>Ga0302178_10002671_pt1 | contig 13935 bp, 10 predicted proteins | sample I_Palsa_E1_3_FD_198790 | JGI IMG/M metagenome (GOLD analysis project Ga0302178, IMG submission 198790) | Peat permafrost microbial communities from Stordalen Mire near Abisko, Sweden - I_Palsa_E1_3 | ecosystem: Environmental > Terrestrial > Soil > Palsa > Peat permafrost | place: Sweden... | reverse complement strand
CTGATCAAGCCAACCCGCTTCGCTCTGGAAACCGCGCAATTGCAGGCGCATTACTACGAGTGCTGGCAGGGACTGACCAAACATTTCAACCCGGAGCAACGATGAGTTTTTCAGCCGGTCCGACTCATGAATCGCTTGAAGCAACGCGCGATCCAAGGCTTAAAAGCTGGATCGATTCCGCGAATGATCGCTCAAGCGACTTCCCGATCCAGAACCTGCCGTTCGGCATTTTCACCGATGAAGTCAATCCGCTGCCGCGCGCGGGCGTGGCTGTCGGCGACTGGATTCTCGACCTCGCCGTCGTGCATCGCGCGGGCTTGATCGAATGCGAACCCGTGTTCGCGCAGTCCACTCTGAATGCGTTCATCGCATTGGGGCGCGATGCGTGGCGAGACGTTCGTGTCCAGGTAAGCGCGCTGCTCGCAGCCGATAGCGACACGCTGAAAAACAACACGGCCTTGCGTGCGCGCGCGCTCATACCCCGGGCGAGTGCGACGCTGCATCTGCCTGTCGATATCCCCGGCTACACGGATTTTTATTCATCGAAGGAACACGCGACCAATGTGGGTTCCATGTTTCGCGATCCGAAGAATGCGCTGCTGCCGAACTGGCCGGAGATGCCGATTGGGTACAACGGGCGCGCTTCATCGGTGATCGTGAGCGGTACGCCGGTGCGCCGGCCGAGCGGCCAGATCAAGCTGCCCGATGCTGAGCGGCCGGTGTTCAGCGCATGCCGGAAACTGGATATTGAACTGGAGACGGGGTTTATCGTCGGCGCGGGGAACGCGCTGGGCGAGCCTATTGACTGTGAAGATGCGGAGTCGCACATCTTCGGCATGGTGTTGCTTAACGACTGGAGCGCCCGCGATATCCAGCAATGGGAATACGTGCCGCTCGGGCCATTCAACGCGAAGGGTTTCGCGACCACGATCTCGCCGTGGATCGTCACGCTCGACGCACTTGAGCCATTCCGTGCGGTCACGCCGAAACAGGAGCCTGAACCGCTTCCGTATTTGCGCCACACCGGCAATCATGCATTCGATATCGAACTCGAAGTACATCTGCGGCCGGCCCTGGCTGAATTGGCGACGAAGCTCACGCGAACCAATTTCAAGCTGATGTACTGGTCGATGGCGCAGCAACTCGCGCATCACACGGTGGCGGGTTGCAACACGCGCGTGGGCGATCTGATGGGTTCCGGCACGATCAGCGGCCCGACGCCGGATTCATGCGGAAGCTTGCTTGAGATGACCTGGAACGGACAGCGCCCAATCACGCTGGACGAGGGCGGCGAGCGCAGGTTTATTGAAGACGGGGACGAATTGACACTCACCGGATGGTGTCAGGGCGAGGGGTATCGCGTGGGGTTCGGTGAATGCAAGGGCGTGATTCTGCCCGCGCGCAGCGCGGCGGAGTAGGGGAGTAGAGCGCAGCAGCGCGGGCATCGCATAGGCATGAAACTAAACCTTCAAATCTAAACCGCCTGCCCGATGCTCCCGCGCCGCGCCCGTCGATCCAGCGACGCCGACAGCAATGTCAGTCCGAACGCGCCGCAGGCCATCACGACGCCCACCCACGGTAGCGCACTGAGCGCCGCACCCGCGCCGATCGTCATGCCGCCGAGCCACGCGCCTGTCGCGTTGCCGAGGTTGAATGCACCCTGATTCAATGTCGATGCGAGATTCGGCGCGTCGCTTGCGCGGTTCACGATCAACATCTGCAAGGGGGGAACGATCGCGAAAGCGAGCACGCCCCAGACGAAGATGGTGATCATCGCGGGAATGGCGGCGTGCATCGTGGCGGCGAAAATAGCCTGGACCACAATGATGGATACGAGAAACGTCAGCAGCGAGCGCAATAGTTTCCAGTCAGCGAGCTTGCCGCCGAGCGTGCTTCCGACAGTCAACCCAAGCCCGAACAACAGCAGCACCAACGTGACCGCGTGCGGTGAAAAACCGGTGACGTCCTCAAGGATCGGCGTGATGTACGTGAACACGGAAAAGAGACTCGCCGATGCCAGCACGCTGATGCCCAGCACCATCAGCACTTGCGGATTCTTCAGCACGTTGAATTCGCGCAGGATGCTCGATTCCCGCATCTCGATGTGCTTCGGCAGGCACACGGCCAGCGCACCCGCCGCGCCCAGCCCGATCAGCGTTACCACCCAGAACGTCGCGCGCCAGCCGGCCACCTGACCGAGCGCGGTGCCAAGCGGCACGCCGAGCACGTTCGCGAGCGTGAGGCCAGTGAACATCAGCGCGATGGCTTGCGCGCGGCGGTTGGGCGCCACCAGGTCCGCGGCGACCACCGAGCCGATGCCGAAGAACGCGCCATGACAGAACGCGGTCAAAATGCGCGCGGCCATCAGCATCCAATAACCCGGCGCGATGGCGCACAGCAGATTGCCGACGATGAACACGCCCATCAGGCTCATCAACGCTTTCTTGCGCGGCATTTTCGCGGTGACGATAGCAAGAATGGGGGCGCCGATAGTCACGCCCAGCGCATAACCCGACACAAGCATGCCGGCTGCGGGGATGGACACCCCGAGGTCCCGCGCGACGTTGGGCAACAGGCCCATGATGACAAATTCGGACGTGCCGATACCGAACGCGGCAATGGCGAGGGCGAGAAGGGGCAGAGGCATGGGGTAAGCGGTGACTGAGTGCTGGCCGGTCGCGCGTTATCGGGGTGAAGAACGCAGGCTTGGGCGAGCTGAAGGGTTCAAATTGTACCGAACGTTGTTACGTTTGCTTGGTGAAAACCCTGAGATTCGTGCAGTTGATTCAACGAGTTGGTTTTTCAGCCTTTTGGGAGGCGCCCGGTGTTGCTTTTTGCCCTCGGGCGGACTAGTTTGCAGGGTTCCTGCTTTTTAACCAAGGACCTTCATGACTGCACTCCGGCATTTTTTTCTGTTGATTGTTGCCGTGCTGCTGGCATTCGCGGACGTGCCGGCGGCGTTTGCTCAGGAAGCCGACGCGAGTGCGGGACCGATTCGCACCACGGGCGGCAGCGTGATGTTCGTTCAGCAAGGCGCCACGTTCGAAGCCCAAATCGATGGCAAACCGTTCGATCATCTGAACGCCCGCCGCATTGCGCATTTCGAGGAGCCGTCGGGGGCGCGGATGATTGTCGAAGCCTTCGATACCGGCTCGCCCGAACTCGTTCTCTACGATTTCACCAAGCGCCCGCCCACGGTTGAGCACATGACAAAGCGCATGAAACTCACCGGTGTGTTCTGGCAGCGCGATGAAGTGGTGTTGAAAAGTGCCGATGGATGGTACAGGTTCCAGCGCGGGATGCTAACGAAACTGACGTCATCGAAGATGACTTATCACTAGGTCCGCACCGCCATCACCCGGTCCCCAGCGACCACGAAAATTCGCTCGCCGCGCGCGCTTTCGTTCACCTCGAAGCCACCGGTAAATCCGCCGAACGCAGGCAGCACGCCAGCATCCGCACCAAAACGAAAACACGGCAATCTCGCGCTGTCGAGCCGGGTCGCGACCCGGTACACCGGATGTTCATGCCCTGCCAACGCATACGCGCCCGTCACGCGCTGCGGGTAGTGGCACAGCGCCCAAGGCCCGAACCTGTACGGTGCTTCGACCATCTCGAGCGCGAGTGCATCGGGCGGTCCGCCTGCATGGCGATCATGGTTGCCTTCCACGAGGATCAGCCGCAAGCCGGCATGCCGCTCGCGCCACTCGGCCAACGCGCCGAGCGTAGTCAACGCATGTGACTCACGTGCATGCAGCAGATCGCCGAGAAACACGATCGTCGCCGGCCGGTGTATCGAGATCAACATGTCGAGCCGCGCAAGCGTTTCACCCGTCGAGCCTTCCGGTACGGGAATGCCGCGAGCGCGAAACACAGCGTCCTTGCCAATATGCGCGTCGGCGATGAACAAGGTTTGCCGCACCGGATCGAATGCCGCCCGCGCCGCCGACAACACCAGCGCATGCCCGCCAATATCCACCGTCAAGGCCTCGAGCATCATGCGCGCGCCGCCTTTTCCAGATCGGCGAGCATACGCGCGACACGATCGGACAACTTTTCGGTGCTTACCTTCTCCCGCAATCGCGCGATGATCAGCGGAAACGCAAACGGCGTCGGCTTCTTCGGGCGCGTCAGCGCGAGCCGGCTCCCGCTCATGCTTTTGAGTGCGGCTCGTATCCTGTCAAGTTCGAGTTCCTGCAACATGACCTCTTCCTCGGCCTGCGCAAGCAGGAGGTTCCCGCTGTCGTGGCGGCGAAAAACTTCATAGAAAAGCCCGCTCGATGCCTGCAATTGCCGCGCACTTTTTTGTTGTCCAGGGTGCCCCTGGAAGATCAACCCGGACACTCGCGCGATCTCGCGAAAACGCCGGGCAGCAAGCTCGGACGAATTGAGGCTGGCGAGAATGTCGTGCTCGAGATTATCGGGCGAAAAAAGCCCGTCCTGTATGAGCGTCTCCCAGTCAAAGGGTCGTGCTGACAACAACTCGAAGCCGTAATCGTTCATCGATATGGAGAACGTACTCGGCTGATCGCGCGCCACGCGCCAGCCGATCAGGGACCCAAGACCGACATGCGCCATCCGTCCCGCAAACGGATAACAGAACAGGTGATGCCCCTCGCGCGAACGAATCAGTTCGACCAGCAACACGCCCGGCTCGGGCAGCGCCGACCACTTCGCCTGCAATTCGAGCAGCGGCCGCACGGCCTGCATCTCGGGTTCGTCGTATACGCCGTTCATGGCACGCGCCAGCATCATCAGCGTGGCATCGGCGAGTTCGGACGACAGCGGCATCTTGCTGCCGGCCCATTGGGGCATCGCGCCGCGTGAGGACGTCGCACGTTTCACGTACGCGGTCATCTCGCGCACACGCACGAGTTCAAGTGCGCGGCCGCCGAATGTGAATACGTCTCCGGGCTTCAGACGCGAGACGAACGACTCTTCCATCGCGCCGATCCGGCCACCCGTCATATACGCGATGTTGATGGTCGCGTTAGCGACGATCGTCCCGACGTTGTTGCGGTGACGCCTGACCAGATCCTCACGCGGCACACGATACACACCTTCAGCATCGAGTATCACGCGATGATAGTCAGGATACGCCGCGAGTGAACTGCCGCCGCGTTCGACAAAGGCCAGCGCCCAGTCGAACTCCTGCTGCGTCAGGTCGCGATACGCGTAGGTCGTGCGCACTTCGTCGAAGAGTTGGCGCGCCTTGAAGCCGCCGCCTATCGCAATGGTCACCAGATGTTGAACCAGTACATCGAGCGGCTTGTTGGGCATCTCGCGGCCTTCTATGCGCCGCTCCTCAACGGCCCAGCGCGCGGCCGCTGCTTCCACGAGTTCGAGCGCGTGCGTTGGCACGATGGTCACCCGCGATGCCCGTCCAGGCGCATGGCCCGAGCGTCCGGCACGCTGCATCAACCGCGCGACGCCTTTGGGCGAGCCGATCTGGAAGACGCGATCGACCGGCAGGAAGTCGACGCCAAGATCGAGGCTGGACGTGCAGACCACCGCTTTCAACTGGCCGCTTTTCAGGCCGAGTTCGACCCACGCGCGGACTTCCTGATCAAGCGACCCGTGATGCAACGCGATCAAACCCGCCCAGTCGGGACGCGCTTCAAGCAGCGCCTGGTACCAGACCTCGGCCTGCGAGCGTGTGTTGGTGAAGACCAGCGAACTGCGCGCGTGTTCGATCTCGGCGGCGACCGGTTTAACCTGGCGCGTGCCGAGGTGGCCGCCCCATGGAAAGCGCTCGATGGTATCCGGAATCAGCGTATCGACGATCAGCGTTTTCGGCTGCGCGCCCCGCACCACGACGCGTGGCGTTTTCACCGGCGCGAGCAACGCGTCGCGGGCGAGATCGAGATTGCCGAGCGTCGCCGATAACCCCCACACCTGCAAATCAGGCCGCCAGTGCGCAAGACGAGCGAGGGCGAGCTGCGTTTGCGTGCCGCGTTTATTGCCAAGCAACTCATGCCATTCATCGACAACGACCAGCCGTACGTGTTTCATCTCGTCTTCGGCATTTGCGCGTGTGAGCATCAGCGTGAGACTTTCAGGCGTGGTGACCAGCGCGCTCGGCATACGCTTGTTTTGCCGCGCGCGTTCGGCGGAAGGGGTATCGCCGGTACGCAAACCGATGCTCCACGGCACCGCGAGTTCCGTCACCGCGGTTTGTAACGCGCGAGCAGTATCGGCGGCGAGGGCACGCATGGGTGTGATCCACAGCACGGTAAGTGGCGCGGGCAAACTGCGGCTTGGGAGTTTGTCAGAGTATGCCGCCAGCGCGCCCAGCCACACCGCCCACGTCTTGCCGGCGCCGGTGGTCGCGTGCAGCAGGCCGCTCGCTGCGCCCAAGATCCCGGTCCACACTTCGCGTTGAAACGGAAACGGTTGCCAGCCGTGCCGTTCGAACCATGCAGCAAGACGTGCGTCGAACGGCGTGTGCGCCACGTCCTGATCAATGACTATCGGCGCGGGCCGAAACAGCTCGGCAACGGCGTCGGCTTTCGCCTGCGCCGCGCGTGTTCTCGGTATCCGACGCGCACGCGGGGCACGGCGTTTTGCATCACTATTTGGTTGGGTATCCTGATGGTTGTCCATATCATCGTCGTCGGCTGGCGTGCTCATGGCGCCGCTCCGTCGAGGAAACCCTTGAGCATGCCGAGCGTGTCCGCGTCGTCAATATGCTTGTCCGTACGCCATCTCAACATGCGTGGAAACCGCACGGCAATGCCGGACTTATGGCGTGGACTCGCCTGGATCCCTTCGAAACCGATCTCGAACACGAGCGTCGGCGTGACGCTGCGCACCGGTCCGAATTTTTCGATGGTCGTCTTGCGCACGACCGCATCGACCTTGCGCATCTCTTCGTCCGTCAAGCCGGAATACGCCTTCGCGAAGGGCACTAGGGTGCGCACCCCATCGGCTTCGTCCCACACGGCGAAAGTGAAGTCGGTGTACAAACTTGCGCGCCGGCCGTGACCGCGTTGCGCGTAAAGCAAAACAGCATCGATGGCGTAGGGATCGATCTTCCATTTCCACCATGTCCCGGACGCCTTCGTGCGCCCGACGCCGTAAAGCGATTCACGTCCCTTCAGCATCAAGCCTTCAACACCTCGGCCGCGGCTTTCGTCGCGCAACGTGGCGAGGGTCGCCCAATCGGGCGCTTCAACCATCGGCGATACCCGCAGCAGGTCGACCGCCAGCGTTTCACCCAACGCGGTGGCCAATGCATCGAGTTGCACGCGGCGTTCGATCAGTGGCGTGACGCGCAGATCGCGCCCATTGGCTTCCAGCAGATCGTAGGCGAGAAACGTGGCGGGAGAATCGGCGAGCACTTTCTTCGACAAGGTCTTGCGGGTGATTCGCGGTTGCAGTCGTGCGAATGGCAATGGCGCGTCGCCTCCGGGTTCCCACGCGAGAATTTCGCCGTCTATGACGGTGCCGTCCGCCAGCGCAACGCCGAGCGAGGCGAGTTCGGGAAAGCGGTCCGTGATGAGATCTTCACCGCGCGACCACAGCCACACGCGGCCGCCGCGCTTGACCAGTTGTGCGCGAATCCCGTCCCACTTCCATTCGATCACCCACTCCGACGGTGCGCCGAGCGTCGCCGGATCGGCTTGCAAGGGATGAGCGAGGAAAAATGGATATGGCAATCCGAGGTCGCTCTCATGCGGCGTGGCGGCGTGTTCGTCGTCCGTGCTTTCCGGTGCGATCAGGCGCAGATAACGCGCCGCTCCTGGCGCTTGCTGCGAATCGGTCCAGCCGACCATACGCTGCGCAATGCGTTTGTGATCCACACCCGCGACTTCGGCGAGCGCGCGCACGACGAGTTGGCGCGCGACGCCTACCCGGAACCCTCCGCCTATCAGCTTGGTCAATAAGAAACGTTCGCTCCAGTCGAGCTCGTCCCAGTAGCCGAGCAAACGGGTTCGAAGCTCGCCCGGCTCCCGGCCGCGCAAGGTCAGCACGCGTTCCTCGATCCATTGTGCGAGGCCGAGTTCGGATGTGCGCTGCGCGGGCGGCAGGATATGCGCGATGGTTTCGGCCAGATCGCCGACCGCCTGATATGACTCGTCGAAAAGCCATTCCGGCAAGCCCGCGCGCTCGCGGGCGAACTCGGTGAGGAGGCGGGTGGGCACCGATTGGCGCGGTTTGCCGCCGCTGAGAAAGTACGACGCCCACGCGGCGTCCTCGGGTTCGGCCGCTGAGAAATACGCGATCAGCGCCTCGAGTTTTTCTTTCGTCGACGTGGTGCCGTCCAGAGCGGTGTACAGCGCGGCGAAGCGTTTCATCGCAAGTCGGCCTCGGGCGCAGCAGGGGATTCGACCGCTTGCTGCGCGGACGGGCTCACTTGGACGCTTTCCGCCGCGTCGGCTTCTATTGCGTCATCGCCGTATTCGGTCGTGAATGCGCCCGCTTCCAGACCTTGTTCGCGTAGCCAGCGCACCATCGGTTCGATTTGTCCGTGCGTGACGATCACGCGTTGCGCGCCCGTTGCCCCAATCGCTGTCTGCAAACCCGGCCAGTCGGCGTGATCGGACAGCACGAAGCCGCGGTCCAGGCCGCGTCGTCGCCGCGTACCGCGAAGCCGCATCCAGCCCGACGCAAACGCATCGCTATAGTCGCCAAAGCGACGCATCCACGCGCTGCCTTGAGCGGACGGCGGCGCGATGATCAGCGCGCCCTTGAACGCGCTCTTGTCTTTCGCGGCAATGTCGCTGACTGGCCGCGTCAGCGGCAGGTTCACACCCGCTTGCGCGTACGCCCGATTCAGCGGTTCCACGGCGCCATGGCAAAAGATCGGTCCTATGGCTGGATCGACGCCAGCAAGAATCCGCTGCGCCTTGCCGAACGAATAGCAGAACAGTACGGAAGCCCGGCCTTCGGCCGCGTTATGCCGCCACCAGGAATCGATGCCGTCGAAGACCGCGCGGGACGGTTCCCATCGATAAATCGGCAGGCCGAATGTGGATTCCGTAATGAACGTGTCGCAGCGAACCGGTTCGAAGGGTGCGCAAGTGGGATCAGGCTCGACCTTGTAGTCGCCCGAGGCGACCCAGACCCGGCCCGCCTGTTCCACCCGCACTTGCGCGGAGCCGAGCACGTGGCCCGCCGGATGCAGTGAGATCGAGACGCCGTTGACGACCAGGCGCTCGCCGTAGGGGACACCTTGCAGGGAGATACCCGGCAACCGCGACAGCAACACGCCGGTACCTGCCTCAGCCGCGAGATAACGGGCGTGCCCGAAGCGGGCGTGGTCGGCATGGGCATGAGTAATGATCGCCCGATCAACGGGGCGCCACGGGTCGATATAGAAATCACCCGGCGGGCAATACAGGCCTTCCGGCCTCGCGACGATCAAGTCTTGCGATGCGTCCAACCGGTCCCCGCTCGCGGAAAAAGGATAACGTCAGGTAACGACGGCGCAGGACGGCTGGACGGAATTAGCCGCAGCGGCCGAAGTGGCATTGGCTCTTAGCAAATGGCATGCCGCCCCGAGGTAATGCAATCACAATTTCGTTGAAGGTATTATTCGTATGAAGAATACTTCGATTATCGGAAAAACTGATTTATCGCGCGAGAAGTATAAAAACAGCCCGTCGATAAACTCCGCATTCGAGTCACGCAATTGAATTTTTCAGGGAAGTACCTGATAGCGCGGAGAGCCGTCAAACCAAGCTTTCACATTCCCGAGCGTGGTATTGGCGATCTCGCTGAGGGCTTCTCGCGTGAAAAACGCCTGATGAGAGGTGACAATAACGTTTGGAAACGACAATAGCCGCGCGAGCACGTCGTCCTGCAGCATGTGATTCGAATGGTCTTCGAAAAAGAGTCCACTCTCTTCCTCGTAGACGTCGAGGCCAAGGTGGCCTAGTTGCCCGCTTTTCAACGCACCAATGAGCGCCCGGCTGTCGATCAAACCGCCGCGGCCCGTATTGATCAGCATGGCGCCGTGTTTCATGCGGGCGAGTGCGGCGGTGTCGATGAGGTGATAGGTGGAGGGTAAAAGAGGGCAATGCAGACTGACAATGTCCGACTCAGCCAGGAGAGTATCGAGCGGCACATAATGCGCTCCGGCTTGCAGAAGATCGGCTGCTGGCGCTCCGGGATCAAACGCCAGCAGCTTCATGCCGAAACCAGCCATGATGCGGCCGAATACCCGTCCAATGACGCCTGTGCCAATAATGCCAAGCGTCTTGCCGTGCAAGTCGAAACCCAGCAGGCCGTTGAGCGAAAAATCGCCGTCGCGAGTCCGGGCATAAGCGCGATGCAACTTGCGATTCAGCGTCAGGATCAGCCCGGCGGCGTGCTCGGCCACCGCATGTGGAGAATAAGCCGGCACACGCACCACGCCAATTCCGAGCCGGACTGCCGCTTCCAGATCGACGTGATTAAAACCTGCCGAGCGTAGCGCCACGAGTTGCGTGCCGCCCTTGTGGAGGGTTTCCAGGACAGCTTCGTCAAGGATGTCATTTACGAACGGGCATACCACCGTACACCCGTGGGCAAGAATGGCCGTTTGCGCGTCAAGTTGTGATTCCTGGAATTGCAGAGAGTAACCAAATGCCGCGTTTGCCTCAGAGAAGACGTCGCGATCATATTGCCGGCTGCTGAAGACGATCATGTTAATCGCCATCGAGTGGTCTCCCTGCCAGCCAGGTAAATCAATCAGTTGGCGACGGCGTTAGCCGGCGGCACCATCGAAAGCCGCGAGAGAAGGGTTTCCGGCTGCGGCAGTCCGACTTCTCCGCCCGGACCCATATGTTCAAGCGTGTAATCAATGAAGGCGCGCGTCTTGGCCGGCAGATACTGCCGTCCCGGATAGACGATAGACACCTTCACGTCCGGATCGTCAATAGCGTAATCACCCAGTACCCGTACCAGCGAGCCGTTCTCCAGATCCGCCGCGACAATGCCTTCCGGAATGATCGAAATGCCCATGTGAGCAAGGGTTCCGAGCCGCACCATCAATGCGCTGTTGACAGTATAGACAGGGGCGAGCGTGACCTGGTCGGCGCTGCCATTGTTGCGATGGCGGAAGTGCCAGGTGGCGCTGCGCATTTCGTTGGGGAGCGCCACGAACGCGTGGTGCAGCAAATCGGCTGGCGTGCTGGGCGAGCCATGTTCTTCCAGATAAGCGGGTGTGGCGACGGGAATCAGCGTGTTGGTGGCGACCGGGCGTTCTACCAACGCGGTGCTTGTCACCATGAATGCCGTGACAATACCGACATCAAATCCGTCTTCCACAAGATCCACATGACGCTCGGATAAGGTGAGCCGCACGTTCACCTTTGGATAGACCTGCCGGAAGCCGTCGATCAGCGGCGTCAGTGCCATGAGCGAAAGCGACCCGGATGCCACCACGCGCAATGTACCGCTGGGGTCGCCTTCCGTATGCGCCACCATTGACTCGAGATGATCGAGTTCTTCGAGCAATGCGCGGCAGCCTTCGAGATAACGCGTACCGGCTTCTGTAAGTGAGAGGTTACGAGTAGTGCGATTGATTAACCGGGTGCGTAAATGCGCTTCCAGCATTGCAATTGCGCGAGTAACAAGCGCGTTTGATACGTCGAGTTGTTGTGCGGCACGCCGAAAGCTTTCGGTTTCCGACACCCGCACGAACACTCGCATGGCATGAATTTGATTCATCGTCTCTTACCTCTCAGTGTCCAAAACAGCGTGGGACCGTATTACGCATCACCGCGCATACGGCATCTCTTGATCGGCGCCAAAAAGCGTATTGACACCCATGCGGAATTGCAATATCTCGTTCAATTTCTGTCTGCATTCCGCATTAACCTCAAGACTTTCACATTTGCTAGACCATTGCAATGAAAAATTACATTTCCCCGAATTTTGGAATGGATCGTCTGATTTATGCAGATTTTCGTTTCAAGAGTTGAGTTACTTCATTCGACTTTTGATGCACTCGTAAAATGACTTGTCTTATTGCATACAAACAGGCGATCCGACTCGCTGAACCACGATAAGCTCTGCCGGGAGCTGCCGATGCGGGTGGTTTATTGAGTGCAACGATTCCAGGTACGTATAAAAATGAATGCAGGCATTAAATTCATATCGTCCCGACTTGACGGCTGGCAAACTGCCATATAAGAGATGCATTGTTCATCAATTCTAGAATCACGATCGTAATTAATCGAATCCTTAATTTGGTCATTACAAGCCGCTTGATAGTTGCGTTTAAATAATCAATGGAGGCGATAATTTCATGATCTGGAGCTTGCTGGCGCGTCAACCGGAAATTGCATTGTTTGCGAGCCTGGCACTTGGCTTTTTCATTGGCTCTTTCAAATTCGGGCCCATACAGCTCGGCGGGGTGTGCGGCACTTTGATCGTGGCGCTGATTCTCGGACAAAGCGGCGCGCGCCTTTCACCGGATCTGAAGAATATTGCATTTGCACTGTTTATCTTCGCGCTGGGTTTCACTGGCGGACCGCAATTCTTCGCGAATATCGGGCGCGGCTGGCGCTACGGGCTTCTTTCCGTCGTTGAACTGGTGGTGGTACTTGGGCTGGTGCTCGGTGCGGTTGCACTCTTCAAGCTCGATCGCGGCACTGCGGCCGGTCTGCTCGCCGGCGCCGCGACGGAATCGGCCGTGGTCGGCACGGCATCCGAAGCCATTGGCAAGCTCGCGCTGCCTGCTGCCGAGATTGCCCGGCTGCAGGCCAACATCGTTACCGCCTACAGCGTGAGTTACCTGTTCGGGCTCGTCACCATCGTGTTGTTCACCAGCCAGATCGCGCCGCTGATGCTGCGCGTGAATCTGCGCGACGAAGCTGAGCGCCTATGGCGTTCGCTCGGCGGCGACAGTGCGCTGGCGGATGGGCAACGGCTGGCTGCGCCGTCGCTCGTGGCGCGCGAAGTCCGCGTGACGAGTGCGGCGGATCTGAGCATCGATACCCTCGAACGCCGCTATGGCAACGAACTCACCGTCGCACGAGTGATGCGCGGCCGCTCGCTTGTGAAAGCGCAGCCGAATCTCGTGTTGAAGAAGGGCGACCGGATCGTGGTCGGCGGGCGTCGCACGGCGCTCGTGGAGGCGCTGCCGTCCATTGGCGAGGAAGTCACCGGCCACGATGTCGCCGACCTCTACGCCGACACCGTCGACGTCATGCTCACGCGGCGCGAAGTCCATGGCCTCACGGTGGCGCAAGTGCGCGCTCGCGCGACGCCCGCCGATGGCCGCGGTGTCTATATCTCGGCCGTCACGCGGCTGGACAGCACGATCCCCGCGTTGCCGGGAACGGAGCTGCATCGTGGCGACGTACTGACCTTGATCGGCTCGGCCGATGACGTGCGGCGCGGAGCGGCGAAGCTCGGCTATGTGGTTCGCGCAACGCTGAAAACCGACTTCGTGTTTCTCGGCATCGGCGTGATTGCGGGGATTGTGGTCGGGCACTTCAGCGCGCGCATCGGCGACGTGCAGATCGCGCTGGGCACCGGCGGCGGCTGTTTGCTGTCCGGGCTGCTGTTCGGCTGGATTCGTTCGCGCTATCCGGTGATCGGTTCGCTGCCTTCAGCTGCGGCGCAAGTGCTCAAGGATTTCGGACTGTGCACTTTTATTGCCGCGGTCGGGCTGGGAGCCGGCGCCGATGCGATCCGCCTGATCCGCGAGTACGGCGTTGCGCTGCCGCTGGCAGGCGTGGTCATCACGCTCGGGCCGGCGCTGGTGTCGCTCGCGGTCGGGCGCTGGCTGTTGAAACTCGAAGTACCGATGCTGCTCGGCGCGATCGCCGGCCAGCAATGCAGCACGCCTGCGATCAGCGCGCTGGTTAGTGTGACGGGCAACGCAACGCCAGTGATCGGCTACACGATCACATACGCGTTGTCGAACGTCCTCTTGCCGCTGATGGGGCCGGTGGTCGTCGGGCTGGCGGGCAAGCTGGGGTGAACGGGCATACGTCGTAG
>Ga0302178_10002658_pt1 | contig 13958 bp, 8 predicted proteins | sample I_Palsa_E1_3_FD_198790 | JGI IMG/M metagenome (GOLD analysis project Ga0302178, IMG submission 198790) | Peat permafrost microbial communities from Stordalen Mire near Abisko, Sweden - I_Palsa_E1_3 | ecosystem: Environmental > Terrestrial > Soil > Palsa > Peat permafrost | place: Sweden: Abisko... | reverse complement strand
CGGACCCGGCCAAGGCCAAGGCCAAGGCGGCAGGCTCATGCCCACGCTGCCCATCATTCTTATTTACCGGCGCGCCCAGGCGCCGTGTTCACCGTCGTAGGACTGTATCGATGTCGACCTGGTTACTTCCCGAGAATATTGCCGACGTGCTGCCGTCGGAAGCCCGCAAGATCGAAGAGTTGCGGCGCCATCTGCTGGACCGCTTTCGCGTCTATGGCTACGAGATGGTCATGCCGCCGCTGCTCGAATACCTCGAGTCGCTGCTGACGGGCGGGGGCCACGATCTGAACCTGCGCACCTTCAAGCTGGTCGACCAGTTGTCGGGCCGCACGCTCGGTTTGCGCGCCGACATGACGCCGCAGGTGGCGCGTATCGACGCGCACTTGCTGAACCGTCAGGGCGTGACGCGCCTGTGCTATGCCGGCAATGTGCTGCACACGCGTCCGCGCGGCCTGCATGCGACCCGCGAGCAGATCCAGATCGGCGCGGAAATCTATGGCCACGCCGGACTTGAAGCGGACCTTGAAATCCAGCAATTGATGCTCGACGCGCTGCGTCTGGCCGGTCTCGCCAGGGTGCGTCTGGACCTGTGCCATGCCGGCGTGCTGGCGGCTTTGATCGACGCGGAACCGGCTGCGGCGGCGCTTGGCGAGTCGCTGTATGAAGCGCTTGCTGGCAAGGACGTGCCGCGCCTTGCCGAGCTGACCGCGAATCTCACGCCGCTCACCCGCGATGCACTGCGCGCGTTGCCCTCGCTGTACGGCGACGCCTCGGTGCTCGCAGAGGCCCGTGCACGCCTGCCGGACACGCCGGAAATTGCCCGCGCGCTCGACGACCTCGCGTTCCTCGCGAGCCAGGTGGCCGGCGCGGAAGTGATGATCGATCTGGCCGATTTGCGCGGCTATGCGTACCACAGTGGCGTGATGTTCTCGGCGTATGTGGACGGCGTGCCGAACGCGGTGGCGCGTGGCGGCCGTTACGACCACGTGGGCCAGGCATATGGTCGCGCGCGCGCGGCTACGGGTTTCTCGCTCGATCTGCGCGAAGTGGCGCGTATTTCGCCCATTGAAGCGCGCAGCAGCGCGATTCTCGCGCCGTGGCAGCATGATGACGCGCTGCGCGTCGCCGTGGCCGCGTTGCGCGATGCCGGTGAAGTGGTGATCCAGGCATTGCCTGGCCACGACCACGCGCTCGACGAGTTTGCTTGCGACCGCGTGTTGGTCGAGCGCAACGGCGTGTGGGTTGTCGAAGCCCATTCCTGAGCGGTGAAGCAGCGTTGCAAAAGATCGGCGCGGTGACGAGCCGCGCTATTTCGATATACCCAGAATAACGTCCATACCGTTGAGCGGAAACGGAAAAATTCGGAAGGTTCCGCGAACATAGGTAGAATACGTTTTTAACCAGCTTACGAAACAACATGTCTGCCAGCGCAGTGAATGTGAACCCCGGGCGTAACGTCGTCGTCGTGGGGACCCAGTGGGGTGATGAAGGCAAGGGCAAGATCGTCGACTGGCTGACGGACCACGCTCAAGGCGTCGTTCGCTTCCAGGGCGGTCACAATGCCGGTCACACGCTTATCATCGGCGGCAAGAAAACCATCTTGCGTCTGATTCCGTCGGGCATCATGCATCCCGGCGTCGCGTGCTACATCGGCAATGGCGTCGTGTTGTCGCCGGAAGCGCTGTTCAAGGAAATTGGCGAGCTCGAAGCCGCTGGGGTCGATGTTCAGAATCGGCTCTTCATTTCCGAAGCCACCACCCTGATCCTGCCGTATCACGTCGCCATCGACCAGGGCCGCGAAAAGCGCCGTGGCGCGGCCAAGATCGGCACCACCGGCCGCGGCATTGGGCCGGCCTACGAAGACAAGGTGGCGCGCCGCGGCCTGCGCGTGCAGGACCTGTTCGAGCCGGAAAGCTTCGCCGAACGTCTGCGTGAAAACCTCGATTACCACAACTTCGTGTTGACGAAATACCTGGGCGTCGACGCTGTCGATTTCCAGCAAACGCTCGATACGATGCTGAGCTATGCCGACCGCCTGAAGCCGATGGTCACGGACGTGTCGCGCCGCTTGTATGACGAAAACGCCAAGGGCAACAACCTGCTGTTCGAAGGCGCGCAAGGCACGCTGCTCGACATCGACCACGGTACCTATCCGTTCGTCACGTCGAGCAACTGCGTGGCCGGTGCGGCCACCGCGGGTGCAGGCGTCGGTCCGCAAAAGCTGAACTACATCCTCGGCATCACCAAGGCGTATTGCACGCGCGTCGGTTCGGGCCCGTTCCCGAGCGAACTGTACGATGCTGACAACGCTGCGCGTCAGGAGCCGATCGGTCTCGAACTTGCCACCGTCGGCAAGGAATTCGGTTCGGTCACCGGCCGTCCGCGCCGCACCGGCTGGCTCGACGCGGCAGCACTGCGCCGCTCGATCCAGATCAACGGTGTCTCGGGCCTGTGCATGACCAAGCTCGACGTGCTCGACGGTCTCGACGAAGTGAAGCTGTGCGTCGGCTACACGGTGGACGGCAAGGACTGCGATATCCTGCCGCGCGGCGCAACGGAAGTGGAGCGTTGCGTGCCGGTGTATGAGACGTTCGGCGGCTGGAAGGAAAGCACCGTCGGCATCAAGGAATGGGACAAGCTGCCTGCTAACGCGCGTGCTTATCTGACACGTGTGCAGGAAGTGGCCGGTGTGCCGATCGACATGGTTTCGACCGGTCCGGATCGTGACGAGACGATTCTGCTTCGTCATCCGTTCAAGGTTTAACTCATGACGCAGGGTGTACCGATGATTGCGATGAAGGACCCGCGCAATGACGACAAGAACCTGTGGGTCGGTTGGGACGAATATCACCGCCTGATCGAGCTGCTGGCGTTGGCTGTCCATGAGTCGGGCTGGAAGTTCGACAAGATCCTGTGCCTCGCGCGCGGCGGTTTGCGGGTGGGCGATCAGCTCTCGCGTATCTACGATCTGCCGTTGGCGATTCTGGCCACCAGTTCGTACCGTGAAGCGGCCGGCACAGAGCAGGGCGAACTCGACATCGCGCAATACATCACGATGACGCGCGGCGAATTGTCCGGCAACGTGCTGCTGGTCGACGACCTGGTCGACTCGGGCGTCACGCTGGCGCGCGTGCAGCAGCATTTGAAGGAGCGCTATCCGGCCATTACGGCGGTCCGCTCAGCGGTGCTCTGGTACAAGGGTTGCTCGAAGGTGAAACCCGACTACAACGTGCAGTTCCTACCCACGAACCCGTGGATTCATCAGCCGTTCGAGGAGTGGGACACGGTGCGCCCGCATAACCTCGGCGCGTGGATCAAGCGCGGTACGGCGCAGGACCGATCGGATACGTGATGCGAGTGGGCACGTTCCGCGTGTCGCGTCCAATCCGTCAAGACGGGGCCCCTTTGGGGCTCCGTTTTTTTTGCGTGCATGGTTCCTGGATGCAAGGCATGCAACCTGCATGGATGGGACTGTGACAGCCGTTCTGGCACGGTTCGTCGGTCGGGCGCATAGGCGTCTGGCAGGCCGAAAGCAAGGCGATAAACGGTGCAAGTGGCTCTCGTGGTGTAAGCACAACATGCCGGAGTGCTACCTTACAGTCAGTTTAGAATAGCGCTCGTTTTTCCGATCAGGAACGGATACCTCGCGTTTATGACAGCTAGCCATCACTTGCACAAACAGCCTCTGCCCACGCTCGCACTGGCTGCGATCGGAGTGGTGTTCGGTGACATCGGCACGAGCCCGTTGTATTCGCTGAAAGAGGCGTTTAGCCCGGCGCATGGCATCCCGCTGACCGAGCAGTCCATCCTGGGCGTGATCTCGCTGCTGTTCTGGGCGATCGTGATCGTCGTCAGCGTCAAGTATGTGATGTTCGTCATGCGCGCCGACAACAACGGTGAGGGCGGTGTGCTCGCGCTCATGGCGCTGGCCCTGCGCTCGGTGGATCCGAAGAAGAAGCTGGCGGGTTTGCTGATGATGCTGGGCATCTTCGGCGCCTGCATGTTCTACGGCGACGCCGTGATTACGCCAGCCATCTCGGTGATCTCCGCAGTCGAAGGGCTGCAGATCGCGGCGCCCAATCTGTCGCATCTGGTGCTGCCGCTGACCATCATTATTCTCATCGCGCTGTTCTGGATCCAGCGGCACGGCACGGCGCTGGTGGGGCGTCTGTTCGGACCGATCATGGTGATCTGGTTCGTGGTGATCGGGCTGCTCGGCCTTGCCCATATCGTGCAGTCGCCCAACGTGATTCGTGCGCTCAATCCGTACTACGCGTATTCGTTCATGGCGGCGCACGTGCTGCAGGCGTATGTCGTGCTCGGTTCGGTGGTGCTGGTGCTGACCGGTGCCGAAGCCTTGTATGCCGATATGGGCCACTTCGGCGCCAAACCAATCCGGGTGGCCTGGTACGCGCTCGTGATGCCGTCGCTGGTGATGAACTACTTCGGGCAAGGCGCGTTGCTGATGCACGACCCGAGGGCCATCGAAAACCCGTTCTTCCTGCTCGCGCCTGGCTGGGCGCTGCTGCCGCTCGTCGTACTGTCGACGGTAGCGACCGTGATCGCGTCGCAAGCGGTGATCTCCGGCGCCTACTCGCTGACGAGCCAGGCGATCCAGCTCGGCTACGTGCCGCGCATGAAGATCCTGCATACGTCAGACCTGGCGATTGGACAGATCTACGTGCCGGTGGTGAACTGGCTGCTGCTGTTCATCATCCTGTGCATCGTGGTGGCCTTCAAGAGCTCGGACAACCTCGCAGCGGCTTACGGCATCGCGGTGACGGCCACGATGGTGATCACCACGGTGCTGGCCTGCGTGGTGATGGTGAACGTGTGGAAGTGGAACAAGCTGCTGGTTGCGCTGATCATCGGCGGCCTGATGGTGGTCGATCTCGGGTTCTTCGGCGCCAACCTGCTGAAGGTCGAGGAGGGCGGCTGGCTGCCGCTCGGTATCGGCGCGCTGCTGTTCTTCCTGCTGATGACCTGGTTCAAGGGCAGGATGATCGTCAAGGAGCGCACGGCCGCCGACGGTATTCCGTTGATGCCGTTCCTGCAAGGACTGCTCGCGCACCCGCCGCATCGCGTGTCGGGAACGGCGATCTATCTGACCGGCAGCGATACGCTCGTGCCAGTGAGCCTGCTGCACAATCTGAAGCACAACAAGGTGCTGCACGAGCGCACCATTTTCCTGACCTTCGCAACGCTCGACATTCCTTATGTGGAGGACGCGGACCGTGTCACAGTGAAAGAGATCGGCGGTGGCCTGTTTCTGGTGAAGGCGGCATACGGGTTCAATGAGACGCCCGATGTGAAGGCGGTGCTGACCGATGTGGGCCGCATGCACGACATGACCTTCGAATTGATGGACACGTCGTTCTTCCTTGCGCGCGAAACGGTGGTGCCGACGCAGTTGCCCGGTATGTCCGTGTGGCGCGAGCGGGTCTTTGCGTGGATGCATCAGAACGCGGCGAAGCCGACCGATTTCTTCAGTATTCCGGCTAATCGCGTTGTTGAGTTGGGGACGAAGATCGAGATTTGAGGTTTGATGTCACCGGATGTCCGTCTTGTCCGTGTGGCGGGGCGGTCAACAAAAGGCCCACGCAGTCGTGAACCGCGTGGGCCTTTTGTTGCGTGGCTCCTGCTGCGCGGTCGGGCCGGCATGTTTGCCGATCGGCGGCGTAAAGGGTGCGACGGAAGGGGCGTTGGCGCGCCATCCGCCTCGCGGCGAACTGGCGCTTCTCAACACGGTGCCTCCCTTGCTGGCAGCGCCGCGTGCAGCCTTAACGCTTGAGCTTGGCGAACGCCGCGGCCATCGCGCCTGACGGTTCCGGCTCACGCGAGCGCTGCGGTGCGCCTCGTCCATTGCCGCCCGGGCGGGAGGCACCGCGGTCCTGCTGGCCGCCGCTACGCGGCGCCGAACCTGCTTCACCGGCTGCGCCGAAGTCATCCGCGAGACGCATGGTCAGCGAAATGCGCTGACGCTTCACGTCCACTTCAAGCACCTTGACCTTGACGATCTGGCCGGCCTTCACGACCTCGTGCGGGTCCTTGATGAACTTCGTCGACAGCGCCGACACGTGGACCAGGCCGTCCTGGTGCACGCCAATGTCAATGAACGCACCGAAGGCCGCTACGTTGGTCACGACGCCTTCCAGCACCATGCCTGGCGACAGGTCGGAGATTTTTTCGACGCCCTCGCGGAAGGTGGCCGTCTTGAACTCGGGACGCGGGTCGCGGCCCGGCTTTTCGAGTTCGGCCAGAATGTCGCGCACGGTCGGCAGACCGAAACGATCGTCGACGAACTCGGCAGGCGACAGGCCAGAAAGTGCTTCGCGATTGCCGAGCACTTCGCCGACATGCTTGTTGATCCTGGCGAGCATGCGCTCGACCACCGGATACGCTTCCGGGTGCACCGACGAACGGTCGAGCGGATTTTCGCCGTTGTTGACGCGCAGAAAGCCCGCGGCCTGTTCGAAGGTCTTGTCGCCCAGACGCGGCACCTTGCGCAGATGTTCGCGCGACGGGAACGGGCCGTTCGCATCGCGGAAATCGACGATATTGCGCGCGAGCGTCGCGTTCAGTCCGGAGACGCGCGCGAGCAGCGCCACGGATGCCGTGTTCGCATCCACGCCCACCGCGTTCACGCAATCCTCGACCACCGCGTCGAGCGAACGCGCCAGTTCGCGCTGGTTCACGTCGTGCTGATACTGGCCGACACCGATCGCCTTCGGCTCGATCTTCACGAGCTCGGCGAGCGGGTCTTGCAGACGTCGCGCAATCGACACCGCGCCGCGCAGCGACACGTCCATGTCCGGAAATTCCTTCGCTGCGAGTTCCGAAGCCGAATACACCGACGCGCCCGCTTCGGACACGACGATCTTCTGCAGCTTGAACTCCGGGTGGCGCGCGATCAGCTCGCTCGCCAGCTTGTCGGTTTCCCGCGATGCCGTGCCGTTGCCGATACTGATCAGCTCGGCCTGCGTCTGCGCGCAGATGCGTGCGAGCTTGGCGATGGAGCCGTCCCAGTCGCGGCGCGGCTCGTGCGGGTAAATCACGTCGGTGGTGAGCACCTTGCCGGTCCGATCGACCACCGCCACCTTCACGCCGGTGCGCATGCCCGGATCGAGACCGATCACAGCCTTCGGTCCTGCCGGCGCGGCCAGCAGCAGATCCTTCAGATTGCGGGCAAACACGTGGATCGCCTCATGTTCGGCTTCTTCGCGCAGATTGGTCAGCAGTTCGTTTTCGATGTGCGGCTGCACCTTTACACGCCAGCACCAGCGGCACACGTCGGCGAGCCACTTGTCGGCCGGACGATTCTGGTTCGCGATGCCAAAGTGGCGTGCGATCAACGCTTCGCCGGGATGCGGCACCTGCGCGTCCAGTTCTTCGCCGAGCCCCAGCTTGACCATCAGCACGCCGGCGTTGCGGCCGCGGAACAGGGCGAGCGCGCGATGCGACGGCACCGTCTTGATGGTTTCCGAATAGTCGTAGTAATCGCGGAATTTCTCTTCTTCCGCGTTTTCCTTGCCTTCCACCACTTTCGACGACACTACGCCCTGGTTGAACAGGTACTCACGCAGTTTGCCGAGCAGCTCGGCGGTCTCGCCGAATTGTTCCGAGAGGATGTCGCGCGCGCCGTCTAGCGCTGCCTTCACGTCGGCCACGCCCTTTTCGGCGTCCACGTATTGAGCGGCCTCAGTCTGCGGATCGAGCAGGGCATTGGCGAGCAGCGCGTCAGCCAGCGGCTGGAGGCCCGCTTCGCGGGCGATCTGCGCGCGCGTGCGGCGTTTCGGTTTGTAAGGCAGATACAGGTCTTCCAGCACCTGTTTGCTGTCCGCACCTTCGATAGCGGCGCGCAGCTCCTCGGTCATCTTGCCCTGTTCGTCGATGCTCGCGACGATCGTCGCACGCCGGTCTTCCAGCTCACGCAGATACAGGAGCCGTTCCTCGAGGTTACGCAGCTGCGTGTCGTCGAGGTTATCGGTGACTTCCTTGCGGTAGCGCGCGATAAATGGAACAGTCGCGCCTTCGTCGAGAAGTTGCACCGCCGCCGCGACCTGGCGCGGCTGGACGGAGAGTTCGCTGGCGATGCGCTGTACGATCTTGAGTGCTACGGTTTCCGTCATAGGGTCTAGGTGTTCCTGCCGGACTCAATCTAAGGCCGCGCATGGCGGCACGCGGGACGCGTGCACGCTGCGACCGGGTTGCTGAAGCGGGGCATTTTGCCATAAATGCCAAAGGGCTCAACCGCGGGGTGATAGAATTTCGGGCATGTTCCGTTGCCCATCTACGACGTTGCCGATCTCCCGTTTTCCACTTGCTTCGCTTACCGCCACGCTCGTCGCGCCGCTTTTCACCTGCGCTGCGCTTGGCGTTGCCGCCGCCTCTTTCGCCGTGTCCGCACCGGCGTTTGCGCAAGACCAGCCGGCGATAACGGAGCCGGCCACGTCCACGCCGTCGGCTGCGGCAGCGGGTACGGCGCTGCGCCCGGATGATGGTCAGCTCAATGGGCGGGCGGGTGGGCAGGCCAATAGCCCGATTAGCGGCCCGGGCGGCGCCTCGGATGCCACCTCGGCGAACGCGGACGCGGGAACGGGGGAGGTCCCCAGCAATGATTTCGATGCACGGCAAGCGGTTCTGAACCACCGCACGGCAGAAAACGACTATGACTACGCGGTCGCCGTACATGACTGTTATAGCAAGTTTTTCGTGAACTACTGTATCGGCAAGGCGCGTGACAAGATGCGCACGGTGCAGGCCGACATTCGCAAGGAACAGCTCTCGCTCGACGCGGAACAGCGCACGTCGCGCGCGCAGCAGCGCGACGAGAAGGCGGCGCTCCAGCGCGCCCAGGACGAAGCCAATGCGCCGCAGCGCGCCGCGGACGACGCAAAGAACGCAGCGGCGTATCAGGACAAGCAGCGCCAGCATCAGCTGGATCAGGCGCAGCGCGCGGCCGAGGCGCCGCAGCGCGCGGCCAACGAGCAGGCCTATCAGCAGAAGGTGCAGCAGCACGCGTTGGACCAGGCGCAACGTGGCATCAGCGCGCCGCAGGCAGCCGCGAACCAGCAGGCGTACGACCAGAAGCAGGCGAACTTCCAGACCCAGCTCGAACAGGCCCGTCAGCAGGGCGCACAGAAGGCGCAGGAGCGCGTCGAGAAGCAGCAGAGCTATCAGCGCAAGCAGGAGACGGCCGCGCAGCACAAGCAGGACGTCGAGACGCGCCAGAAGCAGGCTGCTGAAAAGGCGGCGCAAAAACAGCAGGAGCAGTTGCAGGAACAGCAACAACAGCAGTTGCAGCAAAAGCAGCAACAGCAGCAGTAACGCGTTTTAGCCGGACAGCAACCTGAGGCGTCTGGGCTGCACAAAGCAGCCTGCGCCGCATAGGGAGAGGAGGCGAGCATGCGCGACCATCATCACGTCATCGACGCGAACGCACTTCAGGACCGTATTCTGCAACTGGAATCGGAGCACAGTGGACTGGACCGTCTGATCGACAAAATGTCGGATGAGCCCGGCTTCGACGACCTCGAGTTGCAGCGCCTTAAAAAGCGCAAGCTCAAGGTCAAGGACACCATTATCTTGCTGCAGTTGCAGCTCGAACCGGACGCGCGCGCTTAGGCTCGCGACCTGGCAGGCGCCGGGTCGCCACGCGCACCGGATTTTGCAGGAAACGCTTGCCTTGAATTCACCGCTTGTTACTTCTTCGCGCAGCTCGTCGGATGACGAAGCTCCCGCACGCGAGCCACGCGCCGCCGAGGGCGCGCTCGCGTCCTCGCTGATTCCTCGCCGCAAGACCGAGCTCGACGATATTTTCGCCGCCGACGGCCTGCTTGCGCGTCAGATCGACGGCTACCGCTCGCGTGCGTCGCAGATCGAGATGGCGCGCGCAGTCGCCGCTGCCATGGAAGCCTCGGGCCGAGCCATGCCTGAGCCGGCAATGTTCGAGGCGCATAAGCGGCCGGCGCGGCGTCTGCAGGGTGCCGCCGGCGAAACCCCGGTGGATGCGTCTGCGGATGCGGTCGCGAGCGACGCAGCAGGCGGTCTCGACGGCAGCGAGAACACGCTGATCGTAGAGGCGGGGACGGGCACCGGCAAGACCTATGCGTACCTCGTGCCGGCCATGCTGTGGGGCGGCAAGGTGATCGTCTCGACCGGCACCAAGCACTTGCAGGACCAGTTGTTCCAGCGCGATATCCCGACCGTGCGCGATGCGCTGGCCGTGCCGGTCACAGTGGCAATGCTCAAGGGTCGCGCGAACTATCTGTGCCACTACTACCTGCAGCGGACGGCCGACAACGGCCGCTTACCGTCGCGCCAGGAAACCTCGTATCTGCAGGACATCATCCGTTTTGCAAAGATCACGCGCACCGGCGACAAAGCCGAACTCGCGAGCGTGCCGGAAACGGCCGCGGTCTGGTCGATGGTCACCTCGACCCGCGAAAACTGCCTCGGCCAGGAGTGCCCGCACTACAAGGAATGCTTCGTGATGCAGGCGCGCCGCGAGGCGCAGCAGGCCGATATCGTGGTGGTCAATCATCACCTGTTCTTCGCCGACATCATGTTGCGCGACACAGGCATGGCCGAGTTGCTGCCCACGGCCAATACGATCGTCTTCGACGAAGCGCATCAATTGCCGGAGACCGCGACGTTGTTCTTCGGCGAGACGCTCTCGACCGCGCAGTTTCTCGAACTCGCCCGCGATTCGGTGGCCGAAGGGCTTGGCCATGCGCGTGAAGTGGTCGACTGGGTGAAACTTGGCGCGGCGCTCGAACGCTCGGCACGTGACGTGCGCCTCGCATTCAGGGAGGACTCGGTGCGGCTGTCGATCGGCCAGTTGCCCGACGATCATCCGCTGTTCCCCGCGCTCGAGACGCTCGAGACGGAACTCGATGCGCTCGCCAATGCGTTGTCGAGCCAGGCAGAGCGCGCCGAGTCGATTGGCGCTTGTCTGCGGCGCGCACGCGAGTTGCGGGGCATCCTGGCGGGTTGGACCACGCCGCCTACCGATACCGAACGCGACGCCGCTGCTGGGGACGCTAAAACGGCCGCGTCCGATCCGAATGAAAAGGTGCGCTGGATCGAAGTGTTCGCGCATACCGTGCAGTTGCACGAGACGCCGTTGTCGGTGGCGCCGATTTTTGCCAAGCAGCGCGCCGGCGTGCCGCGGGCGTGGATCTTCACGTCGGCGACGCTCTCGGTGCGGGGCGATTTCACGCACTACGCGGCGCAAATGGGTCTGAACGCGCGCCGCTCGATGACGCTGCCGAGCCCTTTCGACTACCCGGCTCAAGGGCTGCTATACGTGCCGCGCAATCTGCCGCAGCCTTCGTCGCCGATGTTCACCGATGCGGTATTCGAAGCCGCACTGCCAGCCATCGAGGCGTCGGGTGGCGGCGTGTTCATGCTCTGCACGACCTTGCGCGCGGTCGACAAGATTGCGACGAAGCTGCGCGATACGATCGAGAAGCGCGGCTGGAATTACCCGTTGCTGGTGCAGGGCGACGCGAGCCGCACGGAGCTGCTGGACCGCTTCCGCTCGTACGGCAATGCGATTCTGGTGGGCAGCCAGAGCTTCTGGGAAGGCGTGGACGTACGCGGCGATGCACTTTCTCTCGTCGTGATCGACAAGCTGCCGTTTGCGCCGCCTGACGACCCCGTGCTGGCAGCCCGGCTCGATGCATTGACGAAGAAGGGTTTGAGCCCGTTTGCGGTCCACCAGTTGCCGCAGGCGGTGATCACGCTCAAGCAGGGTGCAGGGCGTCTGATTCGCGCTGAGACCGATCGTGGCGTGCTGATGATCTGCGACACACGTCTCGTCGACAAACCCTATGGGCGCCGTATATGGCAGAGCCTGCCGCCTTTCAAGCGGACCCGGGAGATCGACGTGGTGCGCGAGTTCTTCGAAGAGCGCACGGCGTCGCCCGAGGTTCGAAGCGCGGATTGAATGAGAGCGGGCCAGGTGGAGGAGATCAGCGTTGAAAACGCTGATCTGAAACAACTGGCCTGAGAAACTCGGCTTGGGAAAGCTGAGCCTTTAAAACCGGCCTGAGAATGGCAAAACGCCACGGATGTGAATCCGTGGCGCTTTGCTTTACTAAATCAGCAAATCGCGTTGATCTGCTGATTTAGTTTTCGCCCAGAGGCGAACCCTGTACGACAGCTTACTGGCTTGCGCCCGAAGCCGGAGCAGCAGCCGAAGCAGCAGCATCCGAAGCTGCAGCGCCTGCGTCCGAAGCAGCGGTAGTAGCCGAAGCAGCAGCGTCGCTCGCAGCAGCAGCGCTCGAAGCAGCAGCGCCTGCATCCGAAGCAGCAGCAGGTGCCGAAGCAGCCGATGCATCGCTAGCCGGGGCAGCTGCTTGGTCGCTGCTCTTGTTGCATGCAGCCAGTGCCACAGCTGCCAACAGGGATGCTACGAGGAGGGATTTCTTCATGATCACGTCCTTTTATGGTTAAAGGTAAGCAACAGCGCAAAATAATACCGGTAATGTGCTCCAACACCGACCTGGGCCGCTGGTGGAGACGCACTTCTCAAGAGCGTGAATCTTCCCTACGGCTTGGGCGGAAATTATATGCACTTTCGTATCGACCGTCGACAAATCCGGGGTCAATACGTTGTCTTTCTCATACAAAATTTCACGTTACGTCATAACAGGCAGACAAGCCTTAAACAGGCTCGCCCACTTGTATCCAGCCCGCACGATACCACTCGTGCAGCAATGCTGTCACCGATGAATCGTCTGAGAGTGTTACAAAGCGTTTCGCACTCAGACACCGGCTATCAGCGAATTCAATCAACCATTTTTTCACGCCTGCGAGCCGATTTTCTTCTCCATTCAAGAAGAAAAAGCGGCTGTTGTACAGCAAAACCGACTTCCGGTCGAGTCGAAGACCGAAGTTGGAAGCGCGTTGGATAAAACGCGCTTCATTAAGTGGCTGTTCCGGTGGATCGAAGACGACACTCGGCTTCGGTTCGCTCAGATACGTGCCCAGGAAGGACGCAATGTCCTTTTCGTCCCATTTGACCTGAGCAAGGATCGCGCCTACGCGCTCGACCAGCGCAGCAGGGAGCTCGGCGGGGCGCGCCACGGCAGGCTGCCGGGGGTCGCGGTACAACTGCGGGGCACGCTCCTGACATTCGTCGCGTTCTCCGCGCTCGGCGAGATGATACAGAAACTGGGCCGTGAGCTCGCTCGAGGAGGGCGCGCGGAAGCCGATCGAGCAGGTCATGCACTCGCCCTCGGCCACGCCGTCATGGGCGATGTGCGGCGGCAGATAGAGCATGTCGCCCGGTTCCAGTATCCATTCCTCGTCTGGTTCGAAATTTTGTAAAACTTTCAAGGGCACGCCGGGGCGCAGCGACAGGTCGCGCTGCGCGCTGATCCGCCAGCGGCGTTTGCCGTGCACTTGCAGCAGGAATACGTCATATGAATCGAAGTGCGGGCCCACCCCGCCGCCATCGGCTGCGTACGAGATCATCAGATCGTCGAGCCGCGCGTCCGGCACGAAACGGAACCGGTCGAGCAGGGCTCGGGCGCGGTCGTCGTGCAGGTCGACACCTTGGACCAGGAGGGTCCACGCGCGCTGCTTCACCGAAGGCAATTCGTCAGCCGCAAACGGGCCGTGTTCCAGTTGCCATTTGTTGCGAAAGTGCGTGATCAGACGCGCTTCGACTTCGTCCTGATCGGCGAGGTCGAACAACTCGTCGCGCGAGAGCGGCGCGACGACGTTCGGGATCGCCTGGCGAATCAGCAGCGGCTTCTTTTGCCAGTACCGGCGCATGAATTGCGTCGGAGTGAGATTGCCGAGCAGCGGCGTCGGCACGTCGGGCGAGGGCGGCAGAACCGGCGAAGAAATCCGCGCAGAAGCTGCGTGCGCCGGGTGGTCAAGGGGCCGCTTGAGCATCGTATAATGTGAGTTGTATTTTGGAGAATCGAATGAAAATTGCAAAGAAC
>Ga0302178_10002656_pt1 | contig 13966 bp, 14 predicted proteins | sample I_Palsa_E1_3_FD_198790 | JGI IMG/M metagenome (GOLD analysis project Ga0302178, IMG submission 198790) | Peat permafrost microbial communities from Stordalen Mire near Abisko, Sweden - I_Palsa_E1_3 | ecosystem: Environmental > Terrestrial > Soil > Palsa > Peat permafrost | place: Sweden... | reverse complement strand
TGGTAAGCGTCGAGGTATTCCTGGATCTGCCCCGACGTATCCGAGCCTTCCTCGTTGATCGGGATGCGGATCTTGCCGCACGGCGAACTCATCGCTTTCGACTTGACCGCGGTCACCTTGCCTTCAATATCGAAGTATCGCGCCTCGCGGAAATTGAACAAGCGCTCGTAGAACTCGGCCCATTCGATCATCCGTCCGCGATGAACGTTGTGAGTCAAATGGTCGATGTAGGTCAGTCCGTGACCGACCGGATTTTGCTCGGCGCCGGGAATAGGTTCGAAGTCGACGTCGTAGATGCTGATGTCGCCGATGCTGCCCTGCTGCGCGCCATTCTTGCCGCGCCAGCGGTCCACGAAGTAAATCAGCGAATCGCCAATGCCCTTGATGGCCGGAATGTTCAGTTCCATTGGGCCGGTCTTGTTATCGAAGCCCCACGCGCCGAGATCGAGCGCGCGTTTGTACGCCTTGCCCGCATCGGCGACACGGAATGCGATCGCGCAAATCGATGGGCCGTGAAGGCGCGCGAACCGCTGCGCGAAGGAATCAGGCTCGGCGTTGACCAGAAAATTGATCTCGCCTTGCCGATACAGCGTCACCTTCTTGTGACGATGGCGGGCAATCGCGGTGAACCCCATTTGCTCGAACAACTGCCCAAGCGCCACGGGATCGGGCGCCGTGTATTCGATGAATTCAAAACCATCCGTGCCAACGGGGTTGTCCCAAGTCGTTGCCTGCATGCTCTGTCTCCTGAACCGTGAGGATGATTCGATGATTGGTCGGCGGGTTATTGGGACAAAGTTTATCGACGGAAGCGCGGTGGATACTTGCGAATTAAATCGCGTGTAACTACGATAGCGCACGTTCATGCCGTCAGCATGGCTATTGGAGGCAGAAAATGGCTCAAGTTGAACTCGATGCCATCGATCGGAAAATTCTCGCCATTCTTCAGGTGAACGGGCGGCTGTCGAACCAGGATATCGCCGATCAGGTGAACCTCTCGCCAAGTCCCTGCTTGCGGCGAATTCGGCGGCTGGAGGAAGAGGGCGTGATCCGCGGTTATGTCGCGCTGCTTGAGCCGCGTCTTCTCGGACTTGGGCTGCTCGCCTACGTGAACGTGCGTCTGGAAAAACGCGGTGGCACGCCGGTATCAGCGGGGATGAAAAACCCGCCGACGCACGCCGACCGGTTCCGCGAAGCCGTGCGCGCGTGGCCGGAAGTCGTGGCCTGCGACGCCATGACCGGTGACATGGACTATCTGCTGCGCGTCCAGGTGGAAGACATGGAGCACTTTTCGCGCTTCATGCAGGACGAGTTGCTGCACCATCCATCCGTGATCGACGTTAAAAGCAGCTTCTCGCTTGAGCGCTTCAAGGAAACGACGGCGCTGCCAATTCGTTAGGTTTTCGCGCCGAGGGATCGATCCAAAACCGCCAGACGCAAAAAAGGCGGCTTTCGCCGCCTTTCGTGCTTTTGCGCATGCTTGCTGATGCGTGCCCGGGAATCAGGACTCAAGGTCCCGATCAGGCCGCGTCGGCAGTAGGCATGAACGCCTGAAACATTTGCGATGCCCGGCGCGCTTGGCGCTTCACCGCGTAATCGAAGACCGCTGCCTGCTCCTGCAACATCTCCGTGAGAATGCTGCCTTGGTCGGCGGGCGTGAGCGACAGATAAGCGTCGGCTTCGCCATACGCATATTCGATCTTCATTCCCGACTTCTTCGCAATGTGCATCATGGTCGAGTTGCGTGACAAACAATGCATGTACAGCATTGAAACGTGCGTGTTGCGGCTGCGGATAGCGGCGCGCTCGAACAAGCGGCTACCCACGCCTTTGCCACGCGCGCTTTCCAGCACCGACACACCGAACTCCGCCGTGCGCTTGTCGCCTTCGGCCGGCAGATAGGCCAAGTGGCCGACGCCAACTACGTTCAACTGTTCGTCGAAGACACCAAAAACCGTATCGCGTGAAAAATCGATATTCGCGACGTAGTTTTCAATCACACGATCCGGCACGATCTGGCCAAAGCGCAGGAGGCGGTCGTCTTCGTTGAGAGCGAGGAAGTGTTTGAGCAAACGCTCGCGGTCGCTCGAGGACAACTCACGGACGAGAACGGGCGAACGACCGGCAGCCGTTTGCGAACGATCGGCTGCTGCGAAGATCGATGCAGTGTGGCGGTTGAAAGGCATGTTCACGATGGTGGCTCCTTGATTCGTCGCGCGACATGGTGCGTCGCAAAACGAATTTTAGCCGAATCACGGTGAGAGTACTAGGGAAAACCCGTAATACACTGTGGAGTATCCCATCTAATTCTTATGTAATGACAACAAAAGATGTTTATAAACAGTGGTTTAAGTCATGTGGCGCAGATCGGACGGTATTGTGATGACGAAATGACGCATCGCACCATTTTACTTAGCTATCGCCGTTCATCCCGTGCTCGATGACGCCCACGACCTGCTCCGCGAACTCGCGATAACCCAGTTTCCCGTGTGGTTTAAGCCACGTGAAGGTCCAGTTGATCATGCCGAACACCATCATGGTCAGCGCGGTCTGGTTCTCTTTCGTCGCCCGCTTCGGATACGCACGTGCAAGTTGCCGGGCGAACGCCGCGACAATGCCGCGTTGGCGTTCCAGCACGATTTCACGCTGCGTATCTTCGAGATATTTGACGTCGTTAAGCAACGCAACGTGCCGGCTATGGGACGTTTCGTACTCGGCGAGGAACGCGCGAATCAGTTCGGCGAACGCCTCGCGCTCCGTCAATCCGCGCCGTTGGCTTGCTCCCTCCACTTCCGCGATGATCAGCATCAACCGCTTCGTGTATCGGTCGAGCAGGTCGAAAAGGATGGCTTCCTTGCTGGCGTAGTAGTGATAAAGCCGCGCTTTGGAGGTGCCGCTGGCCGCGGCGAGATCGGCCATCGATGTGCTCGGGTAGCTGGTCTGCGCAAATTTGGCGGCGGCGAGTTCGAGAATCTGCTCGCGTTGCGTGTCGTGGTCAGGCGCTCTTGTACGGGCCATTGAGTCTCGGAGAATTGCTGGGTCGATCGGGGATTCTAATGCGTGGCGCGACGAAGTTTGGCCTCGGCTATCTTGGCGGGATCGCCACGAATCTCCAGTTTGCCCGCCGCGACGAGTTCGCGACAACGCCAGAACGCGATGGAATCGCTGACCAGAAAGCCGAAGCTCGTGCCCATCACCCGGCCGGCGAGCCGGCGCGCTTCCTGCCAGCCGTCGCTGGCTATCTGGAGGATGGTTTCATCGACATCTGAATAGGTACCGGAAATGAATGTGTTGTCCCGCCATCGGCGAGTTTCGCTGTTGATCTGCTTTACTTCCTGCCATTCCAGCGCAAGACGGCTGATGCGCAACATCGAAATGGGCGCGGCCGTCGGCAGCTTGGCGCCCAGTTCGGCCACCGTAAACATGCCAACTGCCGTCGCACCGTCTTCACGACCGCGGCGCTGCTGCGTGCCGTCGTCAGCGGTGACGAGGGGCAGGTCTTCATGGGTGAACTTGGCTTCGTTCAAGCGCTGCGGCGCGTTGCGCAGGGTGTAGGCCACTCGCCGCAGCGTCAGCTGGTCACTGGCGCTCTGGCCGTGCCAGATCACGACCTGTCCGCGCTCCTGCGCGAGGTCGCGCAGGAGCGCGTCCTGTTCCTTGAGCTTCGATATGAAGTCGAACTTCTGTTCGTTCAGCACCTGCTGCCAGAACAGCGCCCGGGCTTCCGGGTTGTCGTCTATGCCCCTTAATTGGCCGACCGCGAGGTCGTCCTTCAGCGGGATGACGCGTTCGTCGCGGGCCGCTGTTTGCAGGGCTTCGCGCAGAATCTCGGCGGCGTGGTCGCCGTTGGTAACGTGAATGGTGCTCATCAGTAACGGTGACCGCAAACGTAAGTAGGCCGCCCGTGCGCGGCGAGTGCGGCGACGAGGCGCGGCACACCGCATTGGGAACGGGCGACCCCTAGTGTAAGCGAATCGAATCAGCGCGATCCGCCAACCCGGCGTTCAACGTTCGTCATAGCTCACAACCACGCGATCCGAAATCGGGTGGCACTGGCAGGTGAGGACGAAACCCGCGTCAATCTCATGCTGCTCCAGCGTGTAGTTCTTTTCCATGCGCACCTCGCCTTCCAGCACCTTCGCACGGCACGTGCAGCACACGCCTCCCTTGCAGGCATAGGGCAGCGCAAGCCCGGCTTTCAGCCCGACGTCGAGCACGCTCACGCCCTGATACGGCAGGCGCAGCTTGCGTTTTTTTCCATCGATGATGAGTTCAAGATCCGCCGCCGGGGTGTCGTCGGTGATTTCGATTGCCGGCACGCCTGCTTGCGGCAACGGCGTGCCGAACCGCTCCACGTGGACCTGCTTGGGCGGCACGCCCGCGCTTTTCAGCGCAGCCTCAGCGGCGTCCATCATCGGGCCGGGACCACAAATGAAGGCTTCGTCGATTTCATCGGCGGGAACGAGCGCCTCCAGGAAAGCCGCGCACTTTTCCTGGTTCAGCACGCCGTTGAACAACTCGACATCCTGCAAATCGTCCGATAACACGTGATACAGCGAGAACCGGCTCATGAAGCGGTTCTTCAGGTCTTCCAGTTCTTCCGCAAACATGATCGCGTCAACGCTGCGATTGCCGTAGATCAGCGTGAAACGGCTGGTCGGCTCCGTTTCCAGGGTTGTCTTGATGATCGCGAGCACGGGCGTGATGCCCGAGCCGCCCGAGAACGCCACGTAATGCTTCACGTGATCAGTGTTCAGGTGCGTGAAAAAGCGGCCGTCGGGCGTCATGACCTCAATTTCGTGGCCGGGCTTCAGCGTATCGAAGGCGAAGTTCGAGAAGCGGCCACCTCGCACGCGCTTGATGCCGATACGCAATTCGCCATCGCGGTCGTAATCGGTCACGCCGACGCAAATGGAATATGAGCGCCGCGTTTCCTCACCGTCGATATGCGTCTTCAACGTGACGAACTGGCCTTGCGTAAAGCGAAATGCGTCACGCAGGGTTTCGGGGACATCGAAGGAAACCGTGACGGCGTCGGCGGTTTCGGGACGGACGTCGCGGATGCGCAGCGAGTGGAATTGCGGAGTCGCCATGGTCGTTTTCAGTACGGTTTGAAGTAGTCGAACGGCTCGCGGCAATCCATGCAGCGATACAGCGCCTTGCACGCGGTCGAGCCGAATTGGGCCAGGCGTTCGGTATGCGATGAACCGCAGCGCGGACAAGCCGGTTTGTCCACGACGCGTGGCACGAAGCGGATGGGCCGTTCTTGCGGCGCGTGTTCGGCTGAACCGCAATTGCCCATTGGCGGAGCGATGCCGTATTGCCTGAGCTTGTCGCGGGCTGCGTCCGTCATCCAGTCGGTGGTCCATGCCGGCGCCAGAACTGTTTCGATGCGATGGTTCTCGAAGCCCGCCTCGTTCAGTGCCGCGCCAATGTCTTCCGCAATCTGGTACATCGCCGGGCAGCCCGAATACGTGGGCGTAATGACGATTTCCAATGTGTCGTCGGCGGCGCGGCGGACATCGCGGAGAATGCCTAGCTCACGTAGGGATACCACCGGAATTTCCGGGTCTGGCACGGCGTCCAGCACTTCCCAAACGCGTTCTAGCGAGGCTTCGGCGGTGGTCGTCATCGAGTTCACCAGCTCGCGCCCGGATGCTGCCGCGCGAGGCTTTGCAATTCCGCGAGCAGGAAACCCATGTGCTCGGAGTGCTCGCCGAACTTGCCGGTGGTCACGTGTTTGGCGTCGGCGGGTTTTTGCAGCGTGGCTTGCGCAAGCGTTGCGTCCACGTCCTCGCGCCACGCGCTTTCCAGATCAGTAGTCAGCGGACCGATACCCGCATCGGCGATGCTCGTTTCCACGTCATCGGTGCTGAAAAACTCGCGCGTGTACGGCATCAGGTAATCCACCGCGGACTGAGCCCGACGATGCGATTCCTCGGTGCCATCGCCGAAACGAAGCAGCCAGTCGCTCGCGTGATTCAGGTGATATCGCGTTTCCTTGATCGACTTCGACGCGATTGCCGCGAGTTGCGCGTCCGTCGATTGCGTGAGCGCTGTCCAGAGATGCGCCATCAGCGTGGAATAAAGGAAGTTGCGCACGACCGTCACCGCGTAGTCCCGATCTGAACGCGCCGTGCCCGATAACGGCCCTGCGTGCGGCAACTCGGTCAGCGTGTAATTGCGGAAATCGCGTTCGTTGCGGAAATACGCGTAGTCATCTTCGGTTTTCTTCGTGCCGTAAAGTTCGGCATCGAGCGTGGCCGCGTGCGAGTAAAGCAATCGCGCCTGGCCGATCAGATCGAGGCTGATATTGGCCAGCGCGATATCTTCCTCGAGCACCGGACCGTGTCCGCACCATTCGCCGTTGCGCTGGCCGAGGATCAATGCGTTATCGGCGAGGCGCAGCACGTAGGACAGGTGTTGGGGCGTCGTCATGGCTGGACCTTCGTGTCACATGTGGTTGATTTCGTCGGGCAGCACGAAGAACGTGGGGTGACGGTAGATCTTGTCGCCGGCCGGGTCGAAGAACTCGGCTTTATCGGCGGGATCGGAGGCGGTGATTGCCGCCGACGGCACCACCCAGATGCTCACGCCTTCCTGACGACGCGTATAAACATCGCGTGCCATGCGCAGCGCTCCCGGTGCGTCCGGCGCGTGCAAGCTGCCGCAGTGCTTGTGGTCAAGGCCCTGCTTGCTGCGCACGAACACTTCCCAGATCGGCCATTCGTTGTTCATTTCACTCTCCTTATGCAGCTTGCTTTTGCGCACGCGCGGCTTGTTTGGCGGCGTAGGCGAGGGCGGCATCGCGAACCCATTGGCCGTCGTCGTGTGCTTTAACTCGCGTCGCGAGGCGTTCCTTGTTGCACGGACCGTCACCGTTCACGACCCGCCAGAATTCTTCCCAGTCGATTTCGCCGTAGTCGTGCGCTTGCCGTTCTTCATTCCATTTGAGGTCGGGGTCAGGCAGCGTGACGCCGAGAATCTTCGCTTGCTCGACGGTGGCATCGACGAATTTCTGCCGCAAATCATCATTCGATATCCGCTTGATGCCCCATTTGAACGACTGGCCACTGTGGATGGAATCCTTGTCGCTCGGACCGAACATCATCAGCACCGGCCACCACCAGCGATCCACCGCCTGTTGGACCATTTCCTTCTGGGCTTGCGTGCCCTTCATCATGGAGAGCAGCGCGTCGAAACCTTGCCGTTGATGGAACGACTCTTCCTTGCAGATGCGGATCATGGCGCGCGCATAGGGACCGTACGTGCAGCGGCAGAGCGGGATCTGATTCATGATCGCCGCGCCGTCCACCAGCCAGCCGATCACGCCGACATCCGCCCACGTGGGCGTCGGGTAATTGAAAATGCTCGAATACTTGGCTCGACCGGCGTGCAGGGCATCGACGAGCTGGTCTCGCGACACGCCCATGGTTTCCGCCGCGCTATATAGATACAGTCCGTGGCCGCCTTCGTCCTGCACCTTCGCGAGCAGGATCGCCTTGCGCTTCAGGCTCGGCGCGCGCGAAATCCAGTTGCCTTCGGGCAACATGCCGACGATTTCCGAATGCGCGTGCTGCGAGATCTGGCGGACCAGCGTCTTTCGATAAGCCTCGGGCATCCAGTCCTGCGGTTCGATCTTGCCGTCGGCGGCCATCACGGCGTCGAAACGAGTGAGTTCCGGCGATGTGGACGCCGGATCGATGGACTGCACGTTGCCGGGGATATCGAGGGATTGCGTGTACATGACGATCGCTCGCTCTAGGAAGTCACTGTGGGGCAATTATAAGCCGACCGTCCGGTCGGTTAATAGTTATTTTTTGAGATGGTCGTGAGGAGGTGAGGACGGGAGGCGTTTGTTACCCTGAGTAGGAGACCTTTGAGGCGGCAATAACTGACTTGGGCTTGATGCTCAGACAATAAATGCGGTTTTTTATCAGCGAGGCGGGTAATGACCAATGCGATAAGGTCTGAGGTCGAGCGTTCATCGATCCCTCCGCCATCTACCCAACGCTCGCTTCAAACACCCGCCTGTAATTTCCCCCCAGAATCTTCCCTGTCTCTTCGTTCGAGAATCCTGCGGCAAGGAGCTGGTTCGCGAAGTCCGGCAACTGACCGTAGTGAGTGAAAACCGGCGGAGAAATAAAGCCCAGCATGTCAGTGCCCATGCCGACATGGTCGACGCCGACCAGATCGGCCATTCGCTTGACGCCTTCTGCCATGCCCTGCAAATCCCGGAATGTTCCTGAACTTGGCCAGATACCAATCACGCCGCCCGTATCAGCGACGGCGCGGGCGTGGTCAGGGTTGATCAGCCTGCTCCGGCTGCCGGGATGCGCGGACAGCGCCGTGTGAGACAAGACCAGCGGTTTCGACGACACCGACGCCGCCCGGTTGACCAGATCGAATGTGCCGTGCGCGACATCGACAACGATCCCAAGGTCGTTGCATCGCCGGACCACTTGCGCGCCGAAATCCGTCAAACCACCGTGTTGAGGCGGTTCGGTCTGGATATCGCCGAGTTCGTTGATGCGGTAGTGCACCAATTGCAGGTGGCGCAACTGGTGCTGCGTGTACGCCTCATCTACTCGATCCAGTTGCCCCTCGAGAAAATCGCCCCCTTCTGAAGCGATGATCGCGCTCGGCCCAGTGTTCGCTTGTGTTTTCAGCGACGCGCTGCTGGTGATGACATTCAATTGCTCCCGCTCGATCAACGCATGCACCCGCGCAAATTCGGTTTGCCCGAGCGCGTACAGTTCGCCGGGCGCAGGCGGCCGGTACGCTTCGAAACGCTTGCGATCCGCCGATACCCGTGTGACCCAGGTATCCGTGACGATCGCCAGCGTGACCACGTTCATGCCGCCGCTGCGCATGGGCGCGGCGAGCGGGGCGAAAGGGCGGCCGGCGCCAATCGACGGATCGCGGGAGATGGTCACCCGGCCGGCGTGGCTGTGCATGTCCATCGTCAACGCGCCGGTCGAGCGCCAGCTTTGAGCGGTAGCCTGTGCGTCCGGATTGTCGGTATATCCGGCGAAACGGCCACGGGCGCAGGCCACCAAACCCAACGCAGCAGTCGACGCCAGGAACGCTCGCCGGCTGGTTGGCCTGTCCTGGCTGGACACACACGCATCGATGAGTTGATAACGCCACCCTGCCGGATCATCGATCAAACGGCGCAGCCGTCCGCGAATCGTCACCGGCCCGTCCTGCACCTGCATCAATGAAACGCCAATCACTTCGATGCTCGACCGCGGATCCGTTGGCGCGCAGCCCGGACAGCATGGCGCATCTTTCGCGAGCAGAAAATAATCGACGCAAGGTTCCAATTCGAGCGGAATCATCCAGCCAGACATCTCGACCACTGCGTCATGCAGCGCGTCGGCCTGACCGGAACGGATGCTCGACCAATCGATTTGCATCGACATCTCCTTGTTTTTACCGCCCTCGCCGGATTATGCAGCGGGAGATGCGGCGCACTCAGTTCGGCCCCGGCGCCAGCCCGGGACAGCTCACGGTTCCTCGATGCCGAATGCGACAATGCGACTTCACTTCCAATCGTCTCCCCCCGCATGCCGTCACTGTCCTCCTTCTCAGAAACTCATCGCGCGCGCGTTGCCGTTATCGGTGGAGGCCCTGCTGGCTTGATGGCGGCTGAAGCGCTGGCGGCAGGCGGCATCGAAGTGGACCTTTTTGACGCCATGCCGTCGATCGGCCGCAAATTTCTGATGGCTGGCAAGGGCGGCATGAATCTCACGCATTCGGAACCCGCCGAACTGTTCCTCTCGCGTTATGCAGAGCGCCGGACACAAATTGAACCACTGCTGCGCCGTTTCGATGCCACCGCGTTGCGCGCGTGGGTTCACGGATTGGGCGTGGAAACCTTCGTCGGCAGCTCGGGCCGCGTATTTCCCACCGACATGAAAGCCGCGCCGATGCTACGTGCCTGGTTGCATCGGCTACGCGGGTCGGGCGTACGGTTCCATATGCGGCATAAGTGGCATGGCTGGGGTGACGAAGCTTCACCCCTTTTGCGGTTCGCTACGCCGGACGGCGAGCGCTCGGTCGAAGCCGATGCTGTCGTGCTCGCGCTCGGCGGGGCGAGTTGGCCACGACTTGGCTCGGACGCCGCGTGGATTTCTCACCTGGAAGCGCGCAACGTCGGCGTGTCGCCGTTCGTGCCGTCCAACTGTGGCTTTGATATCGACTGGAGCGGGCACTTCAGTAGCCGTTTCGCCGGCGAGCCGTTGAAAGCCGTGGCGATCGGTTTGCCGCGGGACGACGGCGGTATGGACTGGCGCACGGGTGAGTGTTTGCTGACGTCAACAGGCATTGAAGGCAGTCTGATCTACGCGATGTCCGCGCGCATTCGCGATCGTCTGGCTTCCGGGGACGGCACGTTTTTGCTTGATCTCTTGCCGGCATTGACGTCGCAGCGTGTTCTCGATGAAGTGACGCATCCACGCGGCGCTCGTTCCATGTCGAGCCATTTGCAGAGCCGTCTGAACCTGACGGGCGCGAAGGCGGGTTTGTTGCGAGAGGTTCTGAACCGCGAAGAATTCTCCGATACCACGCGCCTCGCTCAGCGTATCAAGGCGTTGCCCTTGACTGTGAGGCGTCCGAGGCCGATCGCCGAAGCGATCAGCAGTGCCGGCGGCGTGACGTTCGAATCACTCGATTCGCACCTGATGCTCGATGCAGTGCCCGGCGTTTTCTGCGCGGGCGAGATGCTGGATTGGGAAGCGCCGACGGGCGGTTATCTGCTCACGGCATGTTTCGCGAGCGGTTTGATAGCGGGCGAAGCGGCGCTGGCTTATGTGAAGACGGGCGCCAAGCCCGCCTGAGCGCCAGCGCCAGAGAAAAAACTCAAGCAGGCACAAGACGCCACAGCGACGTGATCTCGGCCGAACGCGCGTGATAGAGCGGATCGGTTTTATCGGCGGCACGAGGATGCTGCGGACGAATATCCATCCGGCCGTCCGTCTTCAAGCCCGCGCGGTCGACCCACTCCTGGAATTCAGCACGCGTTCGCAGGCCAAGATGTTCCGCTATATCGGAAAGAATCAGCCAGCCTTCGCCGCCCGGCGTCAGATGGGCAGCGAGGCCGTCTAGGAATCCGCGCAGCATGCGGCTTTCCGGATCGTAGATTGCGTGTTCAATAGCCGAACTGGGGCGTGCCGGCAGCCACGGCGGATTACAGACGATCAACGGTGCGCGGCCTTCCGGAAACAGGTCGGCCTCGACCACCTTTACTTGCTGGTCGTACCCCAATAATTCGATGTTTTCGCGTGCGCAGGCTAGCGCCCGGGTGTCGATTTCCGTCGCAATCACGCGCTTCACGCCGCGCTGAGCCAACAAGGCGGCGAGCACGCCCGTGCCGGTGCCAATATCGAAAGCCAGTTCCTTCGATGGCAAAGGCTGATCCGCGATCAGCTTGATGTACTCGCCGCGCACCGGAGAAAACACGCCATAGTAGGGATGAATCCGCGCGCCGAGTGCCTCGACGTCTACGCCCTTTTTGCGCCACTCGTGCGCGCCGACCAGCCCGAGCACCTCACGCAGCGACACAACCGACTCGCCCGCTGCCGCACCGTAAGCCTCTTCACACGCCTCTTTCACGACGGGCGCACGGCGCAGCGGAATGGCGTATTCGGCGTCCAGCGGCAATAGCAGCATGCCGAGCGTGCGCGCCCGCTGGGACTGGGCGAGCCGATGCAAATTGAATGCCTCGGCAGGGGCGGGCGGCGCGGCCGGCGGCGCATCGGGGGCGGCGCTGCGCTCCTTTGTTTTCGCTTTGGCGGACTTTTTCGGCCGCGTTTCGATGCGTCGTGCAACCGCCTGCAACAACTGGCGTGCATTTTGGAAATCGCCGCGCCAGAGAATTGCCGTACCTTCGCAAGCGAGCCGATAGGCGGAGTCGGCGGTCATCTGGTCATCGCCGATCACTACGCGTTTGGGCGGTGCGATTCCGCTTTCCGAGTGCCAGAGCGCCGAATGGTTTTCGCCTTTTTCCTCCCATTGGATCTGGGAGGGCGCGGCGCTGGTGCTGGGAGAAGTTTTGGAATGCATGCTGAATAAGTACCGGACAAAGTGAGAACCGCGAGGCGGAATGCCGACATTCTGAGGGCTTTTCACAAAATGGTCCGACTTTCGACGACAAAAGGCGTTCGGGGATGCGCTTGGGAATCGAATCATGGGATGTCGACCGGCGTGAAAAGCAGGTCCGTTTGCACATTTACTGCCGGAGAACGCCGGCGCTCATTCAATTGCGTTACGGTGAGTTCCACGTCTGCGGGTCTGCGAACAACTTCCCTGTGCCAGTTCCGGAAGCCATGCCAGAAGTTCGGGTCAAGCCGTCCGTCCATCGCCGGGAATCATCCGCTGAACTGTAAGCGCCTGGTTTGCCTGTTCAGGCACAATCGTTTTTTCTTTCGAAAGCACTCGTTCCCCGATGAACCTTCGCGCCCTTTCTGCCGTTGCCGCCGCGACGCTGTTTGCTTCTCTGCTGCCATCCACCCGCGCTCTCGCCGACGACGCGCCGGCTGAACACTGGGTCAGCGCCTGGGGCATGGCGTTACAGTCAATTCCGCAGCGGGCGGATTTGCCGGCGCTGTATCGCGCGCCTGAAATTGGCGGCCGGACGGTCCGGCAGATAGTGTATCCAGCCATCGATGGCCGGCACGTTCGGCTGCGCTTCAGCAATGTATACGGCACTGCGCCGCTGGTGATCAAGGACGTGCAAGTGGCGCGCTCCGTGTCCGGCGGCGCGGCCGCGATCCGGGCGGGCACTAGCCGTCCTGTGACGTTCGCCGGCAAGGCGGGCGTGACCATCGCGCCCGGTGGCCAGATGGACAGTGACCCGATCGCCTTCGACGTCGCCGCCCACCAGCCGCTCGCCGTCAGCACCTATATGGGAGCGGATCAAAAGATGGCCGCGTGGCATCGGGTGGCGAACCAGACGAATTACGTATCGACGCCAGGCAACCATTCCTCCGATACCGACGCCGCCGCGTTTCGCACCCGCTTCACGCAATTTGTGTGGCTGACGAGCGTTTCCGTCGATGCCGCACCGGCGCGGGCGCTGGTAGCAATCGGTGACTCCATCACCGACGGCATGCGCTCCACGCCAAACGCGAACCGCCGCTGGCCGGATGCGTTGGCGCGCCGGCTGACGCAAAAGGGCATCGACGGGACCGCGGTCGTAAATGCTGGAATCAGCGGTAATCGCCTGTTGAGCGCATCGCCGTGCTACGGCGATGCGCTTTTGAACCGGTTCGACCGCGACGCGTTGCGCCAGCCCGGGGTGCGCGCGGTGATCCTGCTGATCGGCATCAACGATATCAATTTCCCCGCGATGCCCCCCCACGCCGGCCTGGATTGCGACGATCCGCATACGCCTGTAACAGCCGATTCGCTGTTGCGCGGGTATCAACGGCTGATTGCGCAGGCTCACCAGCGCGGGGTCCGGATCTACGGTGCAACCTTGACACCGGCCTCGCTGCCTCCGGAGCGCGAGGCGATCAGGACGGCGGTGAACAATTCGATCCGCTCAAGCCATGCGTTCGATGGTGTGATCGACTTTGACCTGGCGCTCCGGGATCCGGCCCATCCGGACCGTCTCCAGCGACGCTATGACAGCGGCGACCATATCCATCCGAGCGATGCGGGTTATTCGGCCTTGTCGGAAGCTGTTCCCATCGACGAAATGGGGCTTGGGAAGGGCCGTTAGGACTTTCCCGAAAATAGTTTGAAGATGTCCTTGCCTTAGTGGGTGCCATCGCCTATTATTCGTCTCCTCGTTTCGCAACGAGGGCCGCTAAAGAAACAGGTGGCCTCCAAAGTCGGTAAGTTTGAAAGCAAACGCTCACAAACTTGTTGACAAGGAGAAAAAGATTCTTCATAATCTCGTTTCTGTGCTGCAGATGCAGCGACGCGAAAGCGGCAGGGTTCTGAGGGTAGGGATCGTGCG
>Ga0302178_10002652_pt1 | contig 13983 bp, 13 predicted proteins | sample I_Palsa_E1_3_FD_198790 | JGI IMG/M metagenome (GOLD analysis project Ga0302178, IMG submission 198790) | Peat permafrost microbial communities from Stordalen Mire near Abisko, Sweden - I_Palsa_E1_3 | ecosystem: Environmental > Terrestrial > Soil > Palsa > Peat permafrost | place: Sweden... | reverse complement strand
CGCGGGCACCGATGCGTTGGTCACCGCAGCGACGGTCGCCAGCCTGGTGCTGCGCGAGAACGTGGTCGCACTCACCGTGCTGTGGCTGCTCAATATCGGTGAATACCTTCAAGACTTGACCCTGCGTCGGACCCGGCGGGCCATCTCGGATCTGCTGCGCGGCACCGCCGACACCGCGTGGATCCGGCTGGACGACGGGAACGAGGTCCAGGTGCCGATCGACACCGTGGAGATCGGCGACGACGTGGTGATCCACGACCACGTCGCGATTCCGGTCGACGGCGACGTGGTCGACGGCGAGGCCGTGGTCGACCAGTCCGCGATCACCGGCGAAACCCTGCCGGTCAGCATCGTTGCCGGGTCGACGGTGCACGCCGGTTCGGTGGTGCTGCGCGGCCGCCTGGTGGTTCGCGCCCGTGCGGTCGGCAACCAGACCACCATCGGGCGCATCATCTCCCGCGTCGAAGAGGCGCAACACGACCGCGCGCCCATCCAAACCGTCGGCGAGAACTTCTCCCGTCGCTTCGTGCCGATCTCGTTCATCGTCTCGGCAATCACCCTGGCCCTCACCGGCGATGTCCGGCGCGCGATGACGATGCTGCTGATCGCCTGCCCGTGCGCGGTGGGCCTGGCGACCCCGACGGCGATCAGCGCGGCGATCGGCAACGGCGCTCGCCGCGGCATCCTGATCAAGGGCGGGTCGCACCTGGAGCAGGCCGGCCGGGTGGACGCGATCGTCTTCGACAAGACCGGGACGCTCACGGTCGGGCGCCCGGTGGTCACGAACATCATTGCTTTGCACAATGATTGGCAGCCCGAGCAGGTGCTCGCCTACGCGGCCAGCTCAGAGTTGCACTCTCGTCATCCACTGGCCGAGGCCGTGATCCGCTCGACGGAGGAACGCCGCATCATCATTCCGCCGCACGAGGAGTGCGAGGTGCTGGTCGGGCTGGGCATGCGAACCTGGGCCGACGGCCGGACCCTGCTACTGGGCAGCCCATCGCTGCTGCGGTCGGAAAACGTCGAGGTGTCCCAGGAGGCCGCCGACTGGGTCGACAAGCTGCGCCGTCAGGCCGAGACCCCGCTGCTGCTCGCGGTGGACGAGACGCTGGTCGGGCTGATCAGCCTGCGCGACGAGATCCGTTCCGAGGCGCCCGATGTGCTGAAGAAATTGCGCACCAATGGAATCCGCCGAATCGTCATGCTCACCGGCGATCACCCCGACATCGCGAAAGTAGTTGCGGGCGAACTCGATATCGACGAGTGGCGGGCCGAGGTGATGCCCGAGGAGAAGCTCGAGGTGGTGCGCCAACTGCAGGACGAGGGCTACATCGTCGGGATGGTCGGCGACGGCATCAACGACGCCCCGGCGCTGGCCGCGGCGAACATCGGCATCGCCATGGGGCTGGCCGGCACCGACGTCGCGGTCGAGACCGCCGACGTCGCGTTGGCCAACGACGACCTCCGGCGACTACTCGACGTCGGCGATCTGGGCGCCCGCGCGGTCGAGGTCATCCGGCAGAACTACGGCATGTCGATCGCCGTCAACGCAGCCGGGTTGCTCATCGGCGCCGGCGGCGCACTGTCACCCGTGCTCGCGGCGATCCTGCACAACGCCTCGTCAGTCGCCGTCGTCGCGAACAGTTCACGGTTGATTCGGTACCGCTTGGACTGAACGACCGTCGGCCCCGACGCCGACCTCGTACGATGTGCGCAACCGGCGAAAGGCTCGATCGGTGAAAGGCTCGATCTTTGAAAGGATGGGCCCACGTGTCATCGACTCCGCTCGACCCCGTTGCCAGCGAACGACTCTCGCACGCCGACAAGGTCTTCACGTCTGACCTGTCGATCAGCGAATTCGCAATCCTGCACGGGTCCGGTTTCGAGCCACTCGATCTCGTGATGGGTGTCTCCGTCTACCACGTGGGCTACCAATTCGCCGGCATCCGGCAACAATCCGAGCTGCCGGTGCTGACCGAGGCGACATACCGGGCGCGCTGGAACGCGATGGCCCGCATGCAGGCCGAGGCCGACTCTCTGGGCGCCGACGGCGTCGTCGGTGTCCGCCTGGAATGGCGCCAGCACGGCGCTGAATCGGAGCACTTGGAATTCATCGCGGTCGGAACCGCGGTGCGCTACACCCCTAAACCAGGCTCGTTTCGGCGGACCAATGGGCAGGCTTTCTCCAGTCATCTGTCCGGACAGGACATGGCGACCCTGCTCCGATCGGGTTATGCCCCGGTGGCGTTCGTCATGGGCAACTGCGTCTTTCACATTGCTGCGCAAGGCTTTCTGCAAACCTTGCGACAAATGGGCCGCAACGTCGAGATGCCGCAGTGGACAACGGGAAACTACGAAGCGCGCGAGTTGGCCATGTCGCGCATGCAAAGCGAAGCCGAGCGCGACGGTGCGTCCGGCGTCGTGGGGGTGCATTTCGCCATCCAAAACTACGCCTGGGGCTACCACACGGTGGAGTTCTACGCCGCCGGAACGGCGGTGCGCCGAAGCGGGACAGCCGAAACCATCTCCCCGTCATTCGTGCTGGCCATGAACGACTGATGGCGGCTTTCGATGCCGAGCGAGTAAGCCGCACCGTCGCCGATGCGCTCGCCGGACCGGGCGGAATCGCGTTGGTGATCAACGTTTTTGCCGCGCTGCCGGGCGTGACGCATACCGCTGCCCGTCGTGGCATGTTCAGGTCGCAACCCGCACGGCTGCAGATCAGTGATTGGCGCTACGAGGTGACACCGGACGGCCGGTTGATGGCCGCACACGTGGTCGGCGGCATCGTGATCGGCGAAGACGTCCTGCTGGCAGAGGCGGTGGGGCCGCACCTCGCACGCTCGCTCGGACAACTGGTCGCCCGCTACGGTCCCGCGGTCGTCCCGAACATCGACGCGGCGGTGGACGCGTTGAGCGCCGGCACTGGGTGATTTGCCACCGGCTGGGCGGAAGGAGTGCGATAATTCCCGGGTTAGGCGATGACGACGTAGGAAGCCGGTGCAAATCCGGCGCGGTCCCGCCACTGTCATCGGGGAGCGACCCTCACTAGCCACGGCCACCAGCCGGAAGGCGAGGCGAGCAGCGATCCGAGAGCCAGGAAACTCGCGTCGTCGCATCCTGCAACCCGGGGCGGTCGACCCCGAGAGAGCTGACGAGCGTCGATGTCACGCCGTTTCGGGCCCCCTCCTGAGCCGATCCGCGAGGTTTCGCCGACGACGGCCCGACGCGCGTCACCTCCCGATACCGCAGATGCGCTGGCCGGGCTGTCAACGATCAACGAGTATTTCGCCGTCGGCACCGGGCCGTTCGACAGCGACTGGCGCTCGGTACAGCAGCTCTACACCGATCCCGCACTGATCGACGGCATCGTCGAGCGAGTCCAGGCGCGTATCGGCGCCGCAGAGCCCCGAGTCGCGGCGTCGATATTGTTCCTCGGCTTCGCCGCACGGTTGTGGTCGATCGGGCTGGGCGCTGTCGTCGGCCACGGTCTGCTACCCGACCTCGCTGCCGAGCGGCTGCTGTACCGCGAAACCGGCGGCCAGATCACGTTGCACATCGCCGATCCGGTCGGCTGGCAGGGCGACGACCTCGAGTCGATGCTGGCCGACAACATCCTCGACGGGAACCTGACACCGCTGGGCGCCGCACTGCAACCGATCTCGCGAGAGTTGTTGCGCGGCAACGCGGCATCGGCGCTTCTGGGTGCCGCGCGGGAATACGACCGACACCGAGCCACCATCTCGCCCGGCCCGGGAGAGCAAATGGCCCGCCGCCTATGCGAGGACGAACGACTCTCCGGCACAGTATCTTTCAATGGACACAGCCATCGCCGCTCCAGCTGCTGTCTCTACTACCGCACGTCCAATGGCGGGCTGTGCGGCGACTGTGTTTTCACGCACACACCCGACACCCTGGGCAGGAAGGACGCATCGTGACCGCCCCAATCTTCATGGCCGCGCCCCCGGAGGTGCACTCCGCGCTGCTGAGCAGCGGCCCCGGCCCGGGCTCGCTGCTCGCCGCTGCGCAGGCGTGGAATTCGTTGAGCGTCACCTACACCGAGACCGCCGACGAGCTGACGGCGGTCTTGGAAGCCGTGCAGGCCGGGACGTGGGACGGCCCGAGCTCCGCAGCCTACGTCGCTGCGCACGCGCCGTATCTGGCGTGGCTGACCCAGGCCAGCACCGACAGCGCGGCGACGGCCGCCCAGCAGGAGGTGGCCGCAACGGCCTACACCGCCGCGCTGGCCGCCATGCCGACGCTGGGCGAGCTGGCCGCCAACCATGCCACCCACGCGGTGCTGCTGGCAACGAATTTCCTTGGTATCAATACCATCCCGATCGCCGTCACCGAGGCCAACTACGCGCGGATGTGGGTCCAGGCCGCCACGGTGATGGGCACCTATCAAACCGTCGCGGGTGCGGCGGTCGCGGCGTCGCCGCAGACCACCCCGGCACCGCAGGTCGTGAAAGCGAATTCCGCTGCGTCGACCGCCGATTCGACCTCAACGTTGCCGCCCGACACGGAGCAGCAATGGCTGGATTGGCTACAGAGCACCGGCTACACCGATTTCTACAACAATGTCCTTCAGCCGATCATCGACTACTTCGACAACAACCCCTACCTGATCAATCTCTTTACCAACATTGATCCGTACCTGGTCGAACTCGGCAACCCGCTGTCTTTCCTTGATCCGTTCAACGTCGCGTTCGCCCTCGGCTACCCGTTGGACATCGGGTCGTACGTCGCCTTTCTGTCCGAAACCTTCTCGTTCATCGGGGGCGACATCACCGCGGCGTTCGCGACGGGTAGCCCCTATGCCATCGGCTTGACCCTGGTCCTCGACACCGTCGAAGCGATCGGCACCATCATCACCGACACCATCGCGTTGCTGAAGACGCTGCTCGAAGAGGTGATAATACTGATCCCGACGGTGCTGCCGCTGCTGACCGTCTCGGTAGCTCCGCTGGCTGTGGTTCCGCTGGCGGGCGGCTTCGCGGGCCTGGCGGGATTGGCGGGCCTGGCCGCGATCCCGCCTATGCCGGTTCCACCGCTTCCGCCAGCCTTCGCACTAGCGCCACCGAGCCCGCCGCCCGTCCCAGTGTCGGGTCCGGCGCCAGCCCTTGCCCATGCCCCGGCGGTGACCGCCGCGGCGGCGCCGGCCGCTCCCCCGCCCCCGCCGACACCATCCGCGCCGCCCCTGGCGGCGATGCAGGGTTACCTCTACATGGTCGGTGTGCTGTCCGCGACTGCGCGCAGAGCGGCGAACGCCGCCGCCCGCGCGCAGGAGACACCGCAACTCGACCCCGCTGAGATCGCGGCGGCCGCAGCGGCGCCGAAGAAAACCCCGGGCGGCCGACGCCGGCGCACCACGCTCGAACGACGCGGCCGCGGCTACGAATACATGGATCTGGATGACGAGCCGATCGCATACCCCTCGACGCAAGGGGCCGGACCGCTCGGATTCTCCGGAACCGCAACCAAAGTCAGCTCCGGCGCAGCGACCGGAGTGGCCACGCTGGCCGAAGATGATTTCGGCAGCGCGCCGCGCATGCCAATGATGCCGAGCACGTGGGGCAACGACTCCCCCGACCTGACCGACGAAGAATGACGACCCTCGCGGGATTCAGCAGCCGCAGTCGTCGCCGCGCCACGACTTGACGCCCTGCCAGATCGCGGCGCCGGCGATGCCCAGGCCGATCACCGGGTCGAACCACCAGCAGCTCGGCCAGAACACGACAACGGCCAGCCCGACCAGGACCGCTGCGGCCTGCGCACCGCACAGGTAATTCTGGGTGCCTTCGCCCGCGGTGGCCCCCGAGCCCAGTCGATCGGCGAGCCGGTGCTTGGCCCGGCCCAGCATCGGCATCAGCACCAGCGATCCCGCCGTCAACGCGATACCGATCACCGAGGTCTCGGCGTGGTGCTCGTCGAGCAGATGGTGGATGGATTCCGCGGCGATATACGGAGCGGTCAGCCAAAACGACCATGCGACGCCGATTTGGGCGCGACGTTCAGCGGTTTGCGACGACGTGCGCGAGCCGGAGAACCGCCACGCGACCATCGCGCTGGCGAGCGCTTCCGGCAAGCTGCCCAGCGCCCACCCCGTCAGCGCGATGGAGCCAACCGCGAGGCCCTGCCACAGCCCGACCACGCCCTCGGTGAGCATGGCTGCCATGCTGACCCAGGCCAGCCGCCACGCCCACTGCGCGCCGTGCTGCCATTGCGCGTCGTGCCCGACGGGCTGGCCGTGTCCGGTTTCGGCGCAGCAGGCGTCGGCGACGAGGCCGGCCGGATCGCCGATCGAATGGGATTCGGTCACCAGGCGATGTTAGGTCAATGCGCAACGGGGGCGTACCCGCCACACCTGCGGGTGACGCTCAGGCAGGTGGCAAGGGCCGCTTCATGGTGCAGACGATGCTCCACTCGAAGTAGAACTCGCCGCCCTTGTCGTAGCCCGCGAAGTGATGCGAGACCTGAACGCGCTGCACCGAGGAGTTGACGACCTCCCACCCCTCCGCACCGTGGGTGTTGGTATGCCGATTCGCTTCGTCGATGACAACCTGCAGGGATTCATTCGTCACGCTGATGAAGGTGGTTTCCCACCGCGGTGGGGACCATTTGCCGTCTGACCCCACCCCGGAAGCGGGCACAGGCGAAGGTGCGCTCATAAGGCGGTACCGTACGCGGCCGCGACCCCGGAAAAGTGAATGGAAATTGACCGATGCGTTAAGTGATGTCGATGACTGTGGCCCTGTGCATCGTCGGACCGATCTGCGACGAGATCGGCGTGGGACCTCCCTCGAGGTCATGCACGCGTCGTCAGAGAAGTGGTACGAGCACGGCCTCGACCTCGACGCTCATATCGATGACCTGTGGTACGGCGGCGAACGCCACGACGTCGCGCCCTACCTGGACGAACGTGGTTGGCAGACGACAAGGCACCGGTCCGGACAGTTGCTGGCCGACGCCGGGCTACCGGTACCGCAACGAAACGATGGCCAGACCGAAAACTATTACTGCACAGCGCAACTCGGCTTGCGCTAATCGCCAGCCAGCCGGCACTGCCAGAAGCCTACGTCGTGCCAGGCGTCGTGTTTGTAACCGGCCTCGAGAAGATGTCCGACGCGGGCGAACCCGTGCCGCTCGTGCAGCCGGACGCTCGGATCGTTGGGCAACGCGATGACGGCGACCGCGCTGTGGAATCCCTGCTGGCGCAGGCGGTTGAGTAGCTCGGCGTAAAGCGCGTCACCAACCCCCCGCCGGTGCGCCGACGGATCCACATAGATGGTGGATTCGACGGTCCACCGGTAGGCGGCCCGCTCATTCCACGGTCCCGCGTAGGCCACACCGATGACGTGGTCATCATCGATCGCTACCAGCCAGGGAAATCGTTGGTGCCGTTGCGCCCAGTGAGCGCGCAGCTCGTCGACGCTCTGCGGCTCAGTCCGAAAGTTGAAGACGGTCTTCTCGATGTAGTGGTTGACGATCTCGCAGACCCGTTCGACGTCGTCGTCGGTAGCAGGCCTGACCCGCGGCGCGCTGCGACTCACGTCGCTTTCGGGCGGTAGCCGTCGATGTCCTTTTCCTCGTGCGATCGTGCGAGCAGTTCGCCTTTCCCGGTCAGCGACAGCCACGCTGCGAACATCCATTTCTCGGGATCGCCATAGTGTTTGACGTATACGTGAGAAATCTTGTGCAGCGAATGGTCGAGCGAATGATGCCAAGCCTCAAAGCGTTGCGACTTACCGACGGGGGCGCCGATCCTGAACAGTTCGTCGCTCACCCATTCGCGAATGGCATCCAACGTTTCGTTCTGCACCTCCACCGGCGAGGCCGACGGATTCTGATGTTTGACACGCCGATCTACCGCATTGAGATCGATCGGCCCACCGAGTGCATCAATCAGTAGCTGATTACGCACGACTTCACGTGTGTTGCTGATCATTCTGGTCACCGTACAGATTGCGCACGTTAGCCGATACGGCTGGCAGTGCGGGAAGTCGCTGTAGCGTGCTCTCATGGTGGATTTTGCGCTGCGCTCGTGTGGACTGCGTGGACACGCAACATTCGCTCCCGATGAGCCGAAGCTCCGGGAGCGTCTGACGGTCGACACCCCGGCCGGCGAAGCCTGGCGTTGCTTGCGCTGCGAGACTTTCGTCGTCGGCCCGCCGCGGCGTAGCGGGCCGGCCAACACCGCACCGGAAATCCCCCGCGGGCGCTTCCTACGGGACCGGACGTTGATGCGTGCGCTCGCGATCGAGCGCGCGTTTCGCTGCGTGATTTTTCTGGCAGTGGCGGCCGGCGTGTTCAAGGTCAACGGGTCACGCGAGCGGTTGCGCCACGCGTTCGACCAAGATCTGCCGTTGCTCAAGCCGTTGGCAAACCAGATCGGATGGAATCCGGACAACTCCAAGATCATTCACAGCATCTCGCACGCATTCTCACTGTCGTCATCGACGTTGACGTGGATCGCGGCGGGTCTTGTTGGCTACGCGGCGATCGAGCTGGTGGAGGCGGTCGGATTGTGGCTGATGCAACGGTGGGGCGAGTACTTCGCGGTGATCGCCACCAGCGTGTTCCTTCCGCTGGAAATCTACGAGCTGACCGAAAAAGTCACGGCCCTCAGGCTTTTCGCTCTTGCTATCAACATCGTCGCGGTGGTGTGGCTGTTGTGGAGCAAACGGCTGTTCGGGCTGAATGGCGGCGCCAAGGCGTACCGGGAAGAGCACGAAGCGGAAAGCCTGCTCAGCGTTGAGAGCGCGGGGCTGAGCGGAACCGTTGCCGGCGCAACGGCATAGCTTACGACTTCGCCTGCATCGCGGGCTGGTGTTGCAGCGCGTAGGCAACCGCGTGGGTGCGGTTCTGCACGCCCAGCTTGGTCAAGATCGCCTCGACGTGGTGGCCAACCGTTTTGGGGCTGATGTGTAGTTCGGCCGCGATCTCGGGGTTGCTGAGCCCGGCGGCAAGCAGGTCGAAGACCTGGCGTTGGCGCCCGGTCAACGCGTGGGGATCTAAATCCTTGTCCGCCTGCCGCGTGCGCGGGGCCCGCTCGCGCACTGCGGCCAGCCGCTGCTGGGCGCGGCGGGCCGCGGCCTTGGCACCAAGCTCGCGAAAAGTGGCCAGCGCCTGTTTCACCGCGGAGACGTCGCCGCCGAGTTGTGCCAGCGCCGCATCGTAGGGGCAGCCGCGCCCCACCCATGCCTCGGCAGCGCGCTGCCATTGCCCGCTGATCTCCAAGTCGAACGGCGTCAGCGGATCGTGGCCGATGGCCTCAATTGTGCCGCCGGCCAGGCGAACCCAGCGTTGCAGTTGGCCCGTCTGCCACGGATCGCGGGAGCATGCCAACCCGGCTTGCGCTTCGGCCAGGGCCGTCTCGTCATCGCCGCCCAACCAGGCCACCTCGGCGCGGGCCGCCCACACGGCGCCAAGGTGGACCAGGTTGCCGGGTTGAGCGTCGGCAGCGGCCTCACCCTCCAGCGCAATGGTCAGCGGCTGGCCACGCCGCGCTCGGAGCAGAGTGAGCGTCACCAGCGGCAGGATGCGGTGCTGTGGGCTGAGCTCGGGCCGGGTGACAATCTGCTCGGCGGTGACGGCGGCGCGATCCCAATCTCCGACGTGCAACGCCGCCAGCGTTGACGCAGCGGTCAGCAGCGAGCTGAACATGCCGAGGTCGCGCTCATCGCAGAATCGGGACGCTTCAGCCAGATAGCCTTCGGCACGGCCTAACTCGCAGCGCAGCACCGCATACCAGTAGATGAGGACGCCCAGAACCCCGGCGTGTTCTTCCAGCCCCTCAGTCGACAGCGCTTCACGCCACACCGTCGCTAATTCGTCCCAGCCGGTGCCGCTGCTGAATACGGTGGTCAGGGCCGTGTAGCCGCGGGCGCGGATATCGACTGCAGGGTCGTGCAATTCGCCGGCCAGGGCGTGTGCGCGAGCCGCGTAATCGGCGCAGACCGGATCCAACGCCAGGGCGCTGATGTGCGCCATGTTGATCAGCGACCAGGCCAGTTGCGGCGACGGGCCGAGATCTTCCAGCAATCGCAACGATGCCTGCGCCGCATCGATGGCTTCGTCTGCGCGCCCCAGCGGCTGCAACAGACGCGACAGCCACCGCAGGCCGTCGCCCTCTTCGAGCTGATCACCGAGCTTGCGCCGCAACGTGATCGCCTCCCGCAGGGATGCGACCGCCGGTTCGGCCTGCCCGCTCAGATAGCAGGCGAACGCGTGTCGCTCCAGCCAGCCAACTCGTTCATCGGAAGCCGTGTCGGTACAGCGCAACGCGAGGGCATACAAGCTCGCGGCTTCCCGATTGGCGCCCAGCGATGCCGCCCGTTCGGCCGCGGCGATGCCGTAGCGGATGGTTGCTTCGCTCTCACCGGCCTCGTCGGCGTGAAATGCCAATGCCGCCAGTGTGTTCGGATCGGTGGGCGGCTCCGCCAGGGCGGTCAGCGCCCGCCGGTGCAGATCGACGCGATCGAAGTCGGGGATCTGCGCCACAGTGGCCCGGCGGGCGAGTTCGTGACGAAAGCCGACCAGTTCCCCTTCGGCGGCCAACACTCCGGCGTCAAGGCATTCGTGCAGCGAAATCCGGGCCTCGGGGCACATTTTCTCCAGCAAGGAGACATCGGCTCGCGGGCCGCACACGGCAACGGCATGCACCGTTTCTCGCGCCTTGGCCGACAGCCGCCCAAGCCGGCCATGTACCGCCTCGGAGATGCTGCGCGGCAGGTCTTTCCGGGTCAGTGCATCAGGGCCGGCGGCCAGCACCTCGGTGACGAAAAACGGGTTACCGCCGGTGACATGATGTAAGCGCTCGGCGTTGAGTCCGCTGCCGGCGGCCAATGCCGATACCGCGGGTAAACTCAACGCCTCCAGAGCAATTCGGCTCACTGCGGCGTAGTTCGCCAGGTCTCCCAACGTGATAGCCAACGGATGGGTCGCGGCCAGTTCGTCGTCGCGGAAGGAGATCACCAGCAACAACCGCAGCGTTGCGATACGTCGCGCCAGGAACCGCACCAGATCCAGGGTGGCCCCGTCGGCCCAGTGGGCGTCCTCGATCACCCACACCCATCGGTCGCGATCGCCCAACGCCACCAACAGCTGTCGATAAATTCGTGCGGTATCCCCCGAGTCGACGGCCGCGGCCAGCCCGGCTCCTGCGGCGGCGTCCAGCCCGGCCAGAGCGTCGGTCAACGGGCCGAGCGGTCGCGGCGCACCCAACGGATCACACCAGCCGCGCAACACCCGCGGTCGTGGATTCAGCTGGTCGGCAAACCTGGCCAGCAACGTGGTCTTTCCGACGCCGGCCTCCCCGCGCAGCAGGACCACTTCCCCGGGGCCGCCACGAGCCACGCGACGCGCCAGCGCATTCAACTGCGCCAGCTGCGCATCGCGCTCCAGCAAGCCATCCCCCAAGGTTGGCTCCCATCCTCGCTGCGCGCCTTCGGCACCGTGTCGCAAAAATAGGGCGATTACCCCATGAATTGAGCTGGCTGTCAGCGCACACTCATACGAGCGCGCCCGCGTGCACACACGAACACAGCAAACGCATTTCCGGGACTAATGCCGTTTTGACTGTAGCTTCGCCTGCCCTCGGACGCGCGACAACAGCAAATTGACAAACGTCAATCAGGCACCTGGCGGACTGCTCACGATCAGGACCGTCTTCGGTGACGGCCTTCACACACTGACCGCTACCGGCGGCAACTTCCTGACCGACATCCTGTCGTCACTCTTCTGGCACCTGACTCAGCGCAGGAGTGCGCGTGACATCACCACGCGCTGAATCTGGTTGGTGCCCTCGTAGATCTGAGTGATCTTGGCGTCGCGCATGAAACGCTCGACCGGGAAATCGGTGGTGTAGCCGGCGCCGCCGAAAAGCTGCACGGCGTCGGTGGTGACTTCCATCGCCACGTCGGAGGCAAAACATTTCGACGCCGCCGAGATGAAGCCCAGATTCGACTCACCACGCTCGGCGCGGGCAGCGGCGCTGTACACCATCAACCGCGCGGCCTCGACCTTCATCGCCATGTCGGCCAGCATGAACTGGACGGCCTGGAACGAGCTGATCGACTCGCCAAACTGCTTGCGGTCCTTGGTGTAAGCGATCGCCGCATCCACCGCGCCCTGAGCGATGCCGACGGCTTGCGCGCCGATCGTCGGGCGAGTGTGGTCCAAGGTGGCCAGCGCGGTCTTGAAACCGGTGCCGGGTTCACCGATGATCCGGTCGCCGGGAACCCGGCAATTCTCGAAATACAGCTCGGTGGTCGGAGAACCCTTGATGCCCAACTTCTTTTCCTTGGGCCCGACGCTGAAACCCTCGTCGTCTTTGTGCACGATGAACGCCGAGATCCCGTTGGCGCCCTTGCCCGGGTCGGTCACGGCCATCACCGTGTACCAGGTCGACTTGCCGCCGTTGGTGATCCAGGCTTTGGCGCCGTTCAGGATCCAGTCGTCGCCGTCGGCCTTGGCCCGGGTCCGCATCGAGGCCGCGTCGCTGCCTGCCTCGCGCTCGCTCAACGCGTAGGAGGCCATCGCCCCATCGGAGGCCAGCGACGGCAACACCTGCTTCTTCAGCTCCTCCGAACCGCGCAGGATCAGGCCCATCGTGCCCAGCTTGTTGACCGCCGGGATCAACGACGCCGAGGCGTCGACGCGGGCCACTTCTTCGATCACGATGCAGGCGGCAACCGAGTCCGCACCCTGGCCGCCGTACTCCTCGGGAACGTGTACGGCGTTGAAGCCGGACGCGTTCAGCGCCTGCAACGCCTCCTCGGGAAAGCGGGGCTGCTCGTCCACGTCCGCAGCATGCGGGGCGATCTCTCTTTCCGCCAACGCGCGGATCGCCGCCCGCAACTCGTCGTGCTCCTCAGGCAGCTTGAACAGATCGAACGACGGATCTCCAGCCATCCCAGCCTCCTTTTTTGTGCCCGACTGCGCGGTGCTACTCGCCGGTAACTTTACCTTGACGCTCTTTCAGCGCCGCATCCTTGGCCAGCACCGACGCCCCCAGATCCTGCTGGAACGCCACAACCCGGCAGCGCAGCTCAGGATCCGACACCGCCAGAATGCGCACCGCCAGCAGACCCGCATTGCGGGCGCCACCGATCGACACCGTGGCCACCGGCACCCCGGCCGGCATCTGCACGATCGACAGCAGCGAGTCCAGCCCGTCCAGGTTGGCCAGCGGAACCGGCACGCCGATCACCGGAAGCGGCGTGGCCGAGGCCACCATGCCGGGCAGGTGGGCCGCGCCACCGGCCCCGGCGATGATCACCCCGACGCCGCGGTCGGCGGCCTGCTGCGCGTAGTCGAGCATGCGCTGCGGGGTACGGTGCGCCGAATACACCCCGATCTCGTAGGCGACGTCGAACTCGGCCAGCGCGTCGGCGGCGTCGGACATCACCGACCAGTCGCTGTCGCTGCCCATGATCACGCCAACGCGTACGGCGTCAGTCATGCGGGTCCCATCCGTCCGTCCATTCCCCATCTGACAACCAGTGTGCCGCGCGCTCCGCGCGTTCACGCAGGTTTGCCGACTCGGCCCCGTCGCTGCCGAGGAAATTGATGTGCCCGATCTTGCGGCCCGGGCGTTCTTCCTTGCCGTAGAGGTGAACCCGGGCGTCGGGCATCCGCGCAAACAGGTGATGCAGCCGCTCGTCGAGCGACATCGTCGGCGTTTGCGCCGCGCCCAGCACGTTGGCCATCACCGTCACCGGCGCGATGGTGTCGTTGTCGCCGAGCGGGTAGTCCAGCACCGCACGCAGATGCTGCTCGAACTGGCTGGTCCGCGACCCGTCCATGGTCCAGTGCCCGGAATTGTGCGGGCGCATCGCCAGCTCGTTGACCAGCAGCTGCCCGTCGACGGTTTCAAACAGCTCGACGGCCAGCACGCCGACGACGCCCAGCTCTGCCGCCAAGCCCAGCGCCAGCCGATGCGCCGCGGCGCCGACGTGTTCGGGCAGCGCCGGAGCCGGC
>Ga0302178_10002646_pt1 | contig 13999 bp, 11 predicted proteins | sample I_Palsa_E1_3_FD_198790 | JGI IMG/M metagenome (GOLD analysis project Ga0302178, IMG submission 198790) | Peat permafrost microbial communities from Stordalen Mire near Abisko, Sweden - I_Palsa_E1_3 | ecosystem: Environmental > Terrestrial > Soil > Palsa > Peat permafrost | place: Sweden... | reverse complement strand
CTGGCGACCTGGCGACCTGGCGACAAACTTCACGGCATCCGGAACAGCGCCTGTGTCCTCCAGGCCGGGTACCGGTCGACCCGGCGGGCCGCCTCATGATCGATCCGCACGATCCGGTCCTTGCCGCCCTTGCCCCGGATGTAGATCTCCCGCCGCTGCAGGTCCACGTCGCTGCGCGCGGGATCGTCGGGGTGGCAACAGATCCCGGCCAGCTCGGCCAGCCGGATGCCCGACGCGCGGAACACGGCGATAACCGCAGCGTCGCGCCGCTGCGCGAACGTGTTCCCCTGGCACGCCTTCTCCAGTTCCGAGAGTTCTCCGCTGGTGAAGAACGGCACCGGCTTCTCCGCCACCTTGGGCGCGCGGAGCCTGGCCATCGGATCGGCGATCTCGTCCTCGGCCGCCAGCCAGCGGAAGAACTGCTGGAGAGACCGGTACTGCTGGTAGGCGTACGTCTCGCTGTAATGCCGCAGCAGCCAGACGACCCATCGCTGCACGTCCTGCGTTTCTACCTGGTCCCACCTGGTCTTATCCGTATCGGGGAGCAGGTGGGCGGCGAACCAGCGCGGGGCATCGGTGTAGATCCTGATCGTTGCGGCCGCCTTGTTCTCGGCGGCCAGGTGCAGCTCGAACGAGGACACGTCGGCCGCGAACGGCCCGGCGTCCAACGGACGCGGACGCCGCAGCCGGGGCGACCGCGAGGCCATAGTTTTACGCTCGTCCCGCGGTTTCGGCGCTAGATCTTCGCCTGAGACGCCGCTTCTACGGGGGGCGAGAAGGAATCGCTGCCATTTTTGAATTTCCTCACCATACTGCCTCTTGCAGGCGGGAGGACTGACGGCGCGGTCCTGCATTGGAGCCGGTGAGCGGATTCGAACCGCTGACCGTCCGCTTACAAGAAGGCGGGTAGTCAGTGGCCCTCCATGTGCTCCTGTTGTTGAAAACTAGCCTGAGCTGGGCAAACAGAGACGACTGGTAGACATTTGGATCTTATCAGTCGTGCCGTCTTGTACCGGGGAGTACCGTTTCATGCGTGTTGGAGCTGTGTTAGCGAACCGTCCCGCAACAGGGTTGTGTTGGTTTTGTGTTGGCGAGATCGTCCTGGCCCTTACCTGCATCGCCTGATCTCAATACCTACAAGACGACACCGCTGGCCAAGAGATGCGCCAGATTGGGCTGGGTCAGTCGGGCGGATAATCCAGCCTCGCCCGGCGCAGGCCGTAGGACGGGTTGACCGCCATTACGTACGGCCCCCTTGCACGCCGAGCCGTCTTGACGATCTTTGCCTCGTTGTCCAGGTACCACTGAGCCATAGCCGGGCCCGCGATCCCTGCGTTAGACAACGCGAACACCCTCGCGCTGCTCATGTAGATGGCTTGTGCTTCCAGGGGGTTCTGCGTGATCGCCAGGTCTTTGCACAGCAGGATGTCGCCGGCGAGCGTCGCCTCCTCGATCCACTGCGTGTCCTGAATGTTCTGCGACTGGTCCGCGCCGTACCGCTCGTCCATGGTCTCCAGCGTCCAGCCCGCCGACCGCAAGGCTCTCGGGACCACGAACGCGCCGAGGCCGCGGTCGAGGAAGAAGCGCAGCCCAGACGCTGCCGCCTCCCCCGCCACCGTTCACGCTCCCTGGCGGATCGCTTCGACTTCCGGGACCGTCAGGCCGTAGTCGCCTGCCACGTCCCCGGGCGGCTCATGCGCGCGGAGCCTGCTGACGATGTCCGCCACCCGCACGCCCCGCCGGGCGACGGTCGGCTGGCCGCCGTTCAGCCACGGGTCGACGACGACCTCGGCCTTCCCGTACTGCGGCAGCTGGATCCGCCGCGTCCAGCCGTCCTCGTAGGTGACCATCGTCAGGTAGTCCCGCACGACCGGGCGGAACACCTGCTGGCCGCTGCGCACCACCACAAGCCCGTCCACCATGTCCTGATCCGCCGGGTTACCCGACTGACGGCCGAAGTCCCACAGCACCTCCGCGCCATCGGTCTGCAGCTGCTGGCTCGCCAGCGCCTGGGGCAGCCCGATGTGCTCCTGCAGCCACAGCACCGCCGGGCGGATACGGCGCATCGGAACCCCGGCCTTGGTGAACGCCGCCACGATGTACGCCTCGGCGAGACCGACGAAGGGAACGCTCACCCCCTGCGGCCGCGCGGGCTCAAGCGTCGTCACGATCGGCGCCGAGACCAGCTGCGAGCCGTCCAGCCGCTTGCGCGCGTACCCGACAGCCCAGTCCCGGAACGTCTGCGCAGGCACAGCGATGATGTGCGCCGCCTCCGTCTTGTGATACAAGGGCGTCGTGTAGTGCGGATCGCCGATCACAGCGCTGCCAGCCATCGCGTGCCTCCCTACACCTGAATCCTAGGCACACAGCCGCACAAGCGCCCGCAACTGGTGATAGTGGCGCGCAGGCAAAGCTACGCAAACCCGGAAACTCCAGCAACGGGATACATCCCCTGGCACCAAACGCGACAGCAATGCCAACAGCGATCCAACAGTGACGCCGCCAGGTGGGGCTGAAGTGGCGCCGAGGCGGCATGGGACCGCGCCGATGCCGCGCTGGTGGCCAGCTAAGGCGAACTCGCCGACTTGTCCGTGCCGTTGCTGCCGGTCAATGAGGACGCGGCCCTCCAGGGGACCGGCCAGACGCACGCTGACCAGCCAAACGAGGGACTGGGGTTTTCTGCAGGAACTGAACGCGCACCCAAAGAGCTGCATTCATCTTTTCGCCTAGGACTGCACTTGGGCCCGCGCATCAGTCAGTTACGCATGTGCTGCCAGCTCGCGCAAGCAGCTCTCCGGCGTGCAGGTCGGGCTGAAGCAATGTGAGCAATGAGTGGCTTTCGGGATGGCCGTTCACGAGGGTATGCAGCATGTGCTGGTTGAGGTACCGGTAGCTCTGCGGCGGCTGGAATGTGGTGGCTGACCGGATTTGTTCCAGGGTGAGCAGCGGCTCCAGTCGCTGGACCCTGTGCAGGAACAGCAGGTGCGCAGTTTCCGCTCCGGAGAGGTAGGCGTCGTATTCGGCCCTGGTTACCCCGGTGCTTCGGTGGTGCCGCTCCCACATTTCCGAGGGTCGTCCGCAGGAAACATCCGAGATCCGGGCTGTCCCTACTAGTGCTCCGACGGGCTTGGTGGCGTAGATGATGACAAGGGTTCCGGGGTGCACGGCGGGGCGCTGCCTGCGTATCTCGGCGGTCTTGGTGCCGTTCAGGATCTCGTGTACGTAGCGCGGGCGGATTGACAGCAGCAGTGCTCTGTCATGCTCGGTCATTCCCGGAAAGTCCCTCCTGGTAGACGGCGGCGAAGAACTGCGCTGAGATTTTCTTGGCTGATTGTAGTGATAGGGGCTGACCAAACTGGCTGGCGAGCTTCCGGAGCCGTCGCAGGGACACCCGGTTGGGGAAGATCTCGGTGTCGGCAAATCGCAGGGCAAGCGCTGTGCCGTTCCGGGCGGCGCCGGCGACCTGGTCTTGCTGCCAGACTCCCAGGTGCCGGAAGCGCTGGTGCAGCTCGGCGGGCCTCGCCGTGATGACCTCTTCAAGCCGTGAGCAGGCGATCACCGCAGCGACACCGCTGTCCTTCCGGGCGCCGGAGGCGTACCACAGCAGCCGGGCCGGCGCGGAGACGACGCGGGGGTGCGGGCCGCGGTAGTACACGTGCTCGCGGCTGATGCCCAGCGTGCTGGAGCGGGGGATCAGCGTTTCCGGGACTCCGAACAGCTCGGCTGACCACTGCGGCCTCACGGGTACCAGAAAGGACGGCAGGGCCGAGTCAGTGATCTTTGCGGGCCACAGGGTGCGCTCCAGATCAGCGGCGATGGCGGCGGAAAGGCCCTCTCGCAGCGGCGGCACCTGCAGGCCGACTGCGGACGCCGCGCGGCTGAGCTGGGCATCGATCGCCGTTGCGGTACCGCAGGCCTGGACGCTGAAGCCGACCCAGCTGTCCTGGTCGCGGATGAGTCCTTCTTCCCGGACCGCCCGCGCCGCGGAGTCGGCCAGCGCGGGATCGGTGATCCGGATGACGTTCCGGCCGGCCGCGCATGCCTGCTTGCGAAGGTAGAACAGCAGCTGCCGGGTGACCGTCTCCTCCAGCCGGTGGGGCCTGACCCGCAGAACCGGAACAGTCAGCTGCGCGTCATCGGTGCCGGTGACCACAAAGGCGACCGGCTCTCCACGCGGATCACGCAGGATCAGCCGGTTCCACTTCGGGCCGTCGGCGAGCAGCCCGCGGATCATCGCGAGATAGCCAGACTTGCGCTCCCCCTTGCTGTCATGCATGAACGGCAGGACATCCGTCTCCTGGCGAGACCGGACCGGGGCGAGCTCGTACTGAGTATCTTCAAGCTGCGCCGGCCGGTACTCCTGTGCCCGGGTCAGCTCGTCAAGCTGGAGGACGACATCGGAGGGCCGCATGACGCGGACACCCGTAGTGCCGGCAACGGCGGCTGACCAGTCGATGAACCGCTCGTCGCGGGTGGCGATGACCGTGGTCCCCGAAAGCCACGCTGCTGCCAGGTGCCGCACATCCGAAATGTCACCCGGGTCGGCGGACAGGTCGGTACCGGCGTTCTTCAGCACGAGGCCGGCGATCTGGCTGGCGGCCGTGTCCAGTGCCCGGTCCTCGGTCCTGACCGTCAGGTACCGGTGCGCGGCCCGGAGCTGTCGTTCCCTTTCCGCCGGGTCCGGGTGCCTGGCGATCTCTACCGCCAGTTCGCTCGAGACCACCAGGTCGACCTGGTCGGCGAGCCAGTCCCCGGTCAGCGCGCCGGACTCCCTCTGCTCGCCGCGCTGGTAGCTCGACTCAAGATCGGCGAACACGTTGAGGTCCAGCATGACCCGGACAAGACCGAGCGATTCCGCAGCAGAGAACAGCGTGGGATGCCCGTGGTCCCGCCACCAGATCGACAGCGGATACCTCTGGCGGCTGCGCCCGGGTATCTCGCCCTGCTTTTCGAATCCTAGTCCTGGCCAAATTCCACTGGCATCGTAATCGTTACGGCACTTAAGCGTTACCCCGAACCGGTCCGCGTGCCGCTCGCTGATCGCTGTAATGAGAAGACGGGCCAGGCCCCGTCCCCGGGCCTCCCCGCTCACGCACAAGTGAGTAAGCCGGACAACCTGCCGGGGAAGAGAATAAAGGGCATAAGCCATAACCTGCCCTTGCTCAACGACCGCCAGTAAAGTGCCGGCAGCGGACGCCTGCTCGTAAGCCTTGTGCGGCAAGAACCCCAGCGTCCGCTTGTTCTTGTCCCCTAGCGCGATGGCCTGGGCGCGAATCTCATGATCACCCGGCTTGACTACTACCAGGACGCCAGATTCCCCGCTCCCGACGACACTCACTTTCATTCTTGTAGTGTGCCAACTACGCCCAGTCGGCGCTATACCTTCGGCGTCACGCTTTGCGATCGTCTCAACCAGCTGCGCGGCCCCCGGCCGGCAGGTGAAGGACTCCGGCCTGTGACCTCCAACTGGAAACGAACCCCACGACGACTACAGTGATGGTGCTGGTGAATTAGCGCGCCAACGGCGGCATCAGCGCATACTTCCCCCGTGACTTCCCCTGCAAGGTCACATTGAACTACCCCCCTGCGGCAGGGAAGCCCGACTTGTACCGCACTACCATCGAACAGGACGACGGCCCACCTCTCATCTATATCGGACATGGCGAATTCTTGCCGCAACGACTCGGCACGGGGGCCCGTCCAGCGGTGGAAATCCGCTCCGCAGCCTGCGCGGAACCCCGGGTCAGCGTCGATGTCCCCCCACGGGGAAGATGACGCTGCGAGGCGAGAGACATACCTGAGAATGCCGCAAAGGCTCACCAGATCGCCGCGGAAGCCGCAGCCGTGCCGGACGGAGCGGCGGAAAACACGATACGCGCCTACGTCCTCAACAAGGCGCTGACGACGGCCGCAGATGACCGGCCGGCCCGGCGCCCACCCCTAGATGAGCAGGCTCCCTGGCACACTAGACCGAATCCGTCCCCGAACCGGTGGCCTAAGAGCAAGATCAGCGGGAGTCCTGCATGACGCGGTCATAGCTGCGGCGCGCTCTGGCGCTGCGGGCGCTGGCGCCGTAACGGCGGAGCATCTGCGGGGAGGTCCAGCCGTTCAGCTCCATCAGGTCGCCCTCGACGCCGCCGCGGTCAAGCCAGGTGTGGCTGAAGTGGTGCCGGAACCGGTGCGGGAACACCTCGACCCCGCACTGGCGGCCACGGCGGACGATGACCTGGTAGATGCCACTGGCGGTCATCGGGCCCCGGTTGCTCACCCCGAGCCACAGCTGCGGCCGGTAGGCCTGGGCATGCCGGGCGCGGACGCGGAGGTACCGGTCGAGGGCGCGGGCGGCGTCGTGGCTGATCTTGACGATGCGGGTCTTACTGCCCTTCCCGTGCACGGTAATCTCCCGGTGCCACAGGTCGACGTCGCTGCGTCGCGGGTCGTCAGGGTCGTACCGGATACCGGCCAGCTCCGCCAGCCGGATCCCGGTCGCCTCGAGCACCGCGATAATCGCGGTGTCGCGACGCTCCCCGAAGCCGCGGCCTGTACACACCCGTTCCAGCCGCCGGAGTTCGTCGCCAGTGAAGACCGGGACGAGCTTGTCCGGGACCCGGGGCGACTTCAGCCCGCCCATCGGGTCCGGGATCTCCTCCTCGACGGCCAGCCACCTGAAGAACTGCTGCAGCGCCCGGTACTGGTTGCTCGCGTACGCGGCGCTGTACCGGCCCAGCAGCCAGGCCACCCACTCCTGCACGTCCCGCTTCCCGACCTCCTCCCAGCCCGTGCGGTTCCCCTCCCGGCGCAAGTTGGCGGCGGCGAACCACTGCACTGCCTCGGTGTAGGTCCGCACCGTCTTGGCGGCCTTGCCCTCGGCGGCCAGGTGCAGGCGGAACGAGCTGATCTCCGGCTGGAAGACCCCGGCATCCAACTGCTTGGGCTGCCCGGAACGGGTCTCGGGTACGGTCACGGTCATCCTCTTCTCGCGCGGCGCACCACCCGCATGCCATTGTCACCGCGTCTTGGCAAGGGCTTCCGGCGCGCACTGCGCCCGCGCATCAGGGCGGCTGTGGCGAGTGCCGCCACGGCGATCGAGGGCGGAACGGTGAACGCCAGCGCTTAGCCGCCTCGGCGGAGCGCTGCGCCGCCCCCACCGCACAACAGCGCCCGTTAGGTACTTTTCGCGCCGTCGGCGACGTGCGCTCGCTACTGAGGTCTCGCTCTGGTCCCTGCAACTCGGCGTCCCGGCTGCTGTGCCGGAGGGGCTCGGCGCATCGAAGTTGCGCCCTTGAAACCGTAGAGAAATTTGTCACAGGGCGAGCTTGGTGTTTCTATTTCACACTTATCCGGGCCACTTAGAAAGAATGAATTTGCATCTAGCGCGCCACCAGGTTCCCGTGTAGTTGTTATAAGAGTGGTCTTCGACACCCATATCGGCCTCACACGGGGAAAGGCGGAAGGCGATGTGTCAGAGCAAGGCGGACGGCGGCCGTAGATGCAAGCCCAATAAGGGGGGTCGCTCCTCGGCGGCGTCGGTCAAGACTGGCGGCTCCGCGTCACGGAGGTTGTCTGGTCAGATACGACGGACTCGGAAAGCGGTGCTACGCGACGCGCAAGCGCAGCTCGTTGAGCTGCTCGATTCTTTGGTAGACGCAGCACCAGTTAACTCGGCTGCGGGCCTGATATCAGCCATCGACGCTGACGCAGCCGGACAGGTCTCGGATGCGATCACAGACAGCCTTAAGGCTAATGGCTGGCCTCCCAGTAAGTGGCGAAGCCATCTGCTGTGCGGCGCCCTTGCCGCGATCGCACATACTATGGATACAGTCGAGGATAAGGCGACTGAGCTTATAACCCAGGCCGTCACGACGGCACTGACATCGGTCGGCGTACCTAACGCAGTCGCTGGCATGGCCGCCCGCGCGGCCTTGGACGCGCTTAAGAAACTACCGGCTTACAAGCAGTGGGCTGCTGTCCGCCGTGGGGTACAGCTGCTGGCTGTCTCTATATGCCCAGCGGTAGAGAATCATGCTGCCGTTGTGGATTACTGCCTACTGCCTCTCGCATCAGAGAAACTGTCAGATGCGATCCAACAGGAGCTTGCGGAGCTATCAGAAAATATTTCAGTGGCGGCAAGCTGACCCTGAAGCACAAGCGGTCTAACTAGGCGATATTTCAGATACAAAGACAGCTGCTGTCTTCAACTATCTACGGAAGATCAGCCCCCTTCAAGAGTGTGGCCCCCGTCGCGAGCTCAATGTCCATGTACTTCGTCGATCACGGAGACGGGCAGCGAAAGCTCCCAGCACTGGTCATCGCGCTCGGCCCATGCCAGCGCCCTGAACCACGCCGTCGGCACCCGCCGAAGTGCTCGCGGACCAGCGCAATTCCATCCCCCACAATCACCCCGGCGTACGACAGAAGAGATGCGCGTGTGGCTAATGATGCCGATGTGGGGTATATGATCCCCGCGTCTTAATAGCTCACCTGGATAGGACTCGCACACATGCAGTTCGAGGTGGCTGTCGGGCTGAGTGCGCGGCCGGACACAGGTGAGTAGCTCGTTCGAAGCGGTTCCTCTGCCCGCAAATTCACTGACCGCCCAGACATCCCGGGCGTCGGCCTCCGCAGTTGAAGCAGGATGGCTACCTAAGTCGGGCGAGCATTGCATCGACGCGGTCCTGGTCGTAGTCGAGCACTGGCGGGTTCAGGCTTTGCCAGCTGTGACCGTCGCAGCGGAAGATCACCGGGGCTGGCCTGGGCCAGTCGTCGAGACCGACCGCCACCCAGACGGCCGTGATGCACGCTGGCAGGTCAAGGACCGGCACCTCGGCGAGCGCGCTGTCGAACGGCGGCTTCGCCAGGGTAGAAAGCGCCGCCTGCCCGGGGCCGGCGTCAAGCCAGACGAACAGCTCGGAGCGGGTGACTCCAGCGCCTTTGAGCTTTGCCTGGTTATCGCTCTTGTTGACTTCGGCCTGCGCCTCACAGGCCGCGGCGTTGCGCGAGAAGGCGCCGCTGCTCATATGAGGGTGGACCGAGACCCAGGCTGTCCCTCCTGGGACGTGACGATGGGCAGCGCTCACGGCCAGGACACCGAGGCGCGCCAGGGCTGGCGGGAGCGCCCCGGGGTCTGCGGGCTCCAGGCCGGGCTGGTCCGGGATCCACCCGCCGGTCCGCCCGTCACGTTCCAGCTGGGCCAGGAGCGGTTCAATCTTCGCGTGAAGCTCGCCGATACGGGCGGAGTCTCGCGCTTGCACCGTCCAGGACCACGACAGCGAGTGAAAGAGCCAGCTGCGGCGGCCGACTTCACGGTTGAAGCTGCTGCGCTTCTTCCTGGTCGTGGTCGTGACTTCCAGGCGGCCGAGGTCGGCGCCAGAGGCTCCCTCAAACCTGAAGTCGGCCAGCTGGGCGCGGCCCCCGCCAGGATCGAGGCGGTGCAGCTCGGCGTCACCGGCTAGCGCCTCGACCAGCATGGCCGCGACGATCTCGAACTGGTCTGCCTGTGGGACGGCGGCCAGTGAGGCCGGCAGCCTGGCACCGCTCATCTGCTTCCCCGGCCCTTCCTCGTTATGCCCGGCACCTAGTTTCAGCTTCCGGTGTGCTAAACATAGCCACCGACCGGACACTCCGTTGCAGGGCGGCGCTGTCCGGCGTGCGCTGGGCACAACCAAGGAAACACTGACGGATCTGGTCATCTTGACTTTGCTCGTCCGTGCCGACGCGGGTGCTCGTCCAGGCGCGCTGATAACCGGGTCCTTAGCCTATGGTGCGACTTGCCGCGGCTGCGGCTGAGCTCCGGGAAGGCGCCGCTTGGTGTGCCCGTCTGCGCGTTCGAACAGGGCGTTACGCCATTCGACCCCGTCAAGGGCCTCATCTCCGATGAGGTGGGCTCCCGCAAAGTAACGCTGGCTGTCGTGGATGATGCCGAGCAGTCGCCCGGGCCCGGTCCTGTAGATGCAGCCAAGTTGCGGCGCGCCGCCGGAATTCGGGTCGACGCGCGCCGTGACGGCATCGACGAAGCCGCTGAAGACCGCCCGGCTCGTGTCGGCGGCGCTGGTCTCCCGCCATGCGGCGAGTGCTTCACTGACGGCGGTTTCCCCGAACCGTCGATCTTGAGGAAGGCCGAGGAAGCGGGGACCGGTATGTCGCGGACTGTCCAGCCGGTGGTTGAACCGGTGCGGTATGACAGGGAAGTCAGCTGGAACCGGCAGGACATGCGTTCTCCCGCCCGGTACGCGACGTAGACGTTCGCGTTCCGGCGCTCAGCGGGGGGATAGTCCCGCCATCCGCGGCGCAGCGCCGAGATGACGCCCTCGACGACCGGGCCGTCCGGCCGGAACACGCCGCGGTCGATCCGATCGATGACGCCGGGAAGGACGAGCGCCGGGAACAGGACGTCGCCCACGAACCCGATCACGAGCGGCACCGACGACGACGCGAAGACCTTCTTCCCCTGGTCCCAGTGGTGCGCGGACGAATTCTCCGGCCTCCAGGTAATCCTGCTGTCTGCGGCGATGTTCAGTGAAGCCGGGCCGCGCGAGTCAGCTCCGACCCAGGCAACCAGCGCGGTCATCGTGTTTGATCTCCTGCGAGGTGTATGGCAGGGTAATGGCGTCGGGTTACTGGACGCCCTGCTCTCCGGTCAAACGCGGGCAGGGCACGCAACTCCTGGGACTGCCATCACCGTGGCAGTACGAGGTGTCACTGCAGGAGAAATCCCGCACCCAGGTCCTCGGGTGCCGCGTCCGTCCGGCGCGGCACCCAACTCCATGGTGTCAGAACGGCGCCGATGAGTCCGGACTTGCAGCCATTGAGAGCGCGCGAATGTCCGCACTCGCTCACGCACTACCCCCTAACGCTCAGCTTCCGGCGACGGACGACCACACGCAGTGCCACTGTTCCGCGAAGGGGCAGGTGCTCAGATCGCCGAATACGGTCGGTCGGCACTAACAACATCACACAGTGCAGCCGAGCGCAGATCATCCGTTATGCGAGGCGATACCAAGCCAACGCGAGTGAACATTGAGGGCGCTTGACGGCGGCTATGCCTGGTTGGCTGAGTCGGCTCCCTGCAGGAACCGTCGCTCGCATCGGCACGCCGCCCTGGCCAGCGAAGTCGCCCTCCGACCAAACTATCCGCAAAGACTCGCACCATTCTATAAAGACGGCCTATTTTGCCCCTGACATGCTCTTCAGCTTGAATCTTCTCCAGCTCAATGCCGCCACACATGCAACAACTCCGAGAGCAAGCCCTGCAGCTTGAACTGGATCTGGACTGAATGGCTGCCCTCGGCGGATTCCTGAACTAATTTCACCCGATGCGGGAGACGGAAGACCCCGGTACACCTCATCGGCGACTCGCTCGAATATTCGTGCACGCCTAGTTCTGGTCAAGCGTGCTCGCCCAATTCCATACTTGGTCCAGTATGAATATCCGGCCTGGGTACTCAGTACGTCTCCAAAACAAGCTCTCAGCTGCGCCTCCGACCAGTCCCCAAATTCCCACATCATCTTCCAGTACTCGAATAGCATATTTATGTAGCCGACAAGCCGTGCTTCATCATCAGGTGTCTGCGGGCCAGGAACTGAAAACACTTGACGGTATAGAGGATCGTCGAGCGCCATACGTATGATGTCAAAATGTCGCGATCTCCCAGCCTCCCAGCGATCATGCCTAAGCTCACGGTTCTGCATTAGCACTGACACGGCGACGCCGACTAGGGCAAGCGCAGCCAGCAACGCCGATACCGCACCATAGGTCTGGCCGATATTACTGAGCTCAGACCAGTTCGCATTTGAATGGGAGTCGATCACCTGAAGTGCGAGCGGCGATATAATGACAAGAAGTGATATTGCAATGATGGTGACAGGTACAAAGATCGCGACAACGACCTTACTGCGCATCCGGCTCATATGCCTAATCCAACCATGACGCAGCATGTTGTTGCCCCGTACGTGCCGAAACAGCCCGTGCCGACAGCGGAGGTGCTGGCACGTTTGCGGACGGTCGCTTGCTAGATCGGCAGATCTGCGCGGCCGCTGTTATCACGATGTACGAATCAGAGTCCGCGCAGATCGGCTGGAGCTGGACCACGACGCGGCCCGATGGGCCTCTGGACGTCGCCGGGGTGTCACAGCCCCGAGGGATGAGCGGACAGCCAGTCCTCGTGCGAGCGGCGGAACTGATCCCGGTGGCCCGGGCTGGCTGCGATGATGTCGGCACCGCCGTCATAAGGCGCGTGAAGCCAGCCCATCTCGGCCGTGGTGATGATGACGCCGCGGGTCACGTCGTCGGCGACCAGGCGCAGGAGCCGGGACAGTTCCTCGCCGCGCAGGTGGCTGGCCGAGGCCCACAGATGCAGCCAGACTTCGTCCGCCGGGATGCTGTCGTCGGTCAAAACGCTGGTCCAGTAGGTCGCGGTGGGGAGCGCCGCGACAAGTTCGGCGGCGCGCGGGGCCCGCTGGGGGCCGGACCACGAGGCCGTCACGACCACAAGCTCGCGCGACCGATCGCCGCCCCCGAGGGACAGAAGTTCCGCGAGCACGGCCAGGTGCCTGCGAATGAGCTCGGCGTTACTCCTCCTCGTTATCGGCGTAACGCTTCGAACCGGGCAGGCTGTGGAAGCGGGCCCAGCGGTCATGAAGGCTGCCGCGCAGCTCATAGCTGACCGGCCTGCAATCACCCCATGCCCTGGCCCACACGGTCGTCAGTCCAGCGGTATCCACAGCGGGAAGACTAGCCCGCGAACGGAGGAGGCCGCGCTGTCCGGTAGCAGCGCGACCCCTGCGGGCACGACACTGTCAGCGGTACCTGGCTGGACGAACCACGCGGGCATCGGACGCCAAGGCCGCCCTCCTGCTCGTGGCTCTCCTGACTACCGCTCGCCACCGGAGCGCGCAGCTTCGGCTTCCAGAACGCCGATTCCGATCGCCCCGGGCCAGATGGCCGTTCTCAATTACAGGCGCGCAGATCATCCGTTCCGGTGCCGCCTCAGTGAAATGCCCATCGTCGAAGTTCTCCTTACCATGGGACAGCTCAACTAGCCGCTGACCTGCATCGTCACCTACAAGGCAGGCCACTTGGGCGCGTATTCGGCACTCGCGGCGAGTGGAGCTGTCGAACCGAGAACGAGAATGCGCCTGGCATTAAGCCTGAGAAGGCCCGGACGAGGCGGCTAGATGGGTCGGTCGTGGCGGTGGTGCATACGCTAGCATCCGGGTTGTGACGCATCTTGCGGTGAAAGACGAGTTGCTGGACGCGCAGACGCTGCGAGCTGCCGGGGCCGCGCCGTACGGCGGGGCGGACATCGGAGAGTGCGTCACCACAGCCAGGGCGGTCAACGGGACGAACCTGGCGAGCTGGCATGCGGCGTGGACAGCGACGGCAGTCAGGACGCTGGCGCTGGCGGAGAGCGAGCAGGCGGCCGGACGGCTGGACAGCGCCCGGCTGGCGTTCTTCCGGGCGTCCAGTTACTTCCGCACGGCGGGAGTCATGCTGCTGGGAGCGCCGCTTGACCCGCGCCTGGTCGAGAGCTACGCGCGGCAGGCGAGCGCGTTCCAGTCTGGCGCCAGCCTGCTCGCCGAGCCGCCTGAGATCCTGGAAATCCCCTACGAGGGCACCACGCTGCCCGGTTACTTCTTCCGGGCAGCCCCGCGGCCGATGTCGCGGCCGCTGGTCATCTTGACCGGCGGTTATGACAGCACGGCCGAGGAGCTTTACTTTTTCAACGGCGCAGCTGCGCTGGCTCGAGGGTATAACGTGCTCGCCTTTGACGGGCCGGGGCAGGGTGACGCGCTGGTCCGGCAGGGGCTGGTGCTGCGCCCGGACTGGGAGGCGGTCATCACGCCCGTCGTGGACTACGCGCTGACCCGGCCCGACGTGGACCCGGACAGGGTCGCGCTGATCGGCCTGAGCCTGGGCGGCTATCTCGCTCCTCGCGCGGCCGCCGGGGAGCACCGGCTGGCCGCCTGCATTGCCGACTGCGGCTCCTATGACCTGTTCGCT
>Ga0302178_10002645_pt1 | contig 14006 bp, 12 predicted proteins | sample I_Palsa_E1_3_FD_198790 | JGI IMG/M metagenome (GOLD analysis project Ga0302178, IMG submission 198790) | Peat permafrost microbial communities from Stordalen Mire near Abisko, Sweden - I_Palsa_E1_3 | ecosystem: Environmental > Terrestrial > Soil > Palsa > Peat permafrost | place: Sweden... | reverse complement strand
CGATAATCCGAGAAAAAACACGATTCTTTTGGTACCCGATGTCTTTGTCTGCTACCAGTTTATCGATTGATGTACCTAACGGTGCCCTGTCGATGAACAGGTCTAGCGCAAATTGAAGCGGCGTCACCTTCCTCTCGTCGCTACTGACCATATTGATTTATCCTAAAATATATCGCCGTTGATCCCTATAATCTGAGCACACTTTAGGTATAGAAAGGTGAGATGTCAAATTATACCTCTCACCTTTTGAAAAATTTTCTACCGCGCCGTCTGATTTTTACTCCACGCGGACAAAATGTCTCACCTTTGATGTGATAGATTTGGTCTGAAACGTACTGTTCTCAACTGTTTCCGAAGTTATCCACAAGCTTTTACCCAAAACCTCTCACCTATAATGGGATAGCTACATTTTGTGTCACCTGGATAGCCAAGATGTCTCCCTTCGAGGGCGGTATGCTCTCACCCTAGCGCCTTATAATCTCTCACTTTTGCGCAGGAAACTCTCACCTTTAAGAGTCTAAGCTATTGATTTTTAATACTACTTGGCGAGGCTGTTAGTTGGTGTGTTCGCTTTTTTATATATATAAAACAACATACAAACGTAATTCGCGCAAATCGGGCCTATATTGCCACTAGCGCTCATGAATGCCGTCGACGCAGTCTTGCAGCAGCTCCAACTCCGCACCGCCGGCACGAAGCGATAGTGTTTGGCGTACCTGATCTGTACGCCTTTAGATCAGACCAAAGAGCTTCAAGTCTTCCGAGTTGGTCGTAGAGAAATTGGTGTACTTTCGGGGATTGTCAGTTCGGAATTGATCCAAAATCTCTCACCTTTCGTGTATGACTACTTCGCTGTGTTTTGCCGGCTATGGTTCTTGAGGGTGGCGATTTGCGGGGCCGCAAAAGGTGATAGGCCCAAAATCTCTCACTTTTGGGTTTTCCTCTCTCGATATAAGATGGATTGTAAGGTCGACGCGCGTTTTGCTCGCCGTTTCACGGATGTTGATTGACGGTTTTACCCGCCATCGTAGAAGATCTGACCAAAGTCTCTCACCTTCAGGCCGCAGCATCAGTTTGCCGAGCCGATTTTGTATCGAAGGTGAGATGTTTTGGATGGTTATGTTGGCAACACATAAATTGTGCGATATTTTTCCTGTGTCATGCGAAACAAGCGACCAGTCTATTGACGCCTAGGAAACAGAGGTTTATGTCATTTCATTGGCGGCAATCTGCAACAATACAAGACTATCTCTGACTTTTTCCTGTATTCTGCGTTTAGCTTACTTTTCATGGAAAAACTCAGAAATGGCCAATGTCAGTCAACCCATGCCAATAGATCGAACTGTGACATTGTTGGAAATCTCAGATTTCGCCGATGTTGTTACCGATTATGCCAATGAGTTGCGCGACCAGATTCTCGCGCCACGGCCCAGGAAGGCCGCGCCGGTCTTTACCACTGCGGAAATTGCAGAGCTATGTGGGCTGTCTCGCCAACAAGTACAGTACTTGGCCACGAAAGCCGATGCTGGTTTGCCGGAAGGTCAGTCTACAGGGACCGGGCGGAGCAGAAGTCGATTGTTCACGTTGGCCGAGGCCAGAAATTGGGTGCAGCAAGTGTCTGATATTTTTCAGACACCTCTGGTTGCCGGGCCGAGTGATTTTGAAGGGAAGGTTCTTATCACGGCACAACTCAAGGGCGGCTCGGCCAAAACGACGACAACGATGTGTTTAGCACAAGGGCTTAGTTTACGAGGGCGAAAAGTTCTAGTGATTGATCTTGACCCACAGGCGTCACTTTCGGAGTTATGCGGTCTTTACTCCGAAAAAGAAGTTTTCCCCGAAGACACGGTCCTCCCCTTCGTCTATGACCAGACGATTGAGGGAGGTTTGTTGTCTAAGGTACAGTCGACGTACTGGGACGGTATTGATGTGATACCAGCGCATACTGAACTGGTTGGGGCGGAGTATCACCTACCCGCTATGCAGATGAAAATTTCAGGGTATAAGTTTTGGCAGGTGCTTCGCGACGGGCTTGCTCCATTGCGCAAACATTATGACTACATTCTTCTTGATACCTCCCCTTCACTCTCGTATCTCAATCTGAATGCCTTATTGGCTGCCGACGCACTGGTTATGCCGATGGTCCCGGAAAATCTCGATTTTTTCAGTTCGCTGTCCTTCTGGCGGTTGTTCTCTGACGTTGCCAAGTCATTCATTAAATACGAAGCGGAAAAAAAATATGACTTCGTCTCAATTCTGTTGACGCGGGTTAACTATGGAAGTACGTCAGCGGCGCCCGTTGTGCGCACCTGGGCGCAAGGCGCTTATCGGCACTGGCTTGACCCTTTTGAGGTTCCATCGAGTTCGGTAATGAGTTCAGGCGCACTGGCATTCACGACCGTTTTTGATATAAGTAGCTCGCACAGCCAAGCAAAATCCTTGCAACGGGTGAAGCAACCACTTGTAGACTATTGCCGTTGGATAGATAACATGTTCGTTAAGCAATGGAGGCCAGAACAATGACCAATATTCGACAACAGATGCTGGAGAAGACCGCGACTCTTCGGTCTACAGCCGAAAGAACGCCCGAAGCAAGCCGACGTGTCAGTCGTACGGAGACCGCGCCTGGCATGGCTGGCGCGCTGGCGTTGGCACAACTCCGCGTGAAGGAACTTGAAGCAGCAGGCGCATCTTCGCAGTTGCCGATGGGCGATATCGTCCCGAATCCCTGGCAGCCAAGGCGAGTCTTCAATGAAGTAAAGATGTCAGAGCTGGCAGAGTCAATTCGTGATGTAGGACTGATGCAGCCCATCGTGGTACGTCGAGTTGAATCTGCATATCAGATTGTTGCGGGTGAGCGGCGCTGGCGCGCGCACAAGATGCTTGGGTTGGAAGCGATAAATGTTGTGGTCATTGAGTGTTCTGACCAGGACATGGCCGTACTTGCTCTTGTTGAAAATATCAGCAGAGATGACCTGACCGATTACGAAATCTCCTTGTCTATTCGGCAGAGTGAACGGGAATTTCCAAATCGCAAGCGCTTGGCAGAAGCGTTGGGACTGTCTCGAAGGGGCTTATATCAATTTTTGTCGTTCGAGAGCTTGCCAGATTTCATTATAAAAGACCTTGAGTTGCAGCCAAAGCTACTTGGCGGGTCGACGGCCGACACAGTTCTGTCAGCCATAAAGAAGCATGGGGAGGCAGGAGTAGAAGCCGCAAAAGAACTGTGGCCCGCTGTTGTTGGGGGTACCTTGGACCAATCAAAGCTTGCTTCGGCAATTTCAGCGATGGTGACGCATGGTAAGTCGAGTTCCTCCGCGACAGAGCGCAGCATTGATAAGTTTTTCTCAGGTAAGAAGCAGGCTGGAAGCATCATCAAAGACGTGAATAGCCTTACTATCAAAATCAAGGCGGACGCACTATCCTCAGCACAAGAAGCGCAGTTGAGGCAGGTACTCAGTGATTTTTTTAGTGAGGGTCCCGCCTGACAAAGCCTCCTCATCGTGGGAGGCTTTTTCTATAATGGGGCATGCTCAAAGCCCCGACACCCTATCAGCACGAACTGGAAATGGTGACGCTAGAATCGTTGGTTCCGGCCGATCATTTGCTGCGTAAGATCGATGCGGCAGTGCAGTTCGACTTCATCCGAGAGAAGGTGGCGCACTTGTACTGCGCCGACAACGGCCGCCCGGCACTCGACCCGGTGGTATTGTTCAAATTGCTTTTTATCGGTTATTTGTTTGGCATCCGCAGCGAGCGGCAACTGATGCGCGAGGTGCAAGTCAATGTCGCCTACCGTTGGTTTGCGGGGTTTCGGCTGACCGACAAGGTGCCGGATGCCTCGACCTTCTCGCAGAACCGGCGTCGGCGGTTTGCCGACACGACGATCTATCAGGAATCTTCGACGAGGTCGTATGCCAAGCGATAGGCCGAGGCTTGGTGGAAGGCCGAGTGCTTTACACTGATAGCACCCATTTGGAGGCCAACGCCAATAAGAGCAAATTTGACGTGGTGACGGTGGAGCAAACGCCGTCGGCTTATCTAGCTGAACTGAACGCAGCAATCGACGAGGACCGTGTGGCACACGGCAAAAAACCATTGAAACGCGGCGATGACGACGATACGCCCCTGCCCAAGGAAATCAAAGTCAGCCGAACCGACCCGGACAGCGGTTATATGGTGCGCGACGACAAACCCAAAGGCTTCTTCTACCTGGACCACCGCACCGTTGACGCCAAACATTCGATCATCACCGATACCCATGTGACACCGGCCTCGATGCACGACAGTCAGCCCTATCTGGCGCGGCTGGACCGCCAGCGTGAGCGCTTTGGTTTCGATGTGGAGCACGTCGGGTTGGATGCCGGGTACTTCACGCCAATGGTGTGCCAGGGACTGGAGAACCGCCAGATCGCTGGCGTGATGGGCTATCGCCGGCCCAACCATAAGCCGGACACGTTCTATAAGCGGCAGTATGAATATGATGGCTATCGAGACGCCTACGTCTGTCCGCAGGACCAAGAGTTGCCGTACAGCACGACCAATCGAGTGGGTTACCGGGAGTACAAATCTAACCCGGAGATCTGCCGACGATGCACGGCGCGCCAGCAATGCACAAATAGCGCGAACGCAACCAAAGTGGTGGTGCGCCATGTCTGGGAGCGGGCCAAGGAAACCGTGGACGCTCGACGACTGACGGCGCAGGGCAAGCGGATTTATGCCAGGCGTAAGGAGACGGTGGAGCGGGGCTTCGCTGACGCCAAGCAATTGCACGGCCATCGCTACGCCCGTATGCGCGGTCAGCGCAACGTGGCTGAGCAGTGTTTGTTGGCGGCTGCGGCTCAGAACATCAAGAAGATTGCGTTAGTGCTGGCGCGCCTGTTGGCGCTTTTATCGCCCTTTATGGGCCGGGCTGGGGGGCTAATCCGGCGTATCCGCCTCAATCTGGCTCATCAACTCGGTTTGCCGTTAATTTGGATTCGACGCCGCCGACTTTGGCTACGCCAAATAAACAAAACCCCACGCTCCGAAAAACGTGGGGTTTGTCAGCAATCTGAGCCCGCGTAAGCGGGCTTTTTTTACCTCAAAGTGTGCACAGCGTGCACACTTTTTTCTGGCTGCGAGGCTGTTTCTCTGTATGGTGCGATCCTCACACGTCCAAATAAAGGCTCTTTTGCGCATTTGTAGAAATTAGCTACGCGTAAATCTAGAAATCCCGTCTTGATTTTTGATGGGCAATAGTATCGACGTTTGATGACTTTGATTGGTTCAATCGGTGCAGTTCAGAGTCATGCCGTAAATAGATAGAACCTTGCAGGCAAAGATTCAGCGATTTGCATGTAATCCCAGTTAACCATACCATCATTCGACTATCGGCATGTGGTCAAAATTGTGCCTGCGGCAACAGTCGACACTCAGAACATGTTGGCCGCGTCGAAACTCGATCTCAACCGGTTACGCGGCAAGCTCCTGAGCCATACCTTAATCGAACATGGGCAGTTTTCCATGCCGCCTACGGCCTACCGAAGCTCAACGATATCGCGTGCAAGATGGCGCATCAAGGTGGTTGGAGCCAAGTTTACAAAGGGCGGAATGCCATAGCTGTACAGTAACTGGTTTTCTACATGCAGGACCTCCTGATCCAGTTCGCCGAATTGTTCCTTGAGGATCTTGTTGGATCTTCCCTACGTTTTGCAAAACGCTGATCAATGTGTATTTTGACTATTTTTTATGTGACACGCTGTCTGTCAACGAGACAAACAATCCTACTCAACGAATGCTTACTACTCTGGAAAACTAATTGATGCGGGCGATACTTTGCAAAAGTCTATCGGAGAAGGCTGAACTCTTGGTCGAGCAATTGCCTTCTGTTGATGTTGGCAATGGTTGCGTACGCATTGAGGTGCACGCTTGCGGAGTCAATTTCGCCGATGCGCTAATTGTCAGGGGCATTTACCAAACCAAGCCTGATTTGCCGTTCGTCCCAGGATTTGAGGTTGCCGGCCGGATCGTCGAAGTGGGGGCTGGCGTAAATGGCTTCAACACTGGCGATCGTGTGATGGGAATACTTCCTTGGGGCGGCTTTGCCGACGAGGCTGTTCTACCGCAGGCCAATGTGTTCCGCATTCCCGACAGCATGGATTACGTTACAGCAGCGTCGTTTCCAATCGCATACGGCACATCACATGGCGCGCTTTCGTGGCGCGGGCGGTTACAGCCTGGGGAGGTGTTGCTTGTTCACGGCGCAGCCGGTGGGGTCGGGCTAGCAGCAGTCGAAATCGGTAAGATCATGGGTGCGACTGTTATTGCCACGGCAAGCAGCCCATCCAAGCTTGAACTCGCGCGCCTTCACGGTGCTGACCATGTGATCGACTACACATCTGAAGATTTGCGCAAGCGTGTCCTTTCGTTGACCGATGGTCGTGGTGCTGACGTTATCTACGATCCGGTCGGTGGCGATGTATTCGATACAAGCGTTCGCTGTGTAGCGCCTGAGGGCCGAATTGTCATCATAGGCTTTGCCAGCGGTCGCGTGCCGCAGGCACCAGCCAATATATTGCTTGTGAAAAACGTGGACGTAATCGGGTTTTACTGGGGCTACTACCGGACGAATCGACTTGAGTGGGTTCGCCAGACCTTTGAAACGTTATGCGACTGGTTCGAATCGGGAAAAATCAAACCCCATGTGTCGAAGATATTTAATCTTTCCGAGGCGCGTGATGCAATTGACATGTTGAATCAGCGTAAATCGACCGGTAAGGTAGTGCTGCTTACTGGTCGTTTGTAAGCAACATTCTTCTCTCCTTGATCGAATTTTAAACCCTCGGTGGGGGATACGGTTTTCGGGAGCAGAGTCAGACTGCATGCCTTGCTTGTTGTGTCGGAGCGCCGTTTCGTGAGTCTGGCTTCGACTTCTTCATTTGAGAGGTCGCAGCCTGCCGCGGCGAGACGCGAGCGGATTCAACCTTACTGCTCAAAAATTGAAGTCGCGTCAGCAAAACTAAGTCAGGTTTTAGCTGGTACTTGGATCCACCTATTGTCGCCGACAACAATCTTGCTCCCCAAAAGGCGCCATGTCGCCTACTGCATGAGGTGAATTGGTACGCTAGCTCTTTTTGCCGCTTTCCTTAGATCTTTGTCCAAAGTCGCAATAGGCAAGTTTCGACGAACCGCTAGTTCCAGGTACTGCGCATCGTATCCAGAGAGCTTGTACTCCCTCGATATCGCTGCCACGGCCAACTGAATGCCCGCAGGCGCTGTCGGGTCAAGCATGATCGGTAAGTGGGCAACGCGGAATGAAAACTGGGCAAAAGCAGACTCACCGAACTTACCAGCATCTTCGGCACAGCGAAGGACGTGCACCGTTTCCGCATACCAGAGAGCAGGAACCCAGGCGGATGTGTCGTTGAACGAGTCGAGAACTTGGTCGGCATAGGCGCGGTCGGACTCGGACCCATCCTGAAGCACCCAATGTATTGAGACTGATGCATCAAGAACGAAGCCATGCTGCATCAGCGACGGCCTCGAAGACACATTTCCGTATATTCGGCCTGGTCAATGGTTCCGACACGCATGGCTTTGATTCCGGCGATCGCCTCTTTCGTTTGCTGTGCCGCACGGCTAGCGCTCGGCACCAAATCGACGACAGGCTCTCCACGGTTGGTGATGGTGATCAGCTCGCCTTGTAGGACCTGTTTAATGAGGTCCGCCAATTTCGTCTTTGCCTCATACACACCATATTCTTACATCACAGCTCCCTTTGCGTTAATGATTATAGTCTAGTCTACACACTAGACTATAAATGACAAGCCAGCTAAACAATCGGATGCTGCGACCTGAACCAGGGGGGCGATCCCCGTAAAGGCTCACCCAATCAAGCATGGCCGTAAGCTGCACAAACGCACCACACACGTAGCATCTGATGACGGTACGCGCGCTTACATTGTCGTCCACTGTAACGGTGCGAATGCCTCCGCCTATGCATTTCCCCCGCGCTCGCGGGCAATCCCAGTACGCGGGCGAGATGGTCGGCTTGCGGCGTAGCACGCACGAGATACCCGGAAACAACTCAATCGGCTTTGCCAGCGCAACAATTTTCGTATTTATATGAACCATTTTCCGAATACAATAGTCTACATACTATGAATATATTTGTTATATTTGCAACCGCAAATGAGTCGAGCTAAGCACCTTACGCGAGGTAAGCCGTGTCCTTCCGGCAAGCGTGCATGAATTTTTTTAGCCGACTTGTTATCGTCGCTCCCAGATCAATGACGAATGGAGCAGACGATGAAGGCAACGACGCAATTGGCGGCAGATGTGGGGCATGGCGATCGCCTCGAGCAAGTCAAAGACCGCTTTACGCAATGGCGTCAGGGCCGCAAGCCCGGTGAGCGCATCTCCAATGCGCTATGGGCATTGGCGGTGGGCCTGGTGGAACAACATGGCGTGCAGCGGATCGTGCAGGAATTGGGCTCTTCTGCGTATCTGTAGGAAGGAAACCCTTGCTGCATAAGGGTTACAATGGTCCACCTGAAAACAATAGTCGCGAGAATTATGAACGAAATCACCTTCCCTTTGGATATCAAATCGCTTGAAGTGGTATCGCAACGCGTTGATTAAAAGGGGAATATTGTGCTGAAGGTCAGAAGTAAAAATGACCACAGCACCTGCCATAAGTGCGGAAAACCCGCGACGAAATTGAATGGGCAGGCGCCGATGAGACGGATTCAACATCTGCCGATATTCGAAAAACCGGTGTATCTGGAGATCGTTCCGGTTCGCTATATTTGCGAGCAGTGTGATGACGGTCCGACGACGACGGAGCAATACGATTGGGTCGATCGTAATGCCAGCCTCTCTCGAGGTTTGGAAGCCTACATTTTGCGGAGCGTGATTAATAGCACCGTTCAAGATGTATCGATCAAATTAGGGCTCGGCTACAAAGTGATCGAGGCGACGTTGGACCGGCTGGTCGCCGCGGAGGTGGATTGGAGTGGTTTTATATCTCTCGATACCTTGGGGATCGACGAAATCGCGTTAAAGAAAGGCCATGATAGTTACATGACCATCGTGAGCGTGCGGCAGGAAGATGAAAAACTGCGTGTCGTCGCGGTGCTTGATGGGCGAGACAAAGTCGGCATCAAATCATTTTTCGAATCCATTCCGTCGGCTCTTCGAGAAACCGTCAGAACGGTGTGCACCGACATGCATGATGGTTACGTGTACGCAGCGACGGAAGTCTTCGGAACCAGGCGGTTGTTGTGGAACGATACCACGTCGCCAAGCTATATCGAAAGCCGCTCGATACGTTGAGAATCAAGGAAATGGTGCGCCTGAAAGCCGAACTGGATGAGGAAGCGTACGCAAAACTCGACGGCATGATGTGGATTCTCCGCAAGAAGCACGAGTGTTTATCTGCGGAAGACAAGTCGGCCCTGGCACTGCTTTACCAGTACTCGCCCGAGCTTAAAAAAGCGCATCGTTACGCGTTGAAATTGACCCGCATTTTTAATACGCACAGCAACCGAAAATCGGGACTCGCCAAATTTAACCGCTGGATCACGGCGGTCGAAAAAAGTGGCTTGGCCTGTTTCCGCAGCTTCATTTCGACATTGAAAAAATACATGCCGTTCATTGCCAACTACTTTAAAGGTCGGAAAACCAGCGGATTCGTCGAAGGACTGAATAATAAAATCAAAGTCATCAAACGTCGATGCTATGACCTGTCAAAAATCGAAACGGTCTTTCGGCGACTATTTCTCGATCTTCAAGGCTTCGAAATTTACGCGTAACCCATTTCTACAGATGCGCAAAAGAGCCCGGTCTCCCGGCGCACTACCAGCAACACTTACCCTACACGGTGCGATCCAATGGCGGGAAAACTTCCATCACTGAACGGGCTGAAAGTCTTTGAATGTGCGGCGCGTCATATGAGTTTCACGAAAGCGGCCTCCGAATTGAACGTCACGCAGACGGCGGTCAGCCATCAGGTACGGCGTCTCGAGGATGAATTGGGAATCCGCCTGTTTCACCGCTTCAAGGAGCGGCTCGAACTGACTGCTTCGGGGCAGGCCTATTTGCAAGGTGTGAGCCTCGCGTTCGATCAACTGCGCTTTTCCACCGAGCAATTGCTCGAAGGCTGCAACAACAACAACACGCTCACCATTTCCACGCTCGCCACGTTTGCGTCGAAATGGTTGTTGCCGCGTCTGGGCTCGTTTCGTCTCGAGCATCCCGAGATCGACATTCGCGTAAGCGCATCCACCGACCTCGTCGATTTCGTGGTCGGCGGCGCCGACACGGCAATTCGTTACGGCAGCGGTGAATGGAAAGGGCTGCGCGCAGACTGGCTGATGGCCGACGAGATTTTCCCCGTATGCAGCCCGAAGCTGCTGATGGGCAATCATCCGCTCACAAGCGTCGACAATCTCGCCTATCACACGCTGCTGCAGGTGAGCGGCGTGACCAGCAACGACTGGAGCATCTGGCTCGAGGCGGCCGGGCTACCGGTCCACATGACGGGTGGCGCGCGCCTCACCTTCGATCTCGCGCTGATGGCCGTGCAGACCGCAGTGGACGGTCAGGGCGTATGCATCGGCAGGCGCGCCTATGTCGAGGACGATCTGCGCGCCGGCCGGCTGGTCGCGCCATTCGGAAACTCGGTCACGACCGATCGCGCCTTCTATCTCGTCTCGCCGCGCGACCTCGCCAACTGCGCTAAGGTCGTCGCGCTGCGCGCCTGGCTCACCGACGTGATCGGCCATACGGAAAATCGGCCCACCACTCACGTTGCCGATTTTGACGACGAAGTTGAACCTGGCGACGTGGTGCTCGCGAAAGCGCGCGAAGACGAGGTTCAAAGCTGCGTTACACATGAGAGGGGAGAAGCATGCTGTGGGATAATGCAGCCCCATTTTTAACCCGGCGTCTCCATGAATCAATCCGTTTGCGCCGCCCTGGATGACCTTTTCTCGACCGAGCAGGCTGACGACCAGAACAAAGTGCTGTTCTCGTTGCCGGTCACCCGGCGATGGCTGGAACAAGCCACGCTCGGGCTGACGATGATCGCTCGGGCCTCGATGCGCGGCGTCGTGGAATTCATGCGCGATGTGCTGGGCGTGCCCATCAGTCTGGGCACCGTGCACAATATCCACCAGCGGGCGGCGCAGCGCGCCGTGACCATCAACGACAGCGTTGACCTGTCGGCGATTCGGGTGGGACTGCACGATGAACTTTTTCAGGGCGCGCAGCCCGTGCTCGCCGGCATCGACGCCGCCTCGACCTATTGCTATCTACTGCCCGCCGAAGACCATCGCGACGGCGATACCTGGGCCGTCCATCTGCTCGACCTGAAGGCGCGCGGACTGAATCCCGATTACACGATTGCCGACGCCGGCACGGGTCTGCGGGCTGGCCAGAAGCGCGCCTGGTCCGAGACCCCGTGTCATGGCGACGTGTTCCACATCCATCAGCAGTTCGAAACCCTCGTCAATATCTGGGCGCGCCTCGCCAGCGGCGCACGCACCGAACGCGAAGCACTCGAAGTCCGCCTCGCCAACCCGCGTCGATGCTGTCAGGACAGCCTGCTCATTACCCAGCTTGCCGAGCTGCATTTGCGCGAAGCACGGGCGCATCAGCTCGCCAAGGACCTTCGGACGCTTGCCCAGTGGCTGGAGCGCGATGTCCTGGCACTGGCGGGCCCCGATCTGGCAACCCGTCGTGCGCTGTTCGACTTTGTCGTTGATGAACTTCATCAACGTGAGCCGGAAGATCCATCACGCATCGGCACGATGCGCATCGCCCTGCAGAAGCAGCGCGATGACCTGCTCGCCTTCGCCGGCGTGCTCGACGACAAGCTGACCGCCATCGCACGCGCGGTGGCCGTGCCGGACTATCTGGTCCGCGCCACGTGCCTGCTGCATCGCAAGCCCGACACCTCGGATGCCTTCTGGCAAGGCTGGAGTCGGCTGCATGCCGCCATGGGCCGCAAGTTCTACGAGGTCTACGCGGCTGTCTCGCAGGCCATGCGCAGCACCCCGCGCAGCAGCTCGCTGGTTGAAAACCTCAACTCGCGGCTGCGCAACTGCCTGACGCTGCGGCGCCGTCTGAACGGTGGCCGAGCTTGGCTGGGTTTGTTGCAGTTCTTCTTCAATCATCGTCGCTTCATGCGCAGCCGGTGCCGCGAGCGACTCGGCAAAAGTCCGCGCGAAGCGATGACGGGAGAGGATCATCCGCACTGGCTCACGCTACTTGGACTCGGACCGCTTCAGCCTAGGCAGAGCTGATTCCCTGAGGCCATAGCCCTAAACTGATTCGCATTCCATATTAATCCTGATTGAAAATGCAGGGCGATTCAGCACGCCTGTGTAACGCGAAAAACCCCGGTTTTAATGTAATGGACGCCCCCACCCGAAACGGCATCAAATGTGCCAAAGTGGTCGGTGTCGTAACACCACCTGATCGGAGGGAGCGTCATCATGAAGGTTACTACAGTTGGAATTGACCTGGCAAAAAACGTGTTTGTGGTGCATGGCGTGGACGAACACGGCAAAACCGTACTGAAGAAGTCGCTCAAGCGCGACCAGGTGGCCGCGTTCTTCGCCAACCGCCCCCCTTGCCTGATAGGCATGGAGGCGTGCAGTAGCGCGCACTATTGGGCACGCAAGCTACAAGCCTTTGGACACACGGTACGATTGATGGCGCCGCAATTCGTCAAGCCTTACGTGAAACCAACAAGAACGACGCGGCCGACGCCGAAGCGATCTGCGCGGCCGTAGCGCGGCCCAACATGAGGTTCGTGCCGATCAAGAACATTGAGCAGCAGGCGGTATTGGCGCTACATCGTGTTCGGCAGGGTTTCGTCAAGGCACGTACCGCGCAAGCCAACCAGATTCGCGGCTTGCTTGCTGAGTTCGGTCTTGTCATCCCGCAAGGCATTAGCCACATCGCCAAGCGCGTACCGGAGTTGATTGAGGATGCCAGCAACGAACTGCCCGGCTCATTCCGGCTGCTCGTGCAGCGACTGCTGGAACAGCTCAAAGAACTTGACCGCCAGGTCGACGAGATGGAAGCGCAGATCGTGGCCTGGCATCGTAGCAACGAAGACAGCCGCAAGTTGGAGAAGGTGCCGGGCATCGGCCCGATCACCGCCAGCGCGATAGTCGCCAGCGTTGGGGATGCGAAGAACTTCACCAACGGGCGACAACTGGCGGCATGGATGGGGCTCGTGCCCCAGCAGCACTCCAGCGGCGGCAAGGACGTGCTCTTGGGCATCAGCAAAAGGGGCGACGTTTATCTGCGCACGCTGCTGATCCACGGCGCGCGCTCGGTCATCTTTGCTGTCCAGCGTAAGAAGGACCCGGTGGACGGTTGGTTGGGCGGATTGCTCAAACGGCGAAACGCCAACGTGACGGCGGTCGCGCTTGCCAACAAGAATGCTCGTATTGTCTGGGCACTGCTCAGACACGGACGCGAGTTCCGAGCCGACTACGTTGCCAGTATGGCCCGCGTATAGCGACCGATACCCCGTAACAGCACAACGATTAGAAAGGAGTTTCACACCACCGATTGCTCAGGCGATCAAGCAGTGATGGCGAGACAGGTCAGACCGTGGTTGATATAGCCCGCGTGGTTCAACGCATTTCGAATGCGCCTTTTTGATCGGGGAATCAACCAGCGGATTCCATTAGGGACAACGGGCATGCGCCCGACACAAAGTCCGGATGCATGGCTGCAATCTCCCCCTTCAAACCATCATCAATTGAGAGCTTGGCAAACCGGGGGCGTCCATGCATGAACCACACCGAAATATGTCACCCGGATGATTAAATCATCGAACCGGTGCACTGAAACTATGCCCATGACAATTTCTCATATGCTAAGTATTTCGAGTAAACAAATTTCACAGAAGTGAGTCTGATGGGTAACCGAACCTGACGAGCTGCCGATGAAATACGTTGTTGAACTGAGTGAGCCGGAGAAAAAGACCTTGCAACACCTGTCGC
>Ga0302178_10002643_pt1 | contig 14007 bp, 7 predicted proteins | sample I_Palsa_E1_3_FD_198790 | JGI IMG/M metagenome (GOLD analysis project Ga0302178, IMG submission 198790) | Peat permafrost microbial communities from Stordalen Mire near Abisko, Sweden - I_Palsa_E1_3 | ecosystem: Environmental > Terrestrial > Soil > Palsa > Peat permafrost | place: Sweden: Abisko... | reverse complement strand
TGGACCTGCACGCGGCGGTGGGCCAGGTGCTCGGCGAGCTGCGCGCCCAGACCGGGGAGTCATCCCAGGTCGGCGTGCTCGACGGGCACGAGGTGGTGTATGTGGACCGGCTGGAGAGCGCGCACTCGCTGCGGCTGTTCACCGAGACCGGGCGGCGGGTGCCGGTGCACTGCACCAGTTCCGGCAAGGTGCTGCTCGCCTACCTGACCGACGCCCGGCGGCACGCCGTGCTGCGCGGGGCCCCGCTGACCGCGCTGACGCCGCACACGATCACCGACCCGGAGCGGCTGGCCGCCGAGCTGGCGCGGGTCCGGCGCCGCGGCTGGGCCGAGGCCGTCAACGAGCGCGAGATCGGCCTGGCGTCCATCGCGGCGCCGGTGCGTGACATCAACGGCGAGGTGGTCGCCGCGATCAGCATCGGCGTCCCGCTGGCCCGCTGCACGGTAATGTCGCTGCGTCGGCTGGCACCGACGATCATGGAAGCGGCCGAGGCGGCGTCGCGTCGCCTGGGCTGGTCACCGGAACTTTCTTTGCCCATGCGACGGAAGGAAGGCTGAGATGCCGTTGACCGACGTGCCCGGCAAGGCCAGGGCGCTGTACGAGGCTCGCCGCACCCGGCAGCAGATCGCGCCGTTCACCGACGCCGACCCGGACCTCGGCATGGCCGACGGCTATGCCGTGCAGCAGGAGCTCACCAGGCTGCTGCTGGCCGACGGCGACCGCATCGTCGGCTACAAGGTCGGGCTGACGTCCAAACCGATGCAGCAGATGATCGGGGTCGACCAGCCCGACTACGGGCCGGTGCTGGCCTCCACGGTCTACGCCGACGGTGACAGCGTCTCGCTCGGTTCCTTTATCCAGCCCAAGATCGAAGCCGAGATCGCCTTCGTGCTCTCCTCGCCGCTGGCCGGCCCCGGCGTCAGCGTGCTGGACGCCCGGCGCGCGATCGCCGGGATGACCGCCGCGGTGGAGATCGTCGACTCCAGGTTCGCCGACTGGCGGATCAAGCTGGCGGACACGGTCGCGGACCTGGCGTCCAACGGCGCGGTGGCCGTCTCGAGCCGACTGGTGCCGCTGGAGGGGCTGGATCCGCGGCTGATCGGGATGGTGCTCACCCGGCGGGGCGAGCTGGTCGACACCGGCGCGGGCGCGGCCGCCCTCGGCGACCCGGTCAAGGTGGTGGCCTGGCTGGCGAACACCCTGGGCGAGCTGGGGACCAAGCTGGAAGCCGGGCACTTGATCATGACCGGCGCCCTGCACGCCGCCGTGCCGATGCGAGCCGGGGACGTGTTCCGCGCCGACTTCGACCACCTCGGTCCCCTCACCGTCCGTGTGGTCCAGTAGTTAAGGAAATCGCTATGACTTCTCCTGACGAGATCGCGGCGCGGCTGACCAAGGCCCGGGCCGACCGGTCACCGATCAGCTCGCTGTCCGCGGAGCTTGACGGCTTCTCGCTCGGCGCGGCCTACGAGGTCCAGCGGCTGCTGCGGCTCGAGTCCGGCCAGCTATCGGGCTGGAAGCTCGGCGTGACCTCCCGCGCCAAGCAGGCGCAGGTTGGGGTGAACGATCCGGTCCGCGGCCACCTGGCCGCCGCGGACGCGCTCGACCTTGGCGAGCCGCTCGTGGTGGCCGATCACATCCAGCCCCGGTGCGAGCCGGAGATCGTCTTCATCATGGGAGCGGACTTGTCCGGGCCTTCTGTCACCTCCTCCGCGGTGCTGGCGGCCACCGCGTCGGTGGCGGTCGGCATCGAGGTCCTCGACTCCCGGTACACCGACTACAAGTTCACCATGCCGGACGTGGTCGCGGACAACACCTCGGCGGGGCGCTACCTGGTCGGGACCGCCGTCCCCGCCGCCGGGCTTGACCTGCGGCTGGTCGGCGTGGTCCTGGAGCACAACGGCGAGGTGGTGGCGACCGCGGCGGGCGCGGCGGCGCTCGGCCATCCGGCGGCGGCGGTGGCCTGGCTGGTGCGCTCGCTGGCCAGCGAGAACGAGGGCCTGCGGGCCGGGGACATCGTGTTGTCCGGGGGCTTGACGGCGGCCGTTCCGGTGCGGGCAGGCGATGTGGTGACCGCGACCGCGGACCGGCTGGGCAGCATCGAACTCGGGTGTACGTGAGCTCCGATACCTCTGATACCTCCGTTACCTTGGTGCCGCTCGAGCAGCCGGAGGGGCGGGCGCAGTGGGCGTTCGAGCACGCCGGGCGTTCCTACGCCGTGTTCACGGTCGGGGGTGAGCTGCACGTTACCGACGGGGCGTGCCCGCACAACGGCGGCCCGCTCGCCGAGGGGCTGGTGCGCGACGGTTTTGTCACCTGCCCGTGGCACTGGTACAGCTATGAGCTGGCCACCGGGCGGTGCCGGACCGCGGTCGGCTATGAGCTGCGGCGCTATCCGGTGGTGCTGGTCGGCGGACGGCCGCACGTCTCGCTCCCCGCGGCCGCGCCGGCCCGGAGCTGGTCCGAGATCCTGCGCGCGCACGCCCGCCAGGGCGGGTCTGTTAGCGGGCCTGCTGGTGGGGCTGCTGGTGGGGCTGCTGGTGGGGCTGCGACGTGACCTCATGGCAGTGCGTGGATGCTCACGGGGCGCTTGACTCGGTCGCGGCGGCTCGCGTGCTGCGGCAGGCCCGGCAGGCGGGCCGGACCCTGGACACGCTGCTTTCCGACTCGCTTTCTTTTTCGCTGGACGATGCCTACCGCGTCCAGGATCAGGTGACGGTTCTGCGGCTGGCCGCAGGGGAGCGCAGGGCCGGGTGGAAGCTGGGGTACACCTCGGCGGCGATGCGAGCACAGATGGGTATCGCATCGCCGAACTTCGGTCCGCTGACCGATGCCATGCTGCTGTCCTCTCCGGCGGTCCTGCCCGGCGGCGAGCTGCAGCCGCGGGTCGAGCCGGAGATCGGGCTGCGGCTTCGGCGGCGGCTGACCGGGCCGTGTTCGGTTGACCAGGCGCTAGAGGCATGCGACGCTGCGCTGGCGTGCCTGGAGATCGTGGACTCGGTCTGGGCGGGCTACAGGTTCACGCTTGAGGACAACACGGCAGACGGCTCTTCCGCGGCCTGGGTCGCGGTGGGACCATCGCTGCCGCTGGAGGATCTGGTCTCGCTGCCGGTCGCGCTGTCGGTGGACGGTGCGGAGGTGGAGCGCGCAACGGGTGCGGCCGCGGGCGGCCATCCGGCCGTCGGGCTGGCCTGGCTAGCAGGGCAGCTCGCCACCCGCGGCCGGGCGGTCGAGCCCGGCGACTTGGTCATCACCGACGGCCTGACCAGCGCGCAGCCGCTGCGGGCGGGCGGCCGGATCAGCGCGGCGTTCGGCGTCTCCGGATCGGTCACGGTGGAGGTGGGCCGACCCCCGACGGCAAGCATCTCCGGGCGCCATTAGGCAAGCACGTATCAGTTGGGTGCCTGGCTTGATGTCTGGCGATCACCTTCGGGCAGAGGATGGGTACCTGTGTTTGCCGTGGTGCGCAAGCGTACCGTGGGGGGCTTATCCAGACATGCCCTCTCGCTGATTATGGGCAGGCTCAGGGCCGCCGCCTTCGCTAGTTCCTCCGGTTCGCCGCAGCCCCAAGCAGATCTTTCGCAAGAGCCTTAGCGAGACCCAGCACATGCGGTCCGGTGGCGGCCTACGGCACCCTCGACCCCTCCGGTCGGCGGCTGCCTGAGACGGCGCGGAAAGGCACGCACCCCAGATGGCGCGGACCGCAGGGCTTGACCGTCTCCTCGCTGTATTCAGGCTGGCCAAACCGTATCCCGCGAGTATCCGGGCCGCGCGCTGAGGGCCGTTTCCTGTGGTTTGTGCTGTGAGCGACCGGGCTGTTCTGTGCGGAGTCACGTGTGGTGATCATCTGGGCGGCGGCTGACAGTAGAGCCGGTTGGCCCTATCGGGCCATGCGCCCGGGACTTATTTGTCCTGTGGCTCATCGGACGGAAGGACAGCGCCATGAAGCTCGGCTCACGGGAAATCAGATGAAGAAGGTCCCTTCTATCGCCGCGCTCGGCGTGGCCGGTTTCTGTGGTGTGGCGGCGTGCGGCTCCGCAGTTCAGGCGAGTAGCCAGCCGCGACCGCTGCCGGCGGCGCCGACGGATAGCACCGGTCTGGCCCGAGACATTGCGAAGATCGCAATTTGCTGACAACGACGGGTTCGACGCGCTGGACAACGGTGAAGGTCGGGCCGCCATGGCGTACTGCGACCCGAGCACTGTGTCGGCTCGACCCGGTGCCGGCACCGGCGTGTCCGCTTCCTGCGGGGTCAGTTACTTTGACGGAGCAGTCTGGCAGCAGACAGTAACCGTGACCTTCGATAGTCACGGCGGCCGGTCGCCGACGGGACCAACCTGGGCAGCGAGCTGCTGCCGCCGATAAGCGGATGAGGGGCAGTTCCGGTCGCGGTACGCCTGGCTGGATGGGCACCCAGGAGTGGCTGTCCCGGCACCGGGCGTTGCCGGGCGAAAGGGCGTCGCCGTTCTTAGCCGGTTAGCTCCGGCCGCTGCCCGCAGATGGCCTGCCGGTCCGGGTCCGGGTCGGTGCCTATGGGGCAGCGCGTGGCCCGGCCGACGCCGAGATGGCTCCCGCCCGGTTGGCGACTCTCGCGGTGGCCCGGGGCTGGCTGGAGTGGCGGGGATCTGGTGAGGATGTCTGGATGTGGTCAACAATGGTCTGGATCCTGCTGGCGCCGTGCAGGTTGCCGCGCGGCGGGATCGGGGCCTGCGGAGAGGATGCCGACCATGATGGAGCAGTCGGTGCTGGAATTCGCCAGCGTGCTGCGGCAGCTGCGGGCCGAGGCCAAGCTGACGCAGGAGGAGCTGGCGGAGGCGGCGGGTCTGAGCCCGCGGTCGATCAGTGACCTGGAGCGGGGCATTAACCGCACCGCCCGTAAGGACACCGCCGAGTTGCTGGCCGACGCGCTGGGGCTGGCCGAGCCGGCGCGTGCCGTGTTCGTGGCGGCGGCCCGCGGGCGGGCCCCGGCGGCGGAGGTGCTGGCGGCCGTTCGGGGAAAGGCCAGTCCAGCACGGGACGGTCTGGCGGCTGGCGAGAGTCTGGTGTGGTCGGGGTGCCCGTACCTGGGGCTGGCGCCCTTCGGGGAGCGGGACGCGCGGGTGTTTTACGGGCGCGGTGAACTGGTGGCCCAGTTGGCACAGCGGCTGGCCGGACGGCTGGACGGGACGGGGGTGCTGCTGGTGGCCGGGGAGTCGGGGGCGGGTAAGTCCTCGCTGCTGAGGGCGGGATTGATGCCGTGGCTGGCCGCGGGTGCTCTGGGGCCCGGGTCGCAGCGGTGGACGCGGCGGGTGATCCAGCCGACGGGAAGCCCGGTGCGGGAACTGGCGATGACGCTGGCCGAGGTGGCGGGCGCGGATCCGGTGTCGCTGTACCGGTCGCTATCAGCGGCGCCGGGTGAGGCGCCGATGCTGGTCGAGTTGGCGGTCCGGGCCGCGGCAGGCCGCGGCCCGGACCCGGGACCGGGCGGCCCGGCCGATGCCGCAGTCGCCGCCCCGCAGCGTCTGGTGCTGGTGGTGGACCAGTTCGAGGAGCTGTTCACCACGGCCGGCGGCGAGGAGGACAGCCGGGCGGAGCGGGAGGGTTTCATCGCGGCGCTGCACGCGGCGGCCACCGTCCCAGCCGGCCCGCATGAGCTCCCGGCGGCGCTGGTGGTGGTGGCGGTGCGCGCGGATTACCTGGGCCGCCTCATCGCCGATCCGACGTTGAAGGCATGGGTGGATGCCGGGCTGTTCACGGTCGGGCCGATGAGCGAGGCCGAGTTGCGGCTGGCGGTGACCGGTCCTGCCGCCGAGACGGGCCTGGCCGTGGAACCCGCGCTGGTAGAAGCGGTGATCGCCGATCTCCGTGACGGTGCCGGGGGCGGCCTGGGCAGCGGGGTGCTGCCGCTGATGTCGCAGGCGATGGCGGCCACCTGGCAGTACCGTGAGCGCAGCACGCTGACCCTGCGCGGCTACCGGCGTGCGGGCGGGGTCGCCGACGCGGTCGACCGCAGCGCCCAGGCCGCCTACGAGGCCCTGACCAGCCGACAGCAAGACGCGGCCCGCCAGGTATTCACGCAGCTGACGGTCATCACCCCGGATGGCCAGTTCGCGCGGCGCCGGTGCAGCATGGCCGATCTGCGTTCCCCGGGATCACCGATGGCGGCAGACATCGACACCGTCATCGACGTCTTCAGCGCCCAGCGCCTGCTTGTCCTGGGGCAGGACAGCGTCGAGATCTCCCATGACGCGCTGCTGCAGGCCTGGAAACAGCTCCGGGACTGGCTGGGGGACGACCAGCTCGACCGGGTCCTGTACGGCGAGGTCATCACCGACGCGGCCGCGTGGGATGGCAACGGCCGGGACTCCTCCTACCTGTACCGGCCCGGCCGGCTCGCCGCACTCGGCGCTGCGATCACCCGATGGCAGGACGCCCCCACCCGCTATCCTCCGCTGCCGGCCACCGCTGAGGCGTTCCTTGACGCCGCTCACCACGCCGCCCGGCGCAGCACCCGGCGGAGGCGGGGCGCCTTCGCGATCCTTGTCCTGCTGACCGCCTTGGCGGTGGCAGCCTCGGGCTTCGCCTTCTCCCAGCGTGCGGCAGCGGTCCAGCAACGTGACCAGGCCAGCTACAACCAGGTCGTCGCTGAAGCCCTCCAGTACGGCACCAGCAACACACCGCTCGCGGCACAGCTCAACCTCGCCGCCTACCGCATCCAGCCGACCCCAGACCTGGTCTCACGCCTGCTGAACGCCGAAAACACGCCCCTGCCCGCACAGCTGAGTACTGGAGCGGGGCTCGTTAGCTCGGTCGCGTTCAGCCCCGACGGGCACACGCTGGCCAGCAGCAACGCTAGCGGCACCATCCGGAGGTGGAACGTAGCCGATCCCGCGTACGCCAGCCCGCTCGGCCAGCCCCTGACCGCCGACGTCGCTGCGCAGATCACCTACGGCGGCGCCGACGTGGCCTCGCTGGCGTTCAGCCCCGACGGGCACACGCTGGCCAGCAGCGACGACAGCGGGGGGGATACGGGGGATATCCAGCTATGGGATCTCGCTGACCGCGCGAACCCTCGGCGCGGCCAGGCTCAGCCCCCCGCCATCAATGCCAGCGATCATCTGGCGTATAGCGATTCGCTGGCGTTCAGCCCCGACGGCCACACGCTGGCCAGCGGCGACGGCAACGGCACGGTCGGGTTGTGGGACGTCACCGATCCCGCGCACCCCCGGCGGATCGGCCCGATCCTGACCGGCGGTACTGGTGCCACCTATGCGGTGGCGTTCAGCTCCGACGGCCACACGCTGGCCAGCGGCGACGGCAACGGCACGGTCCGACTGTGGGACGTCACCGATCCCGCGCACCCCCGGCGGATCGGCCCGATCCTGACCGGCGGTACTGGTGCCACCTATGCGGTGGCGTTCAGCCCCGACGGCCACACGCTGGCCAGCGGCGACGGCAACGGCACGGTCCGACTGTGGGACGTCACCGATCCCGCGCGTCCCCGCTCGCTCGACTCGATCCTGACCGGTAGCGACGGCGTGGCCTCGCTGGCGTTCAGCCCGAACGGACACACCCTGGCCGACGGCAGTCTCGACGGCACGCTCTGGCTATGGGATGTCACCGATCCCGCTGACCCCAGCCCGACCGGCCAATGCCTGACCGGCGGCGACGGCGTGGCCTCGCTGGCGTTCAGCCCGAACGGACACACGCTGGCCAGCGGCAGCCTCGACGGCACGGTCCGGCTGTGGAGCCTCCCTCAGACCGTCTTGGCCGGTAGCGCAGCCGCCGTGAATTCGGCGGCGTTCAGCTCCGACGGGCAAACCCTGGCCAGCGGCGACGGCGACGGCACGGTCCGGCTCTGGGATATCGCCGATCCCGCGCATCCAAGCCCGATCGGCCCCATCCTGAACGGCAGCCCTGGCGGCGGCGCCGTGGACTCGGTGGCATTCAGCCCCGAGGGCCACATCCTGGCCGGCGGCAGCCTCGATGGCACGGTCCGGCTCTGGGATATCGCCGATCCCGCGCATCCAAGCCCGATCGGCCCCATCCTGAACGGCAGCCCTGGCGGCGGCGCCGTGGACTCGGTGGCGTTCAGCCCCGACGGACACATCCTGGCCAGCGGCAATGCTGACGCCACGATCCGGCTCTGGAATATCGCCGATCCCGCGCACCCCCGGTCGATCGCCATCGCGTCCGTCAGCGCTAATGACGGCGGCGTGGACTCGGTGGCGTTCAGCCGCGACGGGCATATGCTGGCCAGCGGCACTAGCGGCGGCACGATCTGGCTGTGGAATGTCACCAATCCCACATACCCCCTGCGGCTCGCCCCGATCGTGGCGAGCAGCACTGCCTCCGTCCAATCGGTGGCGTTCAGCCCCGACGGGCGCACGCTCGCCAGCAGCGACCGCAACGGCACGATCCGGCTGTGGAATATCGCCGCTCCCGGCTTGCCTTGGCCGCTCAGCCAGCCCGTTACCGGCCGGGGCGTCGAGGTCAACTCGGTGGCGTTCAGCCCCGACGGGGACACGCTGGCCAGCGGCGGCTTCGACGGCACGGTCCGGCTGTGGAACGTCACCGACCTCACCGATCCCCGGCCGCTCGGCCAGCCCCTGACCGGCAGCACCGTCGCCGTGGACTCGGTGGCGTTCAGCCCCGACGGGCACACCCTGGCCAGCGGCAGCGCCGACGGCACCACCCGGCTCTGGAACCTGTCCGTCCAGTCCGCCATCAACCGGATATGCGCCGTAGCCGGAGGCCTCACGCCCCAGCAGTGGAATCAGTACATCAGCCAGCTACCGTACCGAACAACCTGCGTTCATTAGCGCCGAAGATCTCCCCGGCGCCCACTATCTACAGCGACACCTACCGGTCGTGCCTCCGGTGCCGTGAGTGCCGCCGCTGGAGTGTTCAACGCCGTTATAGGGGGATTGATCAAATCCACCAGCCCGGCCAACTCAGCACGTCGGCTTACGATCGAAGCCACATTTGCTCTCTGACTCAGCCTGAGCGCAAGCCGCGCCCCGAGGCCGCATTCCCAGAGCTGGTAGGAGACTGAGCGTGACGCCACCGTTGATTAGGCCGACACCGAGGTAGAACAGGCCGCGGAGCCTAACGGCTTGTCTCGTCTCACCTCTCGCACGCGCGTCCGCTCATAGACTCGCGTACGTGTCCGCTGAGACTAAGCTTGACTCTGTCGGGAATCTTGGTCTCCGCGGCTCAGCTGACTGCTCGCCAGGAGCGCAGACGTTTGATGTCGTGCTGGTCGAGGTAGTCCTGGAACACTGTTGGCGGTCGCGGGGCCGGGTTCGCGCCGGCTGGCTGCCGGCTGAGGCGCTCGATGTTGACGGCGATGGCCGTGAGGACGTGCTGGAGGTGGGCCTTGGGCTGTCCGCGGTAGCGGCAGTGGCGCATGCCGTGGCCGTGAGCGAATTCGCAGACGGTGCCCTCGATGCCGGACCTGACCGCGTAGCGTTTGTGCCAGCCGGGATCTTGCTGGTCAGCGCGGTTGCGGATCTGCAGCTCGTAGAGCTCGCGCGGGGGAAAGCCCACGGTGCGCTTGCCGTCGCCGGAGATGGTGCAGACGGCACTGGCGGGGCACGGCTGGCACTGGCTCTTGGTGAAGCGGGCGACGATGAGCGGAGCTGCATCGGGCGAGGATGTCGGGTAGGGGCTGTGCCATCCCTTGCTGACCTGGCCTTGCGGGCAGGTGACTTCCTGCCGGTCGTAGTTGATGCGGAAGTCGTCGCGGGCGTAGCCCTCCCGGGTGCGGTGCTCCCGGGTGCGGTGCTGCCGGGTGGGGTTGCCGGGCAGCGGCCCGGTGAGGGTGACCTGGTGCTCGCGTCCGGCCCGCTCCATGTGCACCAGCGATGTGTAGCCGCCGTCCACCAGGTGCTCGGAGGGGAGCAGCCCCCGCTGCTTTAGCCGGACGTGGATGCCGGCCAGGGCGACGGTGTCGCCGCTAGTGGCGGGCATGGTGGCGACGTCGGTGATGACATTGCGGCTGTCGCCTGCGCAGGTCTCGGTGACATGGGCGAGGTAGCCGGTCCAGCGGGTGACCTGACCCCGGCGGGAGTAGCGGGCGGCCGGGTCGTAAGGCGAGACGATGCGGGCCGCCGATGGCGGAAGGCCGCTGTCGCCCTCATCGTCGCGCCAGCGCAGGCGGCCGGAGACGTCCCAGTAGTAGTTCTGGACCAGGATCTGCCGCAGGGCCTGCACCCGGGGGCCGTGCAGCAGGCCCGGGCAGCGGGCGGCCAGGTGCCCGAGCAGCCGGGATGCGTCCGCCCCGGCCTCATTCATCCTGGTCTTCGGCCGGGTGGGGTTCTTTCCCAGGCGGACCACGCGCCCGTAGTGGCGGCCCCGGTCGTCATCTACCAGGCCGGCCAGCGCGTGCCCGGCGGTGCGGGCGAGTTCCTCCAGGGCAGCGCGCACCGCCTCGGTGACCAGCTCCAGGCGGGTCAGGTCCCGCACCGCCGCCAGGACATGGGTCGAGTCGGTGCGCTGGGTAGTCCGCTCGCGGACCAGCCCGGCCTCCTTCAGCCGGGCCAGGGCCAGGTCAAGGAGCCGGTCGGACCGCCCCTCCTCCAGCAGCCGCTCGCGGAAGTCGCCCAGCACGCTGTGGTGGAAGCCGGGATCGTCGAGATCGAGGCCGAGCGCGTACTTGAAGTCGATCCGGCACCGCACCGCCTCGGCAGCGTCACGGTCGGACAGGTCAAGCAGGAACTGCAGCACGCTCACCGTGGCCAGTTGAGCCGGCGAGATCCCCGGACGCCCATCCCGGGGATACCACCCGGCAAAGTCCTCGTCGTCCCACAGGCCGTCGAGCCGGTCCCGCACCCACATCGCCGTCGTACCGCCCGGGTTACTGGCACGCGCCACCCGCGCGGTCAGCTCCGGGACCTCGACCCCAGGACGGGGACGGATCGACATCACGCACTCCTCATAAATCTCACGGGACTCACAGATCCCCGCAAGACTGGCGTAACGACATGGTCACAGTCAGCCAAATGCCAAGATTCCCGACAGAGTCAAGCTAAGACAACCACTCAACCTGATGAACACGTACGACAGTGGACCGTCCCCGCCATCAGGCAGACCCCACGGGCAAGCCCGCCAGGCAGCTCACTGGAAGCTTACGATGCAGACCACGCCACGATCCGCGCTTCGGTGGCCTGACTTGGGCCACGATTTGTCCGTGGCTGGAATCGCGTGTCGCTGAGCTGCGGGTTTCCGGTTCCGTGAAGCTGAACTTGCGCACTAGGCGCGGCCCCTAGAGTGGCCTGGTGCCGTATATCCGGACCGTGAAGACCACGTCGGGTGCGACCGCGGTGCAGGTCATATGGTCCTCGCGGCGCGGATCGCGGAAGATCGAGCATGTCGGGTCGGCGCATGATGACGCGGAACTGGAGGCCCTGAAGGCGGCTGCGCAGCAGCGGATCGCGGCCGGGCAGCCCGAGCTCGACCTGGGCCTGGAGCCGGCGGGCGGCGGCCCGCTGCCGATCACCTCCTCGAAGATGGGCCACCTGGTGGATTCCCTCGAGCGGGCCTACCAGGTGCTGGGCTTCGGCGACGCGGCAGGCGGGGACGAGGTGTTCGGGCACCTGGTGCTGGCCAGGATCATCGAGCCGTCCAGCAAGCTCGACAGCCTGCGGGTTCTCCAGGAAGCCGGGGTCACGCCGGCGTCCTACCGCACCCTCAAGCGGCGCCTGCCGTCCTACGCGAAAGAAGAGTGGCGGCAGCGGCTGTCGCAAGCTTGCGCCGCGCACGCCCGGCTCGGCCCGGCCAGCCTCGTCCTCTACGACGTGTCCACGCTGTATTTCGAGACCGATGCCGGGGACGGGTTCCGCGAGCCCGGGTTCTCCAAGGAACGCCGCCTGGAGCCGCAGATCACCATCGGGCTGCTGACCGGGCAGGACGGGTTCCCGCTCATGGTCTCCGCCTTCGAGGGCAACAGAGCCGAGACCAAGACGATGCTCCCGGTCATCAAGACGTTCATGGCCGCACACCACCTGCCCGACGTCACCGTGGTCGCCGACGCGGGCATGATCTCCGAGGCGAACCAGAAGGCCATCGAGGCGGCTGGCCTGTCGTTCATTCTCGGGATGAAGGTCCCCGACGTGCCCTACCTGGTGGACCAGTGGCGGCGCGAGCACCCCGGCCAGGAGATCCCCGACGGTCACGTCTTCACCCAGCCCTGGCCCGCGGGACCCAAGGACAAGCGCCGTGACCAGTGGATCTACTACCAGTACCGGGCCGACCGGGCCCGGCGGACGCTGCACGGAATCGATGAGCAGGTCGCCAAGGCCGCCAGAGCCGTAGCCGGGCTCGCCCCCGTGAAGCGGAACCGGTTCATCGCCCTGCACGGCGCCACCAAGAGCGTGAACCGCGACCTCGAGGCCAAGGCCAGGACGCTGGCCGGGATCAAGGGCTACATCACCAACCTCGCGGCCTGCCCCGACGGGACGCCGGTCACCGCGGAGTTCGTGATCGGCAGCTACCACCAGCTCTGGAATATCGAGAAGAGCTTCCGGATGTCGAAGTCAGACCTGCAGGCCCGGCCGATTTACCACCGCAAGCGCGACTCCATCGAGGCCCACCTGACGATCGTGTTCGCCGCGCTCGCTGTCAGCAGGTGGATCGAGGCACGAACCGGCTGGTCCATCAGGAAATTCGTCAAGACAGCCCGCCGCTACCGCACCATCGAGATTCAGGCCGGACGGCAGATCATCACAGCCGCCGATCCCGTCCCCGACGACCTACGCCAGGCCCTAGACGCCATTAATCGCCCAAACTGACTTGCGCACTAGGATGGCCCAACTCAGGTTACGATGCAGACCACGCCACGATCCGCGCTTCGGTGGCGTGCTGCCACCTTTCACCGATGAGTAGGTCGACGCCTTATGCCGCGGATCACCATTGCCACCGAAGGCCGACAGGCCGCTGCAGATACTCTTTCGCGAGACAACCCCTCCGAATCATTAGGACACCACAGCCTGGCCGCAATGAACCCAATAGCACAGGTCAGGCGAGTAATATCAATACTCAAGAGCTCAGACACTAAAGGGATTCGTCGAATATCGAGCTCATAGTTTGATGCCCCTCTTCCAGACTGCCTCGACAGTTCGGACCGCCGAAATATCCTTAAGCGGGTTTTCCTTCAAGGTGACAAGATCGGCGATTCCGCCCGGAATTATACGGCCACGATCAGGTAGGCCAAAAGCGATCGCGGGTCGATAGGTAGCCGCCGTTAGCGCATCTGACTCGGTAATTCCTGCAGCCACTAGGAGTTCGATTTCACGATGCAAGCCTGCGCCCCATGAAATGCCCAAATTCGGCGCGTCGCTTCCTGCTAGTATCGGTACTTGATTGCTGTAGAGACGATATACAGAATCTACTGCCCACTCATATCGTTTAGGGTTTCGTCGGGTAGAGAAAGTTTTATCAAGATGCGTCGCGCTTGTATGATCGAGGCGCTGGTTGGAATTTCCTACCCTCATTATCCTAGAACCTATCTGAGGATTACAAGCTCGTTCCAATACTGCTAGTGTTGGGATAACGGTCGCTTTCTGGTGAACCGCCAATTGGATCCCATTGTCACTAAACGGCGCGTCAATGCAAACGTGAGCCAAGGCGTCAGCACCAGCGGCTAGAGCAAACTCAGCTTGGAGGGTCGCACCCGGATGTACCACCGCTAGCACGCCTGCTGCATGTGCCGCTTCCACGAGCGCAGTCATGGTAGCCCTGTCAATGACAGGCTTTCCCTTGCGAGGGTTTTCATAAATGATCTTAATCCAGTCAGAACCTTCAGCCAGGCGATCTGCCACGAAACGCGGTGCATTCTCAGGTCCCCCAACTTCTGGGATCGATAGGCCATATTCTGATCCGTGCCCCCCACGGGCCGCGGCTGCCATGCCTGCAGACCAAATATCGGCCCGCTTGTGGACCAGGCTATTGGCCTGTTCTCCACGCCTTAAAGCCACCCATTCTGGATCACAGAACATATCAAGAACAGTAGTCACACCGTATTGCAAG
>Ga0302178_10002638_pt1 | contig 14022 bp, 11 predicted proteins | sample I_Palsa_E1_3_FD_198790 | JGI IMG/M metagenome (GOLD analysis project Ga0302178, IMG submission 198790) | Peat permafrost microbial communities from Stordalen Mire near Abisko, Sweden - I_Palsa_E1_3 | ecosystem: Environmental > Terrestrial > Soil > Palsa > Peat permafrost | place: Sweden... | reverse complement strand
AGCCCGCGTACGTCCTGCAGGTACAAGGTGGAAAGGAACAAGAACCCGGCCATCGCGGCGATGGCGCAGACGGCGCTGAGGTTGGCGCCCGCGAACGGCACGCTGCGGAAGAACCGCAAGTCGATCATGGGGTCCGCCCGGCGCGGCTCGTAGGCGAGCAGCACCGCGAGCGCGGCCACCGAGAGCGCGAAGAAGCCGAATATCTCTGGCGAGTACCAGCCGTGGGTAGGACCCTCGATGATCGCGTAGGCGAGCGAGCCGAGCATCACGATGAGAAGGATCTGGCCCACCGGGTCGGCGCGGCGCGGCTTCGGCGCCTTGGAGTCAGGCACGAACAGCGCGGTGAGCGAGATGGCGGCCAGGCCGACCGGGATGTTCGCCCAGAAGATCCCGCGCCAGCCGACGGTTCCGACCAGCACGCCGCCCAGCACCGGGCCGAGCGCCATGGAAAGGCCGAAGACGCCGTCCCAGACACCGATCGCGCGGGCGCGCTCGGCCCGGCCGGTGAAGGTGTTCGTGATGATGCCGAGCGCGGCGGGGTTGAGCATCGAGCCGCCGACTCCCTGCAGGATGCGAAAGGCGATCAGCCAGTTGAGGCTGGGCGCCAGGCTGCACATCCAGGAGCCGAGAGTGAACAGCGACAGGCCGACCTGGAAGATGGTGCGGCGGCCGATCCGGTCGGCGACCGAGCCGGAGAGCATCAGCAGGGCCGCCAGCACGATCGTGTAGGAGGCAACCGTCCACTGCAGGCCGGAAACGCCGGCGTGCAGATCGCGGCCGATGGCGGGCAGCCCGACGTTCACGATCGTGTTGTCCAGGCCGACCATGAACAGGCTCATGCAGCAGACGGCCAGCATGAGCGTCCGGCGCCCGCGTGTCGCGGCGCTGGCATCGGCGCTCACGCCGACACTCATGACGGCGCTGGCATCGGTGCGGGAAGCCTGAGCTTGGGTGAGGACAGGAACGGGTGTTCGTTCCGGTAGCCGTCTGGGCACGGTGAGTGACCTACCCTGGGCGTCTCGTACCTGTGCCTGCATCGCGCAAACCCCTTGGGTCGTACTCGCCGCGGACGAGTACCAGCTACTAGTTATACGTCCGGCGCTGGACCGTGGTTCGTATTCATCTTCGCAAGCCCGGCTGACGGGTCTCAGCCAGCTGCCGATGATAGCGGTCGACCGTGACGCCCGGTGCCGCAAAATCGAAGGCCGGCAGGTCAGGGTCGGACACAATGCTCATAACAGATATAACGCTACTCTGAAACGCGTAGTAGTCAAGTGGTTACGTTTAGCAGTTCCGTGTCGTTTTTGCCTGCATGATGCGCGTCTGCGGTCTAGATTTGCTAACGAAGCGGACTGGTATCAGAGGTATCAACGTGCCGAGGGGGGGAACTATGAGCCGCAGGCTGCTACAGCTGGTCATCCCGGTAACTCCGGAACGGAGAATGTTCCGGATCCACGACCCGTCCGTCGACCCGGACGCACCAGGAGGTCCGCTGCCTCCGGTCGGCGCGTTGATCAGCACCAACCGCGAGCAATTGTGGGTCGGCAGCCTACAGGAGGACATCGACGTCCGGCTCGTCCTGGAGGAGTGGGACAGCGCGCCACCGCCGTGCGGCGACGCCTGGGACGAAGAGGCCAAAGGGTCTATTTACCTGCGCGGGCACCTGAGCATCAACATGGGCCTGACCGGCCCGGCAGTTCAGGGTCTGCGGCTTGGCGGCGGTGTCGGTGACTATTCGGTGCGCGTCTACGCCGGCAACCGTGACCAGGTGACCCGCCGCTACGCCGAGCTCTTTGACCGTCACCGCAATCCGCTCAGCGACGAATTCCAGCAGGAGAAGAAGACGCTCGAAGGCCTGGAGCGTTATCTCGTCCAGCTCTGGCGGGAATCCTTAGCCGCGCGCGGTAACGGTCCTGTCGCTGTCGGCTCGGACTGACTCTTGGCGCCCTCGATGATTCTCGTGCTGGCGCTCGCGCCGGCCGAGGGCGTCGCGGACTTGCCGGATGAACGCGCGACTGCCGTTGCCCCGGCGCTGGCATTGGCCAAGGCGGGCGGGGTGGCCCGCGAGCCGAGGCTAGCTCCCGCGGCCGCAGTCGCGACCGCGCCATGAGTGCTCGCGCTAGGCGCGGCGGGCATCCGCGCGCCGTGGGTCCGGAACGGGATCATCGCGTAGACCATCAGCGAGACCATCGTGACGAGCAGCACCGTAAACAGCGAGCCTATGATGCGCGCCCGGGGCGAGCGCAGCACGGTGGCCGGACCAGGGCGCCGGAACGACGTCAGGCAGGTGGCAAGGCCGGGATCGTCAGCCGCGAGCCGACGCTCGATCTCGGCGAGCACACGCTGCTCGTCCATCGACAGCGCCATACGGCTACCTCCGCATCGTGCACTGGGTGATTACCTTCACTATCCCCCAGGAACCAGTCTTTATCCAATTGTTCTGGCGTCGTACTTCGCCCGTTTTTCGTAAGGCACGATCGCGGTCCGGTTCGTCTGCTCCGCGCCCTGATCAGACCGTAGGCTACGCTAAGTCTTTCTTCGTGTACAGAGTGCCGGTTAAATACTTACGGCGATCACTATCGTGTCAAACTTGCATCGCTCGAAAAATCGTTCTACCGTGTTTCGTATGCGCTGGGACAATCTGCGGTTGGACGATCTTCCGCTGGACGATCTGCCGGTGGACGATCCGCGGCCGCCTGGCCCGGACGCCGGGCATGGTCCCCGGCCTCCCGTCGGCCACCGCGACACGGCGCTCCCGCTTATTGAGCGAGGCGCGGTCGCCCGCGCGTTCGACACGCCAGGGTTCCGCGGCATGACCTTTTACGAGGTGCAGGCCAAGTCCGTCGTCAACCGCGTGCCCGAGGCGTCCAGAATGCCGTTCCGGTGGACCATCAACCCGTACCGCGGATGCCAGCATGCGTGCACGTACTGCCTGCAAGGCGAGACGCCCATCCTGATGGCGGACGGCCGCACCAAGCCGCTGGCCGAGGTACGCGTCGGAGACGAGATCTACGGCACGGTCCGGCGTGGCTTCTACCGCAGGTACGCGATCACTACGGTGCTGGCCCACTGGTCCACGGTCAAGCCCGGCTACCGGGTCGTCCTGGAGGACGGCACCCAGCTGATCGGGAGCGGCGATCATCGCTTCCTGACCGAGCGTGGCTGGAAACACGTGACCGGGACCGAGCACAGCGGCCCGCTGCAGCGGCCCCATCTGACCGTCAACAACAAGCTGATGGGGACCGGCGGTTTCGCGGAGCCACCGAAGCACGACGGCGCCTACCAGCGCGGCTATCTCTGCGGCATGATCCGGGGCGACGGGAGCATCGGGCACTACCTGTACGAACGGCCGGGTCGTCCAGGGGATAATGGCGTGCACCGGTTCCGCCTAGCGCTGGCCGATCCCGAAGGACTCGTCAGGACCGCGAATTACCTTCGCCGTGAAGGCATCGCCTGCACCGAGTTCGCCTTCGGCAAGGAGTCGGCAACGCGACGCCGGATGACGGCGATCCGCACTAGCCGACGCGATGACGTCCGGACGATCGAGCAGCTGATCGGCTGGCCGGAAAACCCGACCACGGAGTGGCGCAAAGGGTTCCTGGCCGGCATCTTCGACGCCGAGGGCAGCTACAGCACGGGCATCATGCGGATCCCCAACACCAATCCAGAAATCATCAACTGGACAGTCTCCTCGCTTCGGTCGCTCGGCTTCGATTTCGCACTCGAACCGAGGAACCTGCCCAACGGACTCACGTGCATCCGGTTGCGCGGCGGCCTCAGGGAGGCACTACGGTTCTTCCACACCGTCGACCCGGCCATTACGCGCAAACGCTCGATCGAAGACGTCGCGATCAAGAGCGATGCGAAGCTCGGGGTGGCGGCGATCGAGCCGCTCGGGCTGGATCTGCCGATGTACGACATCACCACCGGAACGGGCGACTTCATCGCCAACGGCGTCGTGAGCCACAACTGCTTTGCTCGGAACACGCATACCTACCTGGACCTCGACGCGGGTGCGGACTTCGACACCAAGGTGGTCGTCAAGGTGAACGCGCCCGAACTCGTGCGTAAGAAGATGACCTCGCGGAGCTGGCCAGGCGAGCACATCGCGATGGGCACCAACGTGGACTGCTACCAGCGAGCGGAGGGCCGGTATCAGCTGATGCCCGGCATCATCGGCGCGCTCAAGGACGCCGCGAACCCGTTCTCGATCCTGACCAAGGGCACGCTGATCCTTCGTGACATCGAGCTGCTCGCGGAGGCCGCCGAGATCACCGACGTTGGACTGAACGTCTCGGCCGGGTTTATCGATAAAGACCTATGGCGATCTATCGAGCCTGGCACCCCCGCACCGGCCCGGCGGCTCGAGGCGTGCGCCGCGCTAAATGAGCGCGGCCTGTCCTGCGGCGTGCTCATGGGGCCGGTGGTGCCGTTTCTCACCGACTCCCCCGCCCAGCTCGAGGCGACGGTGCGGCAGATCGCGGCCACCGGCGCCCGGCATGTGATGCCCATCGTGCTGCATCTGCGCCCGGGAACGCGGGACTGGTTCCTGGGCTGGCTACGGGCCCAGCACCCCGAGCTGGTCGACCGGTACCTGGAGCTGTACGGCCAGGGGGCCTACACACCCAAGGCGTATCAGGCCAGGATCGCCGGCCAGGTCCGCGAGCTGGCGGAAAAGCACGGGATCGGCCGGCCGAGGCCTGGTTTCGGTCACGGCACCCTGCGCCCGCGCGAACGCCCGGCCCAGCCCGGCCCGAAGGCACAGGGAGCCACCGAGATCCCCGCAGCACCGCGGCTTTCCCCAGCGCCGTCGGAGCAGCTGACCTTGCTCTGAGACGATCTGTCTCAGCTGGCCCGCACCCCCGAGGCGGCGTGTTGCCTAGCCTGGGCAGGCGCTAAGTGCCGTTCGGGGACGAAGACCCCGCCTAAGTGGCCTAAGCCGCCTTTCGGCCTGTCTAAGGGCCCTCTCAGCAGGAAAAATAGGGATTTACTCCGACGCGGCCGCCGGGTGCTTACCGCGAAACTCGATAGTGGACGGCCAGTGATGGCCGCAACGTCGAGGAGAAAGGCGAATGACGATGGCCCGGTACAGGACGAAGCTCAAGATGACCCTGCGGAACACGATGCTGTTCCGGGTGGCCAGGCGCATCGCTGCTATCCACGCCGAGATCAGCTACGCCCAGCGCAAGGTGGACGCGATGCGGACCAACCCCGACCTGTACCTGGCCGACCCCGGCAAGATGCCGGAAACCTACGCTGAGTTCCTGTTCCGGACCTCGGGCGTTCTGGTTCCCGAGCCGATCGCCATGCGCGCGGCCAGTTCGTCGCCAGAAGTCTCGGCGTAGGAATACGGGGCTTTGATATCGGCGGCTAAGTCCCTCGTCAGCACGCTTGTGCGGATGCCCGGTTCGACCGTGAGCTGTCCGCTTCCCCGGGTGAAATCGCCCGGCTCGGCTTCCTTGCACGATCGAGTGCCTCGGCTATTCAAGATATAACTTGACATCCGTAGCTGATGCGATACATCGTATCTCCAGAGTACTTTTATCAGGATCTTCTACGCGCAAGGAGGGACGACGTGACGCGCGGGACCACGGGGGCGCCCCGTAACACGCCGGGTCAAGATCCCGGTGTCCGCGCCAGCGGCGAGGACACCGGGATCGCCCAGCACGTGCAAATACGGGGACAGGAAGCACAGCGTGACAAAATCGGGGATTCTCAAGATCAGGGCTCCGCCGGACGCCAGACGGGAGCCCGGTCACGCGGCGTAAGCCGGCTGATCGCGATTATCTGCGGGCGGAGGTCAAAGTACCTGGTGGTCGCATTCTGGGTCCTGGTGGTGGTGGCCCTGGGATCGCTGGCGGGCAAGCTTCAGGGAGCGGAAAAGAACGATTCGTCGGCCTACCTGCCTTCGTCGGCGGAATCCACCCAGGAACTGAACGAGCAGAACCTCTTCCAGTCGCAGAACCTCAACCCCGCCCTGGTGGTCTACGTGCGCCCGGGTGGGGTCACGGCGGCCGACATGAGCAAGGCTAAGGCTGACGCCCGCTATTTCGCGACGCTGCCCGCCGTGGACGGCCGGGTGGCCTCACCGGTGCTGGCCAGCGATCATAAGGCAATCGAGACCGTCATCGGCGCGGACCTCGGCTACAACAGCGACCTGAGCGGCTTCGTCTCCAACCTGAAGGCCACCGCCGCCAGGGGAGATCCCGGGCTGAGCGTGTACGTCGGCGGGCCCGCCGCCAGCGCGGCCGACGAGCTCAAGATATTCAAGGGCATCGACTCCACCCTGCTGTACGCCGCCCTGGGCGTGGTCATCGGGCTCCTGCTGCTGACCTATCGGAGCCCAGTGCTATGGCTGCTGCCCATCGTGTCGGCGGGCGTGGCGCTGGCCGTCTCCGAGGCCGTCATCTACCTGCTTACCCAGCACGCGAACCTGACCGTCAACGGGCAGAGCGACGGCATCCTGGTGGTGCTCGTGATCGGCGCGAGCACCGACTACGCGCTGCTCTTGATCGCCAGGTACCGGGAGGAACTGCGCAGGCACGCCGACCGCCACGAGGCCATGGCCGTGGCCCTGCGCCGGGCCGGCCCGGCCATCATCGCCAGCGGGCTGACCGTCGTGACCGGCATGCTCTGCCTGCTCGCGGCCGAGTCCAACGACATCTCCGGGCTGGGCCCGGTCGCCGCTGTCGGCATCGCGGTGGGCCTGATCGCCATGATCACGCTGCTGCCCGCGCTGCTCGTCGTTTTCGGGCGCTGGATCTTCTGGCCGGTCAGGCCGGGCTACGGTTCCGCGGAGCCGACTAGCCGCGGGCTGTGGTCACGAGTCGGGCAGGCTACCAGCCGCCGGCCGCGTGCGGTGTGGATCGTGACCGTGATTCTGCTCGGTGCGGGGGCGGCGGGGCTGGCCGGATTCAAGTTCGGCACGCTGACCACGGCCGAGTCGTTCCGCGGCACCCCGCCGTCAATAACCGCGCAGCAGGTACTGGCTAAGCATTTTCCCGCCGGTTCCGGCGAACCTGTCGACGTGATCGCGACGGCGGCGAGCGCGGGACCGGTCAGGGACGCGCTCGCCGCCACGCCTGGCATCGCCTCGGTCGACCCGCCGGTGACCAAGGACGGCCTGTCCTTCGTACAGGCCACGATGACCATGCCGCCGGACAGTCCGGCGGCGTACACGCTGGTGGACCGGATACGGACCACGGTGCACGCCATACCGGGCGCCGATGCCGAGGTGGGCGGCGGCACCGCCATCAACCAGGACGTGGAGGCCGCCGCGGCTCATGACCGGGATCTGCTGATCCCGCTGATACTCGGCGTGGTGCTCCTCATCCTGGGCCTGCTGCTCCGCGCGATCGTGGCGCCGCTCGTGCTCATCGCCACCGTGGTGCTGTCCTTCGGCTCGGCTCTCGGCCTGTCCGCGCTGGTCTTTAAGCACCTGTTCGGGTTCGCGGGCGCTGATACCTCGGTGCCGCTGTTCGTGTTCGTGTTCCTGGTGGCACTGGGTATCGACTACAACATCTTCCTGATGACCCGCGTCCGCGAGGAATCGGCCCGGTTCGGCACCTGGCGCGGCGCGCTCACCGGCCTAGCCGCCACCGGTGGCGTCATTACCTCGGCCGGCCTCGTGCTCGCGGGCACGTTCGCCGTGCTCGGCACGCTGCCGCTGGTGGAATTCACCGAGATCGGCGTGGCGGTCGCACTCGGCGTGCTGCTTGACGCGATCGTGGTCAGGTCCGTGCTCGTGACCGCGCTGACCTTGGATATCGGGCGGCATATCTGGTGGCCGAGCGCGCTGGCGAGGCCGGGAGCAAGAGAGCCGGCCAACCCGGAAGTCAGCCCCGCGGCGGACGGCACCTAGAATATGGGTTCGTGGCGGGCGATCAGGTGACACGGACGACAGCGTGCGGGCGCTGAGCCGCCAGGAGACCGGGCGGCTCAGCGCCCGCACCGTCGCCGTGCCCGACCCAGGGGATCTTCTCGGGCATATCCCCCGCCCGGACGTGGTCGCCTGGGTACAACACGGAGCCGGGCTGTTGGGCTGGGGCGAGGCGGTCAGGGTATCGCTGCCCGCGGGTGAAGACCGGTTCACCGCCGGGGAGAAATGGCTTCGCTCGGTATTCGATGCCGCCGATATCGATGACCAGGTACGGGTGCGCGGCTCGGGGCCCATCGCGTTCGGCAGCTTTACCTTCGACGCATCGTCTGACGAATCCGTGCTGATCATCCCGCGCGTCGTGCTCGGCCGCGACGGCCGAGGCCAGGCATGGCGAACAGTGTTGTCTCGGGGGGACGACCCCCCCAGACCCCCCCGCTTCTGGGGGGACCCATCCCCCCAGACCCCCCTTGGGGGGGATAAATCCTCCCGAACCTCCCTTGCGGCCCGGACCACCCCGGCCGACCTTGCGGCCCTGGGGAGCCTTGGGCCGCTGGACTGGCGGGAAGGGAGTCTGCCGGGTCCTCGCTGGGAGGAGGCGGTGGCCGAGGCGGTGGCGGCGATCAGGGCGGGCGGCCTGCGCAAGGTGGTACTGGCCCGGGATCTGTTCGCGACCGCCGCCGAACCCATCGATGCCCGGGTGCTGCTGCGCAGGCTGGCCGCCCGGTATCCGGACTGCTTCACCTTCGCCTGCGACGGCATGGTGGGCGCAACCCCCGAATTGCTCGTGCGACGGGCCGGCCGCCAGGTGAGCGCGCTGGTACTCGGCGGCACGGCGCCGCGCGGCGCCGATACGGCCGGTGACGAGGCGCTGGGCTCGGAGCTGCTGGCCTCGGCCAAGAACAACGAGGAACACGCCTACGCGGTCGCTTCGATACGCGACGCGCTTGGGCCGCTGTGCGACGCGCTTGAGGTCCAGGCCCGGCCCGGGCTGCTGAAGTTCCCGAACCTGCAGCACCTGGGCACCCAGGTACGCGGAACCCTTGCGGACAGCGAGAAACCGAGGTCAGCGCTCGCGTTGGCTGCGGCGGTGCACCCGCCCGCCGCGGTCTGCGGCACCCCGACCAGCGCCGCGCTTGAGCTCATCCGTGACCTCGAGCACATGGACAGGCAACGCTACGCCGGGCCCGTGGGCTGGGTGGACGCCGAGGGAAACGGTGAGTGGGGTATTGCGCTTCGCTGCGCGCAGCTCTCAGGCCGGACCGCCCGCTTGTTCGCCGGATGCGGCATCGTGGCGGGTTCGGAACCGGCCGCCGAGCTCGCCGAGACCCTGGTGAAGTTCCAGCCCATGCGCGGCGCGCTGGAGGACGAGTCCGCATAAGGGAACCCTTAATCCGCGTTCGCCCGGACCGGCGGCCAGGGCTTAGTCTCAGCTGAGACAAGTATGCCTGGCGAGGGGAGAACCGGCTCGATGAGCGGCAACACCGAAGAGGCTCTCGACGTGCTGCGCGGTGTGTGGAGCGCGCAGGGGCAGACCGCCGAGGACATCGAAGAGGCCTGCGGCAACACCAAGTCCTGCAAGAGGATGGCGGACGTGGGCTTCGACGGCCTGGCCGAGGACACCGACGGTGACCTGCGGCTCGCCTGGCGGACTCAACTCGCCCGTGAGGGCAAGCTGAACCCCGACGCGGGCAGCGTGCGGGATCTGGTCCTGCCCCCAGTCGAGGTCCGTTAGCTGATCCCGCGATCTCGGCGGCAAGGAGAACCTGACCATGGAGTCGCCCGAGACCGTGGGCACGCTTACCGAGATCTTGCGCCAGGGCGGCTACCTGGCGGATCGTGGCCTGGCCACGGCGATGTTCGTGGCGATGTCGCTGAACCGCCCGCTCTTGCTCGAGGGCGAGGTCGGGGTAGGCAAGACCGAGATCGCCAAGGTGATGGCGTCCGTCTTCAGCCGGAAACTGATCCGACTGCAGTGCTATGAGGGCATCGACACCAACCAGGCGCTGTACGAATGGGATTACGCCCGTCAGATGCTTCACATCCGGGCGCTTTCTGAGCACCAGGCGGCCGACGCCGAAGCGGTGGACAAGCTGTTCGGTCCCAAGTTCCTGCTCGAGCGACCGCTGCTCGAGGCGGTCCGCGCCGGTGACCGGGCGGTGCTGCTCATCGACGAAATCGACCGGGCCGACGACGAGTTCGAGGCCTTCCTGCTCGAGGTCCTCTCCGACTTCCAGATCAGCATCCCTGAGATCGGCACCATCAAGGCCGAACGGCCGCCGCTAGTGATCCTCACCTCCAACCGCACCCGTGAGCTGCATGACGCGCTGAAGCGACGCTGCCTGTACCACTGGATCGGCTACCCGACCGCGGAACGGGAGGTGGAGATCGTCCTGATCCGGGAGCCTGGCATCTCGGCGATGCTGGCCCGCAAGGTGGTCAGCGCCGTTCAGCGGCTCCGCGAGCTCGACCTGGCCAAACCGCCGGGAGTGGCCGAGACCATCGACTGGGCCCGAACCCTGGATTTCCTCGGCGAGACCGATCTGGACGCCAGAAATGCGCGGGACACGCTCGGTGCCGTGGTCAAGGACCGGGACGATCTCGACGTGGTCCGCGACAACCTGCAGGAAATCACCTCTGGTGCCCGAGATTCCTGATCCGGGAGGCGTCCCGTTCATCGGCCTGCTGGTGAACTTCGCCGACGAATTGCGCGCGGCCGGCCTCGCTGTAGGCTCCGGCGACGTCCTGGTTTACTGCTCGGCCGCGGGCAGCCTGGATCCGGCCGATCTGGTGGACCTGTACTGGGCCGGGCGGACCACGCTGGTGAACCGGCGTGACGACATCGCGAAGTACGACGAGGTGTTCCGCCGGTTCTTCCTCGAGGCCACCGGCCCCGAAGAAGACGTACTGGCGCTCATGCTCCGTGCGTCGGCGCAGGCGCAAGGCGCGGTGGCGATTCCCTCGACCGAGCCGGGTCACGACGAGCAGGAAGACGACGCCATCCTGGGCTGGATGGCCTCCGACGTCGACGCGCTCAAGCACAAGTCGTTCGCCGCCTGCACACCCGATGAACTCGCGGCCTTGCGCCGGATCATGGCCCGGATCAGGCTGACCCCGCCGCGGCGCCGGACCAGGCGCAGCGCCGCGGCGCGGACGGGATCTCGTCCGGACCCGCGCCGGACCATCCGGGAATCCATGCGAATGCACGGCGAGCCCGCCCGGCTGTACTGGCGGAGGCGGAAGGTCCGGCTGCGGCCGCTGATCCTCATTCTGGACATATCCGGCTCCATGGCTGACTACTCGCGCAACCTGCTGCAGTTCGCCCACTCGGCGAAGCGGTCAGCCGGGCGCGTCGAGGTCTTCTGCTTCGGCACCCGGCTGACCCGGGTCACCGGGGCGATGGAGTACCGCCGCCCGGACGAGGCGCTGGAACGGGCCGCGCGGGCCGCCTTCGACTGGGACGGCGGAACCAGGATCGGTGACTGCCTGGACGCCTTCGTCCGCGGCTGGGCCCGTCGGGGCCTGTGCCGTGGCGGCGTCGTCGTGATCTGCTCCGATGGCCTGGACCGGGGGGACCCCGCCGTCCTGGCCGCGGCGATGGAGCGGCTGTCCTTGCTGAGCCACCGGGTGGTCTGGCTCAATCCGCACAAAGGCGACGATCCCGGCTTCCGGCCGAGCACCCTCGGCATGATGGTCGCCGCCCCTTACATCGACCTGCTGCTGTCCGGCCACGATCTGAGCAGCCTGGAGAAACTCGCGGCGCTGCTGCCCGGGCTGAGCTAGGCCGCGGATCCCGCCGTCGGCGGGAGCGGACGGGCGGCTGTTCGCCACAGCTCAACGGCGCCTCTTCAGTGCGAAGCGTCAGCGGATGTATCTGGAATCCTCCTTGCTGCTCCGTAAGGTGTGATCGCTCTCGGCATGGCTATTTCGTGGCCGACGAGGCGCGCAAGAAGGGGCACTGAAATGCCGCAGGGCAGTCAAAACTACGAACTAGTCGGCACCAACTGTCAGAACATTCAGGGCCTGACGTTGATACTGGACGTCTCGGAGGACCTAGTCACGTCGCAGAATGGCGGATTCTCGCTACAGCTGAACGCATTGCCGCCGCCGGGGGTGACCAGCGTCGGGCTGACGCTCAACTGGATCCAGTACGTCATCTACGTCAGCAACAACTACGGCAACAACACAGCCGCGTTTCAGTGGCAAGCTTGGGCGAACGGAGCCACGGAGTGGCCGGAAGGCCAGCCGCCGGGCACAACGAACCCGAACCAGCCCGTCCCGCCGTTCACCCAACCGAAGCCGGTGATCACCCACGTGCCGTCGAATCAGCTCCCGAAGGGCTCGAGCCTTTCCATCGCGCTGACGACCGACCCGTCATCGGATGTGGTCACCGCAGCGACGTTCACCGTCCAACTGGCCGGCGCCACGGGGCAGCCTGTAACCCTGACTTTCCCCCCCTACGCGCAATTTCCGATCGCTGCCTTCGAGGTGGATCTGGTCGGACCAGGCCAATTCTCAACGGCGATGTTCACTTCGGGAGCGGGACAACTTACCTACTCGGTTTCGAGTGGTGAGGTCTGCGCCCAGCCGCCAGGGACGACGGGCGTGTGCTCCTTTCCGTATTACGAGACCGGCGAGAAATCGAATGCGTCCTACGGCCCGATCATCCCCAACTGCGGATCATTGCAGACTCAGCAGATCACCACGGTCAGCAGTATTGTCCCGCCCGTCATCAGCAGCATCGATCCGCCCACCGGTTCCATGATCGGCGGGACGCAGGTTCTGATTCAGGGCAGCAACCTGGATGGCGCCACGGCGGTTTCCTTCGGCGGCACGCCCGGATATAGCGTTAACCCGCTAGCCGGTGGCACGATTGAAGCGACATCCCCTCCGGCCAGCGCCGCCGGTCCGGTCGACATCATCGTGGACGCCAACGGAAAGAGCAGCCCCAGCCCTGCCGCGGTCTTCACCTACATTTATGCGCCAGGCGTGGCCGGCATCACCGTGAATCCCGACATCCTCTGGACAGGCCAGAGCGCCATCGGCACGGTCACACTGAACGAGCCTGCCCCTTCCGGAGGCACGAAGGTAAAACTAGTCGTTTCTGGCATTGAAGAGAGATCCTTCGTCACCGTGCTGGCGAGCGTACCCGTCCCCGCCGGAGCTACCTCGGCCGCCTTCACCATCACTACCTCCGCTACGGCATGGGGTGAGGCCACTATCTCCGCTGGCGGGCCCGATGGCAATGCCCTGTCCACAGCAGTCGAGATCTCCGCAGCCCAGATCGTTCTCGCCCTTCCGCTGTCCGCAGGGTACCTACTGATCGGTCAAACAACCACAGGGACGATCTCCGTGCGGACTCCCGCGCCCGCATCGGGCGGCCTTATCACGCTCAGCGCCAGCAATAGCGCTGTCGTCAGCATCACCCCGGCGGTTGTCGATCTTCCCGGCGGCGGCGCCTCGGCCACCTTCACGGTGACCGCGCTGTCCGCCGGAGACTGTGCGATCTCCGCTAATTATCTGGGTGATTCTGCGACAACCAACCCCTTTGCAGTACGGCTGGAGCCGCCGCCTAAGCCTCCGCTGCCGCCAGGGCCGAAACCTATTTGACCAGCCTCCCCAGAGAGGGTGGCGTGACACAGGCCCTGGTGTCCGCCGGGAGGAGAGCGGCCAGCCGGCTATCGCCACTGACCGTTCCGTTGTTGCTCACCCGGTGTCCTGCTTAACTGGGTGTGCCGGTGACAAGCGCACGGTGAGGAGTACGCGGTGAGGTGGAGTGTAGGGATCGAGGCCGAGGGGGACCGCGTGCTGTCTCGTGAGGAGGTGGTCGAGCTGGCTGACGCCGTCGCGGTCAATGGCGGCATCGCCACCGGGATCGGCACGAACCGGTACGGCGCCCAGCTGATCGTGGAGGCCGACAGCCGGGACAAGGCGATCGCCAAGGCGTCCGAGGAGTTCACCCGGGCCGCGGCCAAGGCGGGTCTTCCGGCTGCCCCCGTGGTGCGGACCGAGGCGATCAGCGAGGAAGAGGAAGAGGACACGCTTTTATGATCCGGCTCGGATCGCTGGCCGGCTACCCGTTCGAGGGGCCTCGCCTGCTGGCCGGGTGGACGGCGCCGGCCATCGCGGCCGTGTACGTCATCGCC
>Ga0302178_10002635_pt1 | contig 14037 bp, 12 predicted proteins | sample I_Palsa_E1_3_FD_198790 | JGI IMG/M metagenome (GOLD analysis project Ga0302178, IMG submission 198790) | Peat permafrost microbial communities from Stordalen Mire near Abisko, Sweden - I_Palsa_E1_3 | ecosystem: Environmental > Terrestrial > Soil > Palsa > Peat permafrost | place: Sweden... | reverse complement strand
CTATACGCCCAGGCCATCGAGCAGCGCGCCGACGGAGCCGCGCTGGCTTCCGGGTAACGGGACATTCGGGTAGGCCCGGCAGTTTCTGTCCGGGGCGCTGGAACCGTATGCTGCGGAGCATGGCACGCATGTCGAGAAAATCTAAGGCCGCTGACCCGGCCACCAATATGGGTAGCGCTGACGACTTGGCCAAGGCCGGCCGGCTGAAGCAGATGCGCATGGTGGCCGGCATAGTGCGCAAGTCCAATCCGAAGGCACTGCCCATCGTCATCGGCAGCGGCCTCGGCACGTTGGTGATCTTGGTGATCGTCGGCCTGGTCACCGGCCTGGCTGGGCTCCTCATCCCGCTCGGCGTGCTGCTTGGCGTGCTGGTCGCGGTCATCTTGTTCGGCCGGTTCGCGCAGTCGGCGCAGTACTCGGCCATCGAGGGACAGCCAGGCGCCGCGGCCGCCGTGCTTGAGAACATGCGCGGCAGCTGGACGGTAACTCCCGCGATCGCCGCCAACAGGAACATGGACGTGGTCCACCGGGCGGTGGGCAAACCCGGCGTCATCCTGGTTGGCGAAGGCTCCCCTGCCCGGCTGGCCAGCCTGCTCGCCGCGGAGAAAAAGCGGGTCGCCCGGGTGGCTTACGAGGTGCCGATCACCGAGTTCCAGGTTGGGAAGGAGGAGGGCCAGGTCCCGATCAGCAAGCTGCAGCGGAAGATCATGCGGCTTCCGCGTAAGCTCAAGCCGGATGCGATCAGCGACATCAACCACCGGCTGAAGGCTCTGCAGCCGTCTTTGCAGGCACCCAAGGGGCCGCTCCCGAGGAACGTCAGGCAGCCCAAGATGCCCCGGCCGAAGGCCCGCTAGAGACGGACGACGGGTCTGCTAGAGACGGACGACGATGGTGTCGGCGGCGCGGTCATGCAGGCCGCGCAGATCACGGTCGGTCAGCAGCGGCGGAACCACAGTGAGCAAGATCGCGGTCCGGACCAGGGACCAGCCGAAGCCGACCAGCCCGCCGTTGGTCCTGATCACCCGGATACCGAGCAGCCGCTTGCCCACGGTGCACCCGGTCAGCGCAGTGAGCATGTAGACCTCCACCGTGAAGACGAGGATGGTCCAGAACTGCGAATGGGTGAGCCAGTAGGCGATGAGCATGCTGAGCAGCCAGTCAATGAGCAGGGCGAGCACGCGCCGGCCCATGGGGGCGACGGACCCCGGGCCCTGTTCGGGCAGCCCGAACCGCTGGCCCGGGTAGGCCGGCGTCCGATCGGTGACCGCCGGAGCCGTCAACGGGGATTTGTTGGCCACAACACAACGGTATCCGTTCCGTGCTACAGGCCGCGCGGGGGGCCATAATAGAGTCCTGATCTTGGGCGTCGAGCCGTAACATTCGTGAAACACACCAGACACGGCGCGGAAATTGCCGACGTCTAACGTCCGAATCGCGTGCCTTCAGACCGAAAATGCGTGCCCTGTACCGGGAGGGTTGATGTTCAGCAGTGCCGAGGAAGTACTCAGCTTCATCGCTGAGGAAAATGTAGAGTTCATCGACGTCAGGTTCTGTGACCTGCCGGGAACGATGCAGCACTTCACCGTGCCCACGTCGGCGTTCAGTGAGGATGTCTTCACCGACGGACTCATGTTCGACGGCTCATCGATCCGCGGGTTCCAGGCGATCCACGAGTCCGACATGCAGCTGCTGCCCGACCCGAGCACCGCGAGGCTCGACCCGTTCCGCACGCGCAAGACGCTGAACCTCACGTTCTTCGTGCACGACCCGCTGACCGGCACGCCTTACAGCAGGGACCCGCGCAACGTCGCCAGGAAGGCGGAGGATTACCTGCGCGGCACCGGCATCGGCGACACGGCGTTCTTCGGTCCGGAGGCGGAGTTCTACATTTTCGACTCGGCGCGGTTCTCGACCTCCGCGAACGAGGGCTACTACCACATCGACTCGATCGAAGGCGCGTGGAACTCCGGCCTCGATGAAGCCGGCGGCAACCTCGCCTACAAGCCCAGGTACAAGGGCGGCTATTTCCCCGTGCCGCCGACGGACCACTTCGTGGATCTGCGCTCGGAAATGACGAGCAACCTGCTTGCGGCCGGCATCCAGGTCGAGATGCAGCACCACGAGGTCGGCACCGCGGGCCAGGCGGAAATCAACATGCGGTTCAGCCCTCTGCTCGCGCAAGCCGACAGGCTGATGCTCTTCAAGTACATCATCAAGTCCACCGCCACGGCGGCGGGCAAGACGGTGACGTTCATGCCCAAGCCGCTGTTCGGCGACAACGGCAACGGGATGCACTGCCACCAGTCCATCTGGAAGGACGGCTCGCCGCTGTTCTACGACGAGGTCGGCTACGCGGGCCTGTCCGACATCGGCCGGTACTACATCGGCGGCCTGCTCAAGCACGCGCCCTCGCTGCTGGCGTTCACCAACCCAACCGCGAACTCCTACCACCGGCTGGTGCCCGGCTTCGAGGCCCCGGTCAACCTGGTCTACTCGCAGCGCAACCGCTCGGCCTGCATCCGGATTCCGATCACCGGCACGAACCCGAAGGCCAAGCGCGTCGAGTTCCGCGTCCCCGACCCCTCCTGCAACCCCTACCTCGCGTTCTCCGCGATGCTGATGGCGGGCCTGGACGGGATCAAGAACAAGATCGAGCCGGCCGAGCCGGTGGACAAGGACCTATACGAGCTGCCGCCGGACGAAGCGGCCGCCATCGCGCAGGTCCCCGGCTCGCTCGAGGCGGTGCTCGCCACCCTGGAGGCCGACCACGCCTACCTCACCGAGGGCGGCGTGTTCACCCCCGACCTCATCGAGACCTGGCTGGACTACAAGCGGACCGCCGAGCTCGACGAGCTCAGGCTCCGCCCGCACCCGCACGAGTTCGAGCTCTACTACGACTGCTGACCGTCCCAGCGTCTGAGCGGAGGTGGGCTGAGGGGGCCGCGTTTGTTCGCGGCCCCCTCGCTCCGGTGTGCGGGTGTCACCGTACGGAGGCATCGCCTTGACCGCACCACGGCCTGTTGTCATCCGCAAGGCGATTCCCGCCGACAGCGAGCAGGTCGCCGCGATCTTCGCGCACTACGTCGAGACCAGCGTCGCCACGTTCGAGGAGGTCCCGCCGACCGCCGCGGACTGGCGGCGACGGCTCGACGAACTGGACCGGCAGAACCTGCCCTTCCTGGTGGCGCTGGGTGGCCAGAGGGTCCAGGGGGGCCAGGGGGTCCAAGGGGGTCAGGGGGTCCAATTGGGTCAGGGGGTCGAGGCCGACGAGACCGTCTGCGGGTACGCCTACGCCAGCCCGTGGCGGCCCAAGCCTGCCTACCGCTACACCGTCGAGGACACGGTGTACATCTCCCCCGCGCACACCGGCCGCGGGCTCGGCAGCGCCCTGCTCGGCGGGCTGCTGGACGGGTGCGCGGCCGCGGGCGCGCGTCAGGTCATCGCGGTCATCGCCGACACCGGGAGCGACGTCTCAGCCGCGCTGCACCGCCGGTTCGGTTTCGCCGAGGCGGGACGGCTGCGCGGGGTCGGCCGCAAGCACGGCCGCTGGATCGATACTGTCCTTATGCAGCGAGAGCTAGGACCTGCCCGGTGAGCCCGGCGGAGTTGTCCACCGCGTTCACCGCCGCGGAACAGAACTGGCAAAGGAGGCTGGGCAGGCTCAGGGACGTGGTGCGCCAGGAGCTGGTCAGCAGGCAGCTGGGCGCGGAACTGCCACCACCGCCCGTTCCGATCATTGATCTTGGCTGTGGTCAGGGGACGCAGGCCTTGCAGCTGGCGCGGCGGGGCTACCAGGTGACCGGGGTTGACGCCTCGGCCGACCTGCTGGCCCGGTTCGAACGGGACCTTGCCGCCGAGCCGGCTGAGGTCCGGGCCAGGGTGCGGGTCGAGCGCGGCCTCATCGAGCATTGGGCAGAACGGACCGTGGTGTCACCCGCCACCGCCGTGCTCTGCCACGGAGTGCTGATGTACCAGGCAGATCCGGACCCGGTCCTGCGTGCCATCGCGGGGCTGACGGCGCCGGGCGGGATGGTGTCGCTGCTGGTCCGCAACGGCGACGCGCTGGCCATGCGGCCGGGACTCGCAGGCGACTGGGCCGCCTGCGCGGAGGCGTTCGGCTCGGACCAGTACACCAACAGGATCGGGATCGCCGCCCGCGCCGACCGCCTCGCCGACCTGACCGGCCGGCTGGCCGGCCTCGGCCTGGAGCTCACCGCCTGGTACGGCGTGCGGGTCTTCACCGATATCGCCGCCAACGACGCCGACCCGCCGACCCCACCGAACCCGCCGGGCGACCTCGGGGCCCTGCTGGACTGCGAGGAACGAGCCGGCCGTACCGACCCGTACCGCCGGGTCGCCGCCATGACGCACCTGATCGCGCGGCGTCCCGCCTAGGACCTGCGCTCTCGGAGCGGACGTCCCTCGACGGGGATCAAGGTGAGATAGGCCATGCCCAGGATGCCGCGGTATCCGCGCAGCCAGTGCGACCGGTGCTGGTCCACCTGCTCCCGGAGCGGCCCGGCCTTGGGGTGGCCGGGGTGGGCCGCGAGCCATTCCTCCTCGTCGGCCTGGTAGCCGGACTCGAAGTCGTCCCACTCTTCGGAGCTGGCGACCTCGATCCAGGCCGGGCGGAAGCCGGCCTCGATGGCCAGGTCGGCGACGCCGGCCAGATCGGCATACTCTCCCGCCGTCGCGCCGGGCCACATGGCCGCCAGTTCGGCGTCGGCCGGGGGCCGCTGCCAGAACCCCTCGCCGAGCAGCACCCGTCCGCCCAGCGTGACCAGCCGCCGCAGCACCTGCAGGGCGGCCGACGTGTGCTCAGGCGGCTCAGCCTCGCTGAGCGCGTGACTGGCTCCCACGCACAGCACCAGATCGGCGGGCCCCCGCGTCGTTCCGACACCGGATTCCCGGACGAACGTGACCCGTTCGCCCAGCCCGCGGGCCTTGGCGGCCTCTCTCCCCCGGGCCAGGTCGCCCTCGTCGGTGTCAAGGCCCAGGCCGGTCGCTTCCGGTACGGCGCTGAGGATGCGCAGCATCAGCTCGCCCCACCCGCAGCCGATGTCCAGCACCGTGCGGGGTTTGGGGCGGGTGAGCCTCTCGGTGAGCCGGGCGGCCCGGTCCTCGGACAGCGGCCCGTGGAAGGTGAGCCGGGTCAGCACGGCAGGGAGATCAGCGTCAGGTTCTTCGCTTTCGGCCATATCGGCGTCACCGTAGCCCACCCGGTGCGGCCTGTACACCGAATTTCCTCATGGCCACGCGGTCCTGTGGCAGGCCCGTGGCCTCGTGGCAGACTCGTGCGCGGACGTGACGGAAAGACAGTTGGACCAGAGCCGCCGGGACCTTAAGGTAAGTACTGTTGTGAGAGATTACGAGGTCATTGAGCGGATTGACGCCTTCTGCGACGCGGTCCCCCGGCGCCGGGCCAGAGCCGACGAGTACGGGCCGCTCGTGCTGTTCGTTCCCACCGGTCCCGGATGGCCCTACTACGCGCGGCCCAGACGGTGCCCCCGGCCGCCGGTCACCGCGACCGGCATCCGCGCGGTCCGGGCCCGTCAGCGCGAGCTGATCATTCCCGAATCCTTCGAATGGATCGAGCAGATCGCCCCCGAGATGGCGGCCGCCGCCGCCGATGCGGGCCTTGAGGTGCAACCGCATCCCCTCATGGTGCTCGCCGAGCCGCGGCAGGCGCCGCCGGTTCCGGCTGGCATCAGCGTGCGCGTCGTCGCTCCCGAGAACTCCGAACTCGACCGGGTCTGGGCGGTACCTAGCGTCGCCTTTTCTCACCCGGGCACCGAGGCCGGCGAGGCTGGCACGGCCGAGCGCGACAAGATAGCCGCGAACTACGACGGCGGCACGATCGCGATCCTGCGCGAACGGCTGCGATCGGGGCAATCGGTGCTCGCCGCCGCCTTCGGCCCGGATGGCCCGGTCGCGGCGGGCAGCTGCCAGGCGGTGGACGGCGTGGCGGAGATCACCGGCGTGGGTGTGCTGCCCGCCGACCGCCGGAAGGGCCTCGGAGCGGCGGTGACCGCGCTGCTGGCCAGGGACGCACTGGAGCGCGGGGTGCGGACCGTTTTCCTGTCCGCCAGCGACGACGCGGTGGCTCGCGTCTACGCCAGGATCGGCTTCCACCAGATCGGCACCGCGATGATCGCCGAGCCCGCCGCAGGTTGATCACCGCGATGGTCGCCCGAGTTGGCGGCCGCCGGCGCCCGGCGCTCCGCTATGGTCGTGTGGTGCTGTCGCGCTGGCAAGGCTGGTTCGCCGCGATCGTCGTTACCCTGGCGGCCTGCACGCTGATTATCCTCGACGTGACCGATGCCGCGCTGCGGCGCTGGTGGTTGGGTCACGCGCTGACCACGGACGTGGTGTCCGGGCTGCTCGGGCTGCTCATCACCGTCCTGGTGATCGATCAGGTGGTCCGGCTGCGCCAGATCAAGGACCGGTCCCGTGCCGTCGCGGCCCAGGCGGCCATCATGGTGAGCCAGGCTCGCCGCGCGGCGCAGGCGGTGTCCCAGGCGCTGGCGAACCCGGGTGACCGGGACGCGGCGGCCGACGAGTTCCGCACCTACATGATGATGCTGCTGGTCAGCGCGCCGGTGCTGATCGACGCCAAGGCATCGCGGAATTTCCTCGAGCAGGCCCAGTACCTGGGCGGCGAGATGGCCCGCGTGGTCGGGGTGACCGCCAGGTCGCCCGGCCATGCCGCCCCCTCGACGACCCGGATGGATGACGCGGTAAAGCGGCTCAAGGCCGCCTCGGAGCCGCTGCTCCAGGTCCTGGATCCCGAGACGCGGGCCGCGATCCGCGGAGAAGATCCGGGATGAGAGGCAGGCACTTGGCGGGAGTTCCCTCGACGCGCACGAGGAATGTGGCCTTGGCCCTCGCCCTGGCCACGCTCGTCTTCGCCGTCGTCGCCTGGTTCATCGCCGCCTCCGGGTCAGGTGCACCGAGCTCGCCGAGCGCGGCCGGGGCAGTGGGGGCCAGCGCGTCGGCGGGCCAGCCAAACACGGCCTCCTCCGCGCCGGTAGCCCCGGTGTCCCGGGGCGCTACCCGGTCCCCGGAGGCCGCGGCCACCTCAGGGCACCGGAATCCGTTCGGAACGGCGGCGGCCTCTTACCTGTCCACCCGGACCGGCACGGTGCTTGCCGCGGTCTACGACGTCAGGACGGGCCAGACCTGGCGGCTGGGGCAGGGGCGGCCGCAAGCCGAGGCGAGCGTGGTCAAGCTCGACGTGCTGGAAACGCTGCTGGCCGAGCGAGGTCGCGGCGGCGGGCTGTCGGCCAGCGACCAGTCGCTGGCGAGCCAGATGATCGAGGAGAGCGACAACACCGCCGCGACCAGCCTGTGGTACGAGGTCGGCGGCGCGGCGCAGATCCGCTTGTTCAACGCCGAAGCCGGGCTGACCCAGACCACTCCGTCCTCCTGCGTCGTCTGCGCCGGTTTCTCCTGGCCGGGGTGGGGACTGAGCACCACCACCCCCGCCGATCAGATTGCCCTGCTCAGGAGGCTGATCACACCGGGTTCGCTGCTCACAGACGCCGAACGTGACTACGCCTTGTCACTGCTGGAGAACGTGACCCCGGCTCAGCGGTGGGGGGTCTCCGGTGGTGTTCCCGCGCAGGTCACCGTGGCCCTGAAGAACGGCTGGCTACCGCTCGCAGGCGTAGACAGCGACTGGCAGATCAACAGTGTGGGTTGGATCTCGGGCGGCGGCAGGAACTACCTTATGGCCGTGCTCACCACCGGAAACCCGACTGAGCAGTACGGCATCGACACGATCGACCAGCTGTCCGCCATGGTCTGGCAGGACATGGACTAGGCCTGGCGAGCTCAGCCGTAGAACAGAGGTTCCATGACCGTGCGGGCGCGGCGGGCGGCGCGGCGGTAGTCCTCCTCAAGCGCCTGCCCGGCGTCACCGGGCGGGTAGCCCAGCAGGCGGGCGACCGCGGTCAGCTCGCGGTGCCTGGCCGGCAGCATATCGCTCGCCCTGCCACCGACCAGGACGATCGCGTTCCTGATCCGCGCGGCCAGCTCCCAGGCGGCCATCAGCGCCGCCGCATCACGGGCAGGCAGCAAGCCCGCCTGCACGGCGACCGCCATCGCCGGGCCGGTCCGGGTAGTGCGCAACCCGGGCAGCGCGTGAGCGTGCCGCAGCTGCAGCAACTGCACCGTCCACTCCACGTCGGACAGCCCGCCCGGCCCGAGCTTGACGTGCAGCGCCCGGTCCGCACCGCGTGGTATCCGCTCGGCCTCCATCCGCGCCTTGATCCGGCGGATCTCGCGGACGGCGGCCGCGGTGATGCCCTCGGCGCCGGGACCTTCGGGGTAGCGGAATTCGGCGATCATCGCGGTGAACTCCGCGCCGAGCGCGGCGTCCCCGGCCACCGGCTCGGCGCGCAGCAGGGCCTGCGCCTCCCACGGCGCGGACCACCGCTGGTAGTAGCCGCGGTAGGCGGCCAGGGTGCGGGCCAGCGGCCCCTGGCGTCCTTCCGGGCGCAGGTCGGAGTCCACCACCAGGGCGGGATCGGGGACCGGCAGCGCGAGCAGCCGACGCAGCTCGACCGCCACCGCATGGGCGGCGTCCGAGGCCTGCCTCTCGGGATAGCCCGGCAGCGGGTCGTGTACGAAAAGCACGTCCGCGTCGCTGCCGTAACCGCACTCGTGCCCGCCGAAGCGGCCCATCGCGATCACGGCGAACCTGGTCGGCAGCGGCCCGCGCAGCTCGGCCGAGATCTTCCGGATCGCCACCGCGAGCGCGGTCTCGACCGTCGCCCGGGTCACGCTGGTCAGCGCCTCCGCCGTCGCCGCCAGCGCCTTTCCGGTCGGACCGTTGACACCGAGCACGTCGGCGGCGGCGGTGCGCAACAGCTCGCGCCGCCGGACCGAACGCACGGCGGTTACCGCGCCCTCCGCGTCGTCCTCGTAGCGCTGGGCCGCGGCCATCATTTCCGCGCGCAGCGCGGCCAGGCTCCTCGCGAAAAGCTCGGCGTCGTCGCCGAAGATGGCGACCGCTTCGGGCGCGCGCAGCAGCAGTCCGGCCGCGTACCGGCTGGACGCGAGCACGCGGGCCATCCGCTCAGCCGCCTTGGTCTCATCCCGGAGCAGCCTCAGGTACCAGGGCGAGGACCCAAGCTCGTCGCTGACCTGGCGGAACGCCAGCAGCCCCGCGTCTGGCTCGGCGGCGTTTGCGAACCAGCCAAGCAGCACCGGCAACAGCGTGCGCTGAATGGCGGCGCGCCGTGAGACACCGGCGGTCAGCGCGTCGATATGGCGCAGTGCCCCGGCCGGGTCGACGTAACCGAGCGCCTCGAGCCGGGCCCGGGCTTCGGCGGGCGTCAGCCTGGCCGCCTCCGACGGCAGCCGGGCCACCGCTTCGAGCAGCGGCCGGTAGAACAGCTTCTCGTGCAGCCGCCTGACCTGCCTGGCGTGACGGCGCCACAACTCGTCGAACTCGACCGCCGGGTCGGGCCGGATCACGGTTTCCGCGGACTGCCACCACGGCTCGTTTGGCCCGTCAGTAAACCTCATCGCCCGGCCCAGCCTGCGAAGTACGGCCGGATCCTCCGGGAGGGTGTGCGTGCGGCTCAGCCGGTGCAGCTGCAGCAGGTGTTCGGTACGGCGCAGGAAACGGTACGCGGCGCCCAGCTCCTCGGCGTCGGCGCGGCCGACGTATCCGCCGGCGGCCAGGGCCGCGAGAGCGGGGAGCGTGGCGGGCGCGCGCAGCGTCTCGTCGGTGCGGCCGTGCACGAGCTGCAGCAGCTGGACGGCGAACTCGATGTCCCGCAGTCCGCCCGGGCCGAGCTTGAGCTCACGCCCGGCCTGGCTGGCCGGCAGCGACTGCTCCACCCGGCGGCGCATGGCCTGCACATCCTCGACGAAATGCTCGCGGCGGGCCGCTTGCCAGACCAGCGGGCCAAGGGTGTCGGCGTAGGCCTGACCGAGCGCCATGTCGCCCGCCACCGGCCGCGCCTTCAGCAACGCCTGGAACTCCCAGGTCTTCGCCCACCGCTCGTAGTAGGCCCGGTGGCTGGCCAGGGTGCGGACCAGGGGGCCGGCCCGGCCTTCCGGGCGCAGGTTCGGGTCGATCGGGAAGATGCTGCCTTCAGGGGTCGAGCGCGCGCACACCCCGATCAGGCCGGCGGCCAGCTTGCTCGCGGTGGCGAGCGCGGCGATCTCGTCCTCATCCTTGACCGGCTCGGCCACGAAGATCACGTCAACGTCGCTGGCGTAGTTCAGCTCACGACCGCCGCACTTGCCCATGGCCAGCACCGCCAGCCGGCAGGGCGCAGCCTTAGCCGGCAGCTCGGCCCGGGCCACGGCGAGAGCCGCCTCAAGCACCGCCGCCGCGATGTCCGCCAGCTCCTCGGCCACCGCGTCGACGGTCGCGACTCCGGTCATGTCCCGGGCGGCGAGATGGAGGAGGCGGCGCCGGTACGCCGCGGCCAGCGCGGCCGTGGGCTCGGTGCCGCACGCCACCGGGTCCTCCGCGCCTATCGGGTCCGCGGGGATCGCGCCCACCGCGGTCAGCATGTCCTCGCGCAGTTCGGCCGGGTCGGGGCGGCTGACGGCGCCGCGCAGCACCTCGCAGTCTTCCGGGTGCCTGGCCAGATGATCGGCCAGGCCCGCGCTGACGCCGAGCACCGCGGTCAGCCGGTCACGGAAGTCCTGCTCGGCGCGCAGCGCCGCGCGCAGTGCGTCCGGGCTGTCCGTGGCGGCGAAGATCCTGGCCAGCCCGGTCAGCGCCAGGTCGGGGTCGGCGACGGCGACCAGAGCGATGACCACCGCGTCGGTCTTCAGCTCGGCCGCGGTAATACCGAGATCGGTGAGCAACAGGCGTTCAGCCCGCGCGGCATCGGCGAAACCCATCCGCGCCAGCCACCCTGCCAGCGTGGTTCGCGAACCACTCACCTCAGTAAAACTAGTGGATATCCCGCGCGGCCGCGCCACCCGCCCGAGCCAAAGGCGCGCTGCGTGGCATCTACCACAACACCAGCCCTGCGCCTGCGCACTGGTTCTCCGGGTAGAGCCGCCGCCGGACCGTCTGCTCAGCCTGGTGTGGTAGGCATTGAGTCATGGTCGATCTCATCCCACGTGACGTACTTTTCGGCAACCCCGAGCGGGTCAGTCCCCGGATCTCGCCCGACGGCACCCAGCTGGCCTGGATCGCACCGCGCGACGGCGTGCTCAACGTCTGGGTCGCGCCGATCGGCCCCTCCGGGGTCGGCTGGGACGCCGCGACGGTGGTCACCGACGACACCGACCGGGGCATCCGGGCCTTCAGCTGGGCGCGGGACGGCAGGCACCTGCTGTATGTGCAGGACACCGGCGGGGACGAGAACTGGCGCCTGTACGACGTTGACATGGAAACGATGGCCCGGCGTGACCTCACCCCCTTCGACGGCATCCAGGCGCGCATCATCGCCACCAGCAAGCGGCACCGCGACGAGGTGCTCGTCGGGATGAACCGCGACAACCCCCAGCTGCACGACGTCTACCGGCTGGACCTGCCGACCGGTGAGCTCGTCAAGGTGATCGAGAACCCCGGGTACGCCGGCTGGGTCGCGGACGAGGACCTGGCGGTCCGCGGTGCGCTCGCCCCGCTGCCCGACGGCGGCTTCGACCTGCTCGTCCGCGACAGTGCAGAGGGCGACTGGCGGACGCTGGTGACCATCACGGCCGACGACGCCCCGGGCAGCGACGTGCTGTCGTTCAGCGGCGACGGTCGCAGCCTGCTGGCGATCAGCTCGGCCGGCGCGGACACCGGCAGGCTCTGCCGGATCGATCTGGCCACCGGCGAGATCGACGTGCTGCTCGAGGATCCCGAGGCGGACGTCGCTGGCGCGGTGCTGCACCCGGACACACGGGATCCGCAGATCGTCGAGGTGCTCAAGGACCGCACCGAGTATCACGTGCTCGACCCGTCGGTCGAGGCCGATTTCAAGGCGATCCGGGCGCTTCACCCCGGTGACCCGCAGCCGGTCGGCCGCGACGAGGCCGACGCCACCTGGCTGATCGCCTTCACCGACGACGCCGGGCCGGCGCAGTATTTTTCCTACGACCGGGCCAGCAGGGCCGGCAGCTTCCTGTTCGACAGCCGTCCCGAGCTGTCGCGCTACGACCTGGCCAGGATGGATCCGTTCGCCTTCACCGCGCGGGACGGCCTGACGATCCACGGGTACGTCACCTTCCCGCCCGGCGGCCAGCGATCCGGGCTGCCGATGGTGCTGGACGTGCACGGCGGGCCGCAGGCGCGCGACGTGTGGGGCTTCAACCCCGAGGCGCAGTGGCTGGCCAATCGCGGTTACATGACCGTTCAGGTGAATTACCGCGGCTCGACCGGCTACGGCAAGTCGTTCGTGTCGGCTGGCGACCGCGAGTGGGGCGCCAAGATGCACGACGATCTGCTGGACGCGGTGCGGTACGTGGTGGACCAGGGCTGGGCCGACCCGAAGAAGGTCGCCATCTACGGGGGTTCCTACGGCGGTTACGCGGCCCTGGTCGGTGCCGCCTTTACCCCCGACGTGTTCTGCTGCGCGGTCGACATCGTCGGCCCGTCGAACCTGCAGACGCTGCTCGAGACGGTCCCGCCGTACTGGAAGCCGGTGATCGCGCAGCTGTACCGGCGGGTCGGCAACCCCGAAACGGACAAGGAGTTCCTGTGGTCGCGCTCGCCGCTGTCCCGGGTGCATGACATCCGCATCCCGCTGCTGATCGCCCAGGGCGCCAACGACCCGCGGGTCAAGCAGGCCGAGTCCGAGCAGATCGTCGCCGCGCTGAAAGACGCCGGGATCGACTATGAGTACATGCTCTTCCCCGACGAGGGTCACGGCTTCGCCAAGCCGGAGAACCGGCTAAAGTTCTACGCCGCGGCGGAGCGCTTCCTGGCCCGGTACCTCGGCGGCCGGTTCGAGGAGTAGGCGGTCCGCGGCCGCGGTATGGAGCAAGCATGGACCGGACGCCAAGCCGCGGCGCTGCCCTGGCTCGCGCCGGAACGAGCGCCCTGGCGCTGACCGGGGCGCTGCTGCTGGTCCTGGCCGGGTGCAAGGCGTCGAGCGCGGCCGCGCCCTCATCGGCTTCGCCCTCATCGGCTTCGGCATCGTCGGCTTCGGCTCGCGCCGCGACGGTCAGCGCGAGCCCCGGCCTGTCGATCCCGGGAACGCATAAGGCGACGGCGGTCCACCAGATCTCCTCGCCGGTCGGCACGCTCGTCGTGGTCAGCCACGTGGGCGACGTCACCGTCATGGGCGGGAACGGGCCGGCCACGTCGGTCACCGAGCAGAGCAGCTACTCCAAGACGCCCCCGGTGACCACCCGCACGCTCAGCGGACGAACGCTGACCGTTACCTACGCGTGCCCGGACCAGCTCGTCTGCGCCGTCAGCTATGTCGTTCAGGTGCCACGCGACGTGACCGTCCAGGTCACGGCCGGGGCCGGGTCGATCCGGCTATCCGGGCTGGCCGGAAGCGTGACAGCGAAGGCCGACGTCGGGCTCATCTCGGCCACCGGCCTCACCGGCGCGTCGGTCACCCTGACGACAAGCGCGGGCAGCGTCAGCGCCACTTTCGCCACCCCGCCGGTCACGGTCCGGCTCCTGGCCAGAGTCGGGGCCATCACCGTGCGCGTCCCGGTTTCGGTGTCCTATCACGTCTCGGCGAACGCGCACGTGGGCCACGCCACGGTCAGCGTCCCGCAGAGCTCGTCGTCGGCCCGCACCATCATCGCGACCACCGACGTCGGCGCCATCCTCATCGGCCCGGTTCAGAGCATGGGGAGATAGCGGGCCAGCTCGTATTCGGTGACCTGGCGGCGGTACTCCTGCCACTCCGCGCGCTTGTTGCGCAGGAAGAAGTCGAAGACGTGCTCGCCCAGCGTCTCGGCGACCAGCTCGCTGTCCTGCATGACCTTAATGGCCTGGTCCAGGTCCTGGGGCAGCGGCCGGATGCCCAGCGCGCGGCGCTCCGCGGAGGTTAGCGCCCACACGTCGTCCTCGGCGCCGGCCGGCAGTTCATAGTCGCGCTCGATACCCTTGAGGCC
>Ga0302178_10002633_pt1 | contig 14039 bp, 10 predicted proteins | sample I_Palsa_E1_3_FD_198790 | JGI IMG/M metagenome (GOLD analysis project Ga0302178, IMG submission 198790) | Peat permafrost microbial communities from Stordalen Mire near Abisko, Sweden - I_Palsa_E1_3 | ecosystem: Environmental > Terrestrial > Soil > Palsa > Peat permafrost | place: Sweden... | reverse complement strand
CGGGCACAGGCGATCGCGACGAGCATCAGCAGCGGCGCGATCACCAGCGCCAGGTAGCGGGCGGTCAGCGGGACCTCGAGCGTGGCCGCCCCCGACAGCACGATCACGCCGAGGAGCAGCGCCGCCGTGGCCACGACGGCCGTTGCCAGGTGACCGCGGCGCTCGTCGCCGCGCAGCAGCGGCACCAGCGCCAGCACCGCCGCCAGCCCGAAGATCGTCGAGACGCGGTCGCCGCCGAACGTGTCGCGGACGAAGTTGGCGCCCTCGAGCGGCGCGTAGTGCCACGGCGCGGTCGCGGTCGCCGCCTGATGGATCACCGTCGGCAGCCACGGCAGGTACACCACGAACGCCCCGCCGAACGCGATCGCGGCGTCGCGCAGCACGCCCGCCGGGTCCTCGCTGCGGCGGGCGACGGGGATCAGCGCCAGCAGCGCCGCCGCCCAGACGACGAAGCCCCAGGCGTCGGTGTAGACGAGCAGCGCGAGGCTCGCGGTCAGCCCCACGAGCCAGCCGCGGCGGTGGCGCAGGACGAACACGTGCAGGTAGGAGCCGAACGCGATCAGCCCCAGCAGCGCCAGCAGCTCGTACGGGCGAGCCTCCTCCGCGTACGCGGTCAGGAACGGGTTGAACGCCATCAGCGTCGCCAGCATCAGCCCGATTCGCCGTCCGAACAGGCTCCAGCCAAGCCACATCCCGACCGGCACGGTCAGCACGCCGAACACGACCGACAGCGCGTGCAGCGCGATCGGCCCGTCACCGAACATCGACATCCACACGTGCAGCAGCCAGAAGTACAGGGGCGCCCCGCCGCCGCGCCACAGCACGCCGGGGATCGAGCTCAGCGAGTGGGTGGCGATCCCGACGGTGTTCGCCTCGTCAGACCACAGCTGCCCATCGAGATAGTGGACCCGGATGAACAGCGTCATCACGAGCAGCAGCGCCAGGATGCCGCCCGTGCCGACACCGCGCGGCAGGCGCGCATACCAGCCGGGGGTGCCGTAGTCGCGGATCGGTGGCAGCCTCAGGACAGCGACTGCTCGCCTCGGGTCGGTGGTGGCCATCGGCTCTCAGGTTGCCAGACAGGGCTCCCGGACGTCAGCAGCAGCCTCGGCCGGCGCCCGCGTGCGCTCGGTCCCGGGGGTGCACTGTGCAGCACCCCCGGGGAGACCCACGTTTGGCTCAGCCGCCGGCAACCGCCGGCAGGATCGTGACCTCGTCGCCGTCGTTGACCGGCGTCTGGAGTCCCGAGAGGAAGCGGATGTCCTCGCCGCCGACGTAGACGTTGACGAACCGCCGCAGGCCACCGTCCTCGGCGATCCGCGAGCGCAGCTCGCCGTAGCGCTCGTACAGCGAGTCGAGGACTTCGCCGACGGACGAGCCATCGACCTCGACGACGGCCTCGCCGCCGGTCGCGGGCCGCAGCTGGGTGGGGATCTTGACACTCACTGCCATAGTCGGATCCTCTCAGGCGGCAACGACGGACTTCGCCAGCGCCTGCTCGAACGAGGTCGCGGTCGGCTCGATCTCCCACGCCTCGAACGTGCCGCGGGCGCACTCGAGCGTCTTCAGGCCCTCGCCGGTGATGACCGCGACGACGCGTTCGGAGCGGTCGATCTCGCCGCGCTCGGCGAGCTTGCGCAGGACCGCGGTCGTGACGCCGCCGGCGGTCTCGGTGAAGATCCCGGTCGTGCGAGCGAGCAGCCGGATGCCCTCCCGGATCTCGTCGTCGGTGACGCTGTCGATCGAGCCGCCGGTGCGGCGCGCGAGCTCGAGCGCGTAGGGCCCGTCGGCGGGGTTGCCGATCGCGAGCGACTTGGCGATCGTCTCGGGCTTGACGGGCTGGCAGAAGTCGCGGCCCGCTGCGAACGCCTGCGCGACCGGCGAGCAGCCGGCCGCCTGGGCGCCGTTGAAGCGCGGCAGCTCGCCGCTGAGGAGGCCAAGCTCGATCCACTCGCCGAAGCCGCGGGCGATCTTAGTGAACAGCGAACCGGAGGCGATCGGCGCGACGATCCGGTCGGGGAGCTCCCACGACAGCTGCTCGGCGATCTCGAACGCGAGCGTCTTGGACCCCTCGGCGTAGTACGGGCGCATGTTGATGTTGACGAACGCCCAATCGTGTTCGCCGCTCAGCTCTGTGCAGAGGCGGTTGACGTCGTCGTAGTTGCCGTTGACGCAGACGAGATTGGTCCCGTACACGCCGGTCGCGAGGATCTTCTGCTCCTCGAGGTCGGCGGGGATGAACACGTAGGAGTCGAGCCCGGCAGCGGCCGCGTGCGCTGCGACGGCGTTCGCGAGGTTGCCGGTGGAGGCGCACGCGATCGTCGTGAAGCCGAGCTCCTGCGCGCGCGCGATCGCGATCGAGACGACGCGATCCTTGAACGAGTGGGTCGGATTCGCGGCGTCGTTCTTGACCCACACCTCGTCGAGGCCGAGCTCGCGGGCGAGCCGATCCGCCTTGATCAGCGGCGTCCATCCGGCCGGGAGCGCGTAGCCCTGGCCGCTCGTCGGCAGGAAGTCGGCGTAGCGCCAGATCGAGTGCGGACCGGCTTGGATCCGGCGCTTGATCGTGGCCGGGTCGATCCCCTCGCGGGATCCGTAGGCGACCTCCAGCGGACCGAAGCAGCGCTCGCACACGTAACGCGCGTCGAGCGGATAGTCCGTCTTACATTCCTTGCAGCGAAGCGATTCTGGCGGCATATGAAAAAACCTCCGCCGGGTTTCAGTGGTCGGAGGTCAAGATAACCGCCCTATCCACATCTCCCAGGCCTATCGTTGGAGCCTGATGGAATTGGCACCTTTCCCTTTCGGGAGGTTGCCGGGGTTTCGTAGGGCCATTCCCTCCACCCCTCTGGATGCGTACTGCTATGTGCCGCGGAGTATAGCTAGGTGGCACACACATATGTTCCACCCGGGGATCGCCAGCTACGCGAGGCATCCTTTAGCCTGATGTCGGCGATGCACACGACGCTCGATCCGGAGGCGCGCCTTGAGGCGAAGCTCGGTCTCGGCTCGCGCGCGCCGAGCAAGCGGATGCTCGTGATCGTCAATCCGTACGCGACGACCGTCTCAGATCGGCTGAAGAACCTTGTCGTCTACGCACTGCGCGGCAGCTACCACGTCGACGCGATCGATACCGAGCGCCGCGAGCACGCGACCGAGCTGTGCCGCGAGGCGGCGCGGGAGGGCTATGACGTGGTGGTTGCTTTCGGCGGCGACGGGACCGTCAACGAGGCGGCCAACGGGCTCGCCGGCTCGGGCGTGCCGCTCACCTGCCTGCCCGGCGGGCGCACCAACGTCTACTGCCGGATCCTCGGGATCCCAACCGACGTCGTCGACGCGACCGAGCACCTCCTGTCGCTGGCCGACGAGTGGGAGCCGCGCGAGGTCGACATCGGGCAGGTCGGCGATCGCTGCTTCACGTTCTCGGCGGGCGTCGGGCTCGATGCGAGCGTGGTCGAGCGGGTGGACGCGCACCCCCGCCTGAAGGCGCGGCTCGGCGAGCACTACTACGCGTGGGTGGCGACGCGCACGTTCACACGCCGCTACCTGCTGAACCCCCCACGGCTCGAGGCGCTGATCGGCTCCGAGCGCGTCACGGGCGTGACCGCGATCGTCCAGAACGCCTCGCCGTACACCTACTTCGGCGAGCGCCCGGTCGAGCTCGGCGAGGGCGCGACGCTCGACAGCGGCGACCTCGCGGGCGTCGTCCTGACTCGCGCCAGCCCGATCGACCTGCCGACGATCACCTGGCGGGCGCTGTCGGCCGGGCGTTTCCGGGTCTCCAGGCACCGCCAGGTGCACCCGTTCTCGGGCCTGCCGTCGGTCGTCGTGCGCTCGCTGGACGAGCGGCCGCTGCCGATCCAGGTCGACGGCGACTACATCGGCGCGGCGACCGAGGTCGAGTTCTCGCTGCTCAGGCACGGGCTGACGATCATCGCCTGACCCGCCTCGGGGCGCGGGGTCTCGACGCCGCCGGCCGCCGGGGGGCGAGAAGCCACCGGCTCGCGGCTCTGAAGGTCTGTGCCACCAATATCCTCGCGCCGGCCGACCGGTGGGCAACGGCGCCCGCTCGTCAGCGACCGCGACCGCGCGGTGCTCGAGCTGCTCGCCGAGCATCGGGTGCTCGTCGAGTGGCACGTCCGGGAGCTGCTCGGAGTCGGCGAGGACGCCACGGCGCGCCGCCTGCGACGGCTCGCGTCGGCAGGGCTCGTCGACTACGCGCGGATCTTCGAGGGTCACCCGGCGGCCGTCTCGATCACCCGGCGCGGGCTCGGCGCGATCGGCAGCCCGCTCCCGGCGCCACGGCTCGACCTCAAGGGCTACCGGCACGACGTCGGCGTCGGCTGGCTGTGGCTGGCCGCGCGCCGTGGCGCGTTCGGCCACGTCGATGCGATCACCTCCGAGCGGACGATGCGCTCGCGCGACCGCCGGCGCGAGGCGGGCGAGCAGCCGCTGGGCGTCGGCCTCGGCCTGCATGGTCCGCACGGCGGCGAGCAGCTCCACTACCCCGACCTGCTGCTCGAGCTCACGGGAGGCCGGCGGGTCGCCGTCGAGCTCGAGCTCAGTGGCAAGGGCCGCCGGCGGCTCGACCAGATCATGTTCGCGTACGCCGGCGACGGCCGCCTCGACGGCGTCCTGTACCTCGCCCCACCCGGACGGATCGCGCGAGACGTCCGCGACGCCGCCGGGCGCGCGGGGATCTCGGACACGGTCAAGGTGCAGCTGCTGGCGGACGGCTCGCCCGCCGGTGCGCCGGATCCGGTCGGGCGCTCCGGCGCGACCCGGCGCGGCTCGCGGCAGCTGGCGCTGCCGGGACCAACTCGGGACCGGAAGGCGCCCGCGCGATGAGCGACCCGCCTCCCCCGCGCTATGCGCGCGCCCGGTGGTGGCTCGTGCCGGCGTTCCTGATGCTGATGTCGATCTCCGCACCCGTCGCCGCCGGCCTGCTGGCCGGCGCTCTCGTCGTCAAGCTCGGCGCGCGCGCGTTCGGGCGGGCACGCACGGCGCGAGCCGAGCGGCTTGGAGCCGAGGCCGCGCTGGCAGCCGGCGGCTTCGTGCTCGGCACCGACGCCGCCGGGCGCCTGGCAGTGCTCGGCGACCGCGAGCTGTCCGCGCACGGACTCGTGCTCGGCGCGAGCGGCGCCGGGAAGTCGACGACCCTGCTCCGGATCCTGACCGAGCGGGTGCGGGCGGGGCGGCCGGTGGTCGCGATCGACCTGAAGGGCTCGCCGGCGTTCGCAGCCGAGCTCGGTGCCGCCACGCGCGCGAGCGGCAGGCCGTTCCGGCTGTGGACGCCCGACGGGGCCGAGCGGTGGAACCCGCTGGCGCACGGGAACGCGACCGAGCTCAAGGACAAGCTGATCGCGACCGAGCGTTTCACCGAGCCCCACTACCAGCGCGCCGCCGAGCGCTACGTCCAGCTCGCGCTGCAGGTCGCCCACGCGCTCGAGCCCGACCGGCCGGCGTCGCTCGCGCGGGTGGTGGAGCTGCTCGAGCCGCGGCGACTGGCGGTGGCCGCAGCGCGGCTCGAGCCCGGTCGTCGCGAGCGGGTCCGGGGGTACCTGGCGGCGCTCACGCCCGACCAGCTGAGCGCCGTGCGCGGCCTCGCCTCGCGGCTCGCAATCATCACCGAGTCGCACACCGGTCCCCACCTCGAACCGGGGGGCGCCGAGCTCGACCTGGGCCGCGCGCTGGCGGGCGAGGAGGTGGTGCTGTTCAGCCTCAACTCGAGCACGTACGGGTCGCTGTCGGCGCAGCTCGGCACGCTCGCCGTGCAGGATCTCGTCGCCGTCGCGGGGCGGCGGCTGACGAGCGGCCTGGCAGCGCCGGCGACGGTCGCGATCGACGAGTTCTCGGCGCTCGGCTCCGACAACGTGATCGCGCTGCTCGCCCGTGGTCGCGAGGCCGGTGTCGGGGTGCTGCTGGCAACGCAGGAGCTGGCCGACCTCGATCGCGCCGCCCGCGGGCTGCGCGATCAGGTGCTCGGCAACACGGCCGTCAAGATCGCCCACCGCCAGGACGTGCCCGAATCGGCCGAGGCGGTCGCGCGGCTCGCCGGGACCGAGCAGGTGTGGGAGCGCAGCTACCAGCGCGGCGCGACCGGCTTGCGCCCCTCCGGCGGCTCGCGCGTGACGCTCCGACCCGTGCGACGGCTCGCGATCAACCCCGACCGGGTGCGCACGCTCGGCACCGGCGAGGCGCTCGTGATCGTCAAGACGCCACGGTCCAGCGCTCGCCTGATGCGCGTCCTGCCACCCACCAGGGAAGGGCCGGAGCGCTGAGGGCCGCCCCCGGGCCAGCCGTTGGGCTAGCCGGCGCCCGGGATCACGCGGTAGGCGTCGAACACCGAGTCGATGTTGCGCAGGCGGTTGATCGCCTGATCGAGCGTGCGGGTGTCCCCCACCTCGACCACGAACTTGTTGTGCACCATCGGCGGACTGGTGACGCCGTGGACCTCGATGATGTTGATCCCGGCCTCGGCGAACGTGCGCGAGATGTCCTCGAGCAGGCGGTGGCGATCCCAAGCCTGCACCTCGATCTCGACGCGGAAGGAGGTGTCGGCGTCGCCCTCCCAGGTGACCGGCGTGAACCGCTGCGGGTCCTTGCGCAGGACCGCGACGTTCGGGCAGTCGTCGCGGTGGATCGTGATCCCGCGGCCGAGCGAGATGTAGCCGACGATCGGATCCCCGGGAACCGGCCGGCAGCACTTGGCGATCCGCAGCATCACCTCGTCGACCCCGTCGACCGAGATCCCGTAGCGACGCGAGGAGGCACTCGGTCGGGCGCGGCGGCGGCGCGTCGACAGCAGATCGTCGGCGGCCGTCGGCTCGGTCTCGGCCGCCTCGCCCTGCTTGAGGCGCTGCATGATCTTGTTGACGACGACCTTGGCCGAGATCTTCTCGCCGCCCAGGGCGATGTAGAAGTCCTCGCCCTTGCGGTAGCCGAGCTCGCGGATCACGTCGGCCAGCAGCGGCGAGGCGACGATCTTCTGGGCGGGCAGTCCCTGCTTCTTGAGCTGATCCTGCAGCAGCTCGCGGCCCGAGTGCTCGGAGTCCTTGCGCGACTCGGCCTTGAACCACGCCTTGATCTTGTTGCGCGCCCTGGTCGTCTTGACGAGCGACAGCCAGTCGCGCGAGGGACCGCGCTCGCGCTTGGAGGTGAGCACCTCGATGATGTCGCCCGAGCGCAGCGTGTAGGACAGCGGCACAATCTTGCCGTTGACCTTGGCGCCGACGCAGCGGTGGCCGACGTCGGTGTGGATCTCGTAGGCGAAGTCGAGCGGGGTCGCGCCCGCGGCGAGCGACTTGACCTCGCCCTTCGGCGTGAACACGAACACGTCGTCCTCGAACAGGTCGACCTTCAGGGTCTCGACGAACTCCTTGGGGTCGGCGACGTCCTTCTGCCAGTCGACCAGCGAGCGCAGCCACTTGAGCTTGCCGTCGGGATCGCGCAGGGCGCCGCCGGCGCTGGTCGCGCCGGTCCCGTTCGCGCCGCCGGGCGCGCCCGCCTTGTACATCCAGTGGGCGGCGATCCCGAACTCGGCCAGATCGTGCATCGAGCCGGTCCGGATCTGGATCTCGAGCGGCCTGCCCTCCGGCCCGATCACGGTCGTGTGCAGCGACTGGTACATGTTGAACTTGGGCATCGCGACAAAGTCCTTGAAGCGGCCCGGCAGCGGCTTCCAGAGCGAGTGGATCACGCCGACGGCGCCGTAGCAGTCCTTCACCGAGCCGACGATCACGCGCATCGCGGTCAGGTCGTAGATCTCGTTGAACTCGCGACCCTTCTTGGTCATCTTCGAGTAGATCGAGTAGAAGTGCTTCGCCCGCCCGGAGATCTCCGCCTCGATCCCAAGCTCGATCAGTTCCGTCTGGAGGTACTCGCCGGCCTGGTTGACATACCGCTCGCGCTCCTCGCGCTGCTGGGCCACGAGCCCCTTGATCTCGTTGTACTTGCGCGGGTGCAGCGCCTGGAAGGCCAGATCCTCGAGCTCCCACTTGATCGCGTGGATGCCGAGCCGGTGCGCGATCGGCGCATAGATGTCGAGTGTCTCCTTGGACTTCTCGATCTGCTTCTGCTTGGGCATCGCGTCGATCGTCCGCATGTTGTGCAGGCGGTCGGCGAGCTTGATCAGGATGACCCGGATGTCCGAGGCCATCGCGACCATCATCTTGCGGTAGTTCTCCGCCTGCACCTCGTCGTGCGATTGGAACGTCAGCCCCGTCAGCTTCGTGACGCCATCGACGAGGCCGGCGATCTCCTCGCCGAACTCGGCGGCGACCTCCTCCAGCGACGCGCTCGTGTCCTCGACGGTGTCGTGCAGCAGCGCCGCGCACAGCGTCTCCGTGTCGAGGCGCATGCCGGCGCAGATCTTCGCCACCCCGACGGGGTGAACGATGAAGTCCTCGCCGGACAGCCGCCGCTGGTCGGCGTGCTTCTGGCACGCGAACACGAACGCGGCGGCGACGCGCTCGCGGTCAACCGCGACGGCGGCTTGGTCGGCGTGCTCCTCGACGATCGCGAACAGATCGGACAGCAGGCCCTGCTCGTCAGCCGTCAGCTCCGGCCGCGGCTGCTCCGGCTCTGGCGCAGCTACGCCGCGGGGGCGGCGGACGCGTCCGACCGGAGCGCGCGCGGTCGCGATCCGCGCCGGCGCGCGCGTGGCTGGAACCGGCGCGGGATCGCGGCTCAGGTCCGGCGGCGGAGTTGTGCTCGAGTCAGAAATCGCTGTCCATCCTCATGTCTGCGCTGGTAGACCCGGTAGGCCGGCGAGCGCTCGAGCTCGGTGGCTTGCGCGCCCGCCAGTGACAGGGCCGGCAGATCCCGGTCGAGGCTGACGAGCTCGAGCTCCGCGAGGACCCGGATGAGGCGGCCGGCCACCCGGGCCGGCCTTGGGTGGTGGGGTGGGTGGGGTCCAAATCGGAGCAGGTGCTCGAGCTCCTCGCCGGCTACCCGCTTCCGTTCCCTGAGGTCTCGGTAGAGGGCCACGAGCCAAGGTCGCAATCCGTACTCCAACTCGTGCATCTGCTCCGCAAAGCGTAGCTCAGCTTCCCCCCACGCCAGATGGGTGTATCCGGCGCCCGCTCGAATCGCGGCATCCGCCTCGGCGCTGGCGGGTGGGTCGAGGACGACGAGGTGCGCGTAGCCGCCGAGCAGCTCGGGCGCCGCCGCCAGCGCCGCGTGGGCGATCAGGGCGAATCCGCCGGTGCGTCGCGCGAGGCCGGGGAGCCGCCGGGGGACGTCGGCGCACACGGCCAGCACCTGACCGGTCCCGGCGCGCGCGTCGGCAAGCGCCGCCAGCGGACTGTCGCCGCGCCGGTCGAGGATCGTCCGCAGACCGGCGCCGGGCCGCGGCGGGGGCGCGGGCGGGGAGTCGAGCTCGCGGTCGAGCTCGAGCAGCGCCGCACGCAGGTAGTCGCCGGACTCGCCCAGCAGCTCGATCGGCGGCGGCGCGCATGCCATCGCGTGGCGCAGAACCAGCCGCGGCTCGACCTTGCCGCGCCACACGTTGCGGTCAAGCCGGAAGCTCGCGTCGACCGGTTCGTCGGCGTCGGCGAACGGCACCTGGCCGTTGCAGCCGAACGAGATCGCGGCCGCCCGGGCGCCGCCCGAGCTGACGCTGAAGCGGGCGTGGCGACCGTCGCCGACCGGACGCGCCGACTCGAACCGTGCCCCGGTAACGAGCAGGTTGACCGACGGGTTGCCGATCCCGCACGGCTCGAGCGCGAGCAACTCCTCCGCGAGCGACAGTGTCAGCTGGGCTCCCGAGACGACTGCGTCGACCCTCTCGACCCGGTCGAGCAGTTCGGGCGTGAGCGCCTCATCGGCGTGGGCCTCGATCGCCTGGCGCAGCCGCTCGACCCGGCCCGGCAGCACGGTCAGCCCGGCCGCCGCGCGGTGGCCGCCGTAGCTGATCATGTGCTCGGCGCCCGCGTGCAGCGCCGACAGCAGATCGAAGCCCGCGATGCTGCGGCCCGAGCCGTGGGCGACGCTCTCGCCGCTCAGCCCGATCATGATCGCGGGCCGGTGGTAGCGCTCGACGATCCGCGAGGCGACGATCCCGATCACACCCGGATGCCATCCGTCGCCTGCCAGGACGTAGATGCTGCGCTCCCCCATCTCCTCGGCGAGCGCCTCGGCCTCCCACCCGATCCGCTGCTCGACGGCGCGACGCTCGGCATTGACGCGGTCCAGCTCGGTGGCGATCGCCGCGGCGCGGTCTGGATCTTCGGTCAGCAGCAGCTCGAGCGCCGCATCGGCCCGCCGCATGCGCCCCGACGCGTTGATCCGCGGCGCCAGCCGAAAGCCCAGGCAGGTCGCGTCGACCGCGCTGGGGTCGGTGCGCGAGACGTCCATCAGCGCGCGCATGCCGGGCCGGGCGGTGCCACTCAGCTGGGTCAGCCCATCACGCACGAGCCGCCTGTTCTCGCCGTGCAGCGGGACCAGGTCGGCGACCGTCGCGAGCGCGACGAGCTCGAGGTCGTGCGCTGCGCTCGGGGCGCCGAGCGCCTCTGCGAGCTTGTGGGCGACGGCCGTGCCGCACAGCTCGGGGCATGGGTAGCCGCAGATCTGCGGGTGGACGATGTGGCACGCCGGCAGCGCTCCATCCGCGCGGGGGGCGTGGTGGTCGGTGACCACCACCTCGAGTCCCGCGGCGGTCGCGGCCGCGACCTGTTCGACCGCCGTGATCCCGCAGTCGACAGTGATCAGCAACGTCGTCCGCCGGGCGATCAGGCGCTCGACGGTCGCCGCAGACAGGCCGTAGCCGTCCTCGCTCCGGCTCGGGAGATACCAGGCCGGGTCGCCGCCGAGCGAGCGCAGCGCCCTGACGAGGACCGCGGTCGCGCACACCCCGTCGACGTCGTAATCGCCGTGCACGACGATCCGCGTCCCAGCCCGCAGATGGCGCCAGATCGCCGCCACCGCCCGCTCGATCCCGGCGAACGCGAACGGATCGTGCCGCTCCTGCGGGTGCAGGAGCGCGCGCGCCGCATCGGCGTCGCGGACACCGCGCCTGACGAGCACCTGGGACAGGACATGGCTGATCCCGAGCTCGCGCTCGAGCGCGAGCGCGAGCGCGAGCTCGTACGGCGGCAGCTCGATTCGGGGCTCCGCCGGCGCGAGCAGCGCGAGTTCTGACACGGCGCCAGCGTAAGGGCCGTCCCGGCGGAAGGCCCCGACGCTCAGGCGCTCGAGGCGTCCGGCGGCGACTGCTGCCTGCGCCGTCCGAACAGGTGCTCGAACCTGGAGACGTCCCGCTCGACGCCCGCCATCGGCGCGAGCACCTGGTTGAGCTCGGCGAGTTGGCGGGTGAGCTCGACGACAGCCTGGGTCAGGGGTGGGATCGCCCCGACGAGCGATTCGATCACGACGACGTGCGCCTCGATCGTCTCGGTCGCCCGCTTGATCGACTCGGCGGTGTCGAGCACCCGGGTCTGGATGTGCTCGATGTCGCGCAGATCCGTCCCGACCTCCCGCCCGGCGCCGCCGAGGACGGCCCGGAGCGGCGCGAACGCGACGTCCAGCAGATTCACATCGCGATCGTAACCGGAGTCAGCGACCCAGAGTCCGGATCAGCTGATCGGAGGCCGCCGGGACACGGTCGATCAGCGTGCGCACGCGCGAGAGCCCGGCGCGGAGCTGTTCGTCGCCGACCTCCACCGGTAGCAGCGAGTCCTGCAGCTCGGAGAGGATCTCGTCGGCGGACTGAGCGGCGTCTGCCACGCGCTCGAGCATCGCGCGCGCGTCGCCCGGCAGCCCCGGTACACCCGGCTCGAACGTGTGCGCGGACAGGCCGTAGCGGGCCGCGAACTCGGCGTGCGTGCGCCTCAGCTGGCCGTAGGCAGCCTGTAGCGGCTTGAAGACCGCCTCCTCGACACGATCGGCGGACGACGCGTCGAGGTGCTCGTAAGCGTCCGCCAGCACCGCCAGCGCCGTGCTCAGCTCATCGGCGGCGGCGGCTGACTCGTCGAGGATCTGCTGCCGGCCTGACGCGTTCGTGTAGCTCATCTCGACCTCAGCGGGCCGCCCCGCCGGCCGCGGCCGCCACGGCGGCGACCTCGCTCGCCAGCGGCGGTCCGAAGCTGACTCGCATCAGTGCGCCCCCGTCGGCCGCGTTGCCGGCCTCGGCGAACCCACCGTGCGCCTCCGTCGCGTGCCGGACGATCGCCAGCCCGAGCCCGGAGCCGGGCTTGGAGCGCGCATCGCGCGCGCGGTGGAAGCGGTCGAACACGAACGGGAGATCCTCCTCGTGGAAGCCTGGACCGTGGTCGCGCACGGTCAGGACGCCATCGCGAAGCGCAACCTCGACGATGCCGCCGGCGGGACTCCATTTCATCGCATTGTCGAGCAAGTTGGTCACCGCCCGCGCAATCCGCTCCCCTTCGCCCTGCACCAGCGTCGGCTGCAGATCCGCCTGGAAGCTCAGCGTCGGCGCGCGGCGCCGCGACCGCTCGACCGCGTCGGCAACGACCTGGTCGAGCCGCAGCTCGCCCGGGTCGGCGGCCGGCTTTGACCCACGCGCCAGCTCGACGACGTCGCCCACCAAGCGGGTGAGGTCGTCGAACTCCTCGATCATGTCCGCCCGGATCGCCTCGCGGTCAGAGTCCGACAGCAGGTGCTCGTCGTGCAGCAGCTGGAGGTTCGCTCGCAGCGTCGCGATCGGCGTCCGCAGCTCGTGCGAGGCGTCGGCAACGAGGTTGCGCTGGGCCGCGATCGAGCCCTCGAGCGCATCGAGCGTCGCGTTGAACGTGCGCGCGAGGCGGGCCAGTTCGTCATGCCCAGTAACGATCAAGCGCTCGTGCTCGACCAGCTCGGGGCTGTTGGCGATCCGCTCGGCCTGCCGGGTGAAGCGCGAGATCGGGGCGACCGCGGCGCGCGCGACCAGCAACCCGAGCAGCGCCGCAAACGCGATCCCGCCGGCGGCGATCAGCGCCAGCAGCAATAGCTGGCTGCGGAGGTTGCGGTCGACGTCGGCGAGGTTCCAGGCGAGCATCAGCGCTCCGTAGTGGCCGAGCCCGTGGACGAGCACACGGATGTGGTAGCCCTTGACCGTCAGGTCGGTGATGAACTGCCCGCTGCCCGACCTGGCGACAGCGCGCGCCCGTGCCGTCACCGGGATCTCGTAGCTCTCGGTGCTGCCACGGCAGACGCTGCCGCCGGGCTCCAGGAGCTGGACGATCGCGGTCGCGGCGCCGAACGCGGGGTTGGGCGGCCCGTTGATGCCGAGCCCGCGGTCGCAGTCGCCCCCATTCCCGACCAGGGCCAGCGGCCGTCCGCCGCCCGCGCCCCCGCCGAACGCGCCCGGAGCGCCGGGAGCGCTGCCGGGTCCGCCGTCGCCAACGTCGCCGCCGGCTCCCGCCGAGTACTCCTGACCGAGGCGGGTCAGCGACTGGTCGATCTGGTTGAGCAGATCGGAACGCTCGCCGAGGTAGGCGGCGAGCGCGACGGCGATGACCGCGAGGCCGACGGCGACCCCGGCTGCGATCCCCATGCGGGCGCGCATGCTCATCCGCCCGGCTCCCGCAGCGCGTAGCCGACGCCACGCACCGTGTGGATCTCGGACGTCGAGCCGGCCTCCTCGAGCTTGCGGCGCAGGTAGCCGATGTAGACGCGCAGCGCGTTGGAGGTCGGGCCGAAGTCATAGCCCCAGACGCGGTCGTAGATCAGGCTGTGCGGTAGCACCCGGCGGGGGTTGAGCATCAACAGTTCGAGCAGCTGGTACTCGGTCCGAGTCAGTTCGACGAACCGGCCGTCAACCTGCACGCCGTGGCGGTCGGCATCGAGCTTCAGCTCGCCGAACTCGAGCGCCTCGCCGGGCGCGACGCCGTGACCGTCGGGCGAGGCACGGCGCAGCAGAGCCCGCACCCGCGCCTTCAGCTCGTCGATGTCGAACGGCTTGACGAGGTAGTCGTCGGCGCCGGCGTCAAGCCCCTCGATCCGGTCGGCGACCGCGTCGCGCGCGGTCAGCATCAGGATCGGCACGCGGTTGCCCTCGGCACGCAGCAGGCGGGAGACCTCGAGGCCGTCGATGTCGGGCA
>Ga0302178_10002632_pt1 | contig 14045 bp, 12 predicted proteins | sample I_Palsa_E1_3_FD_198790 | JGI IMG/M metagenome (GOLD analysis project Ga0302178, IMG submission 198790) | Peat permafrost microbial communities from Stordalen Mire near Abisko, Sweden - I_Palsa_E1_3 | ecosystem: Environmental > Terrestrial > Soil > Palsa > Peat permafrost | place: Sweden... | reverse complement strand
GACGTGGTCTCCAGCGCGCCCGAACTAGCCCGGCTGACCCTCAACGTGGCGGCGGTGCACCACGACGCGGCGGCCTCCGGCGGCCGGCGCCTGGTCTACGGCGGGCACGTTATCGGGCTGGCCCTCGCCCAGGCGGTCCGTTCGCTGCCCTCTATCGTCACCGTGGCGGCCTGGCACGGCTGCGACCACCTCGGCCCGGTACACGAGGGCGACACGCTGCGCAGCACGATCTCCGTCGAGCAGGTCGAGGAGCTGCCAGGCGGCGGCGGGCTCGTGCACCTACGCTCCCTGGCCCGGGCGGACGGATCCGAAGGGTCCCCGCCGCGCGATGTCCTCGACTGGCGGTACATCGCCGTCGTCGCCTGACTTGTCGTCTGGCCTGCGCCCGGCACGAGCCGCCTGACCCCTGTTGCCTATCTGACACGTCGGCTAGGATATTTATCCTAGGTTCAATTCTGCTCGTGGTACGTCGGGACCGTCCCGCAGCACGTCATTCTCAGGACCCTGGATGACACATTTTTTACGTTAGCATCAAAAAATTGGCCGGTCCTGAGTCGGCTGTACAGCTGGGAACGGCCATAGACTGCGATTTATGTACCCGGGTAAGTACGCGGCCGAGGCGCCGGACCGGGCTGCGGCGGTGATGAGCGAGACCGGCGAGTCGCTCAGCTACGCCGAGCTCGAGCGCCGCTCGGTCCAGCTCGCGCACGTGCTGCACGATGCCGGGCTGCGGCCGGGCGACGTGGTGGCGCTGCTGACCGAGAACAGCCTGCGCGCCTTTGAGGTCTACTGGGCCGCGCTGCGTTCCGGCTTGTATATCACCGCCGTCAACTTCCGGCTCAAGCCAGACGAGGTCGCCTACATCGTCAATGACTGCGGCGCGACCGCGCTTATCGTGTCCGCCGAGCAGGCCGCCACCGCCGAGGCGATCACGGGACTGACCGAGAACGTCAAGCTGCGGCTCGCATACGGGGGCCCGGTCATCGGCCACGGCAGCTACGAGGAGACCATCGCCGTGGCGCCGGCTGTTCCTTTCGGCGATCAGCCGCACGGTGCCACCATGCTGTACTCCTCGGGCACGACGGGCAGGCCCAAGGGTGTCAGGCCGCCGCTGCCCGGCGTCCAGGTGTCCGAGCCAGGCGAGGGCCTGGTCACCCTGGCCAGCCAGTTCTTCGGCGTCAACCCCGAGACTGTCTATCTCTCACCCGGGCCGATCTATCACGCGGCCCCGCTGCGCTGGTCGGGCGCGGTCCAGGCCCTCGGCGGCACCGTGGTCATGATGAAGAAATTCGACGCCGAGCAGGCGCTGCGGGCGATCGGTGACCGGCGCGTTACGCACGCGCAGTTCGTGCCGACGATGTTCGTCCGGATGCTGCGGCTGCCGCCGCAGGTGCGGGACCGCTACGACATTTCCAGCCTGCGGGTTGCCATCCACGCCGCGGCGCCGTGCCCGGTCGAGGTCAAGCAGAAGATGATCGGCTGGTGGGGGCCCATCCTGGTGGAGTACTACGCAGGCACCGAGTCCAACGGCATGACGGCCGTCGACAGCGCCACCTGGTTGAACAGGCCGGGTACCGTTGGTCGGCCCGTCCTGGGGACCCTGCGGATCTGCGCCGATGACGGCACCGAGCTGCCCGCGGGCGAGATCGGCGGCGTCTACTTCGAGCGCGATGAGATCCCGTTCGCCTATCACAACGACCCCGAGAAGACCCGGGCCGCCCAGCATCCACGGCACCCGGCCTGGACCACCCTGGGCGACATCGGATACCTCGACGAGGACGGCTTCCTGTTCCTCACCGACCGCAGGGCCTTCATGATCATCTCCGGCGGGGTGAACATCTACCCGCAGGAGACCGAGAACGTGCTGGCCCTGCACCCGGCCGTCCACGACGTCGCGGTCATCGGCGTGCCCGACCCCGAGATGGGGGAGTCGGTGGCCGCGTTCATCCAGCCCGCCGCGGGCGCTATCCCGGGTCCCGAGCTGGCGCAGGAGATCGTCACGTTCGTGAAGTCGAAGATCGCGGGCTTCAAGGCCCCCAAGGTCATCCGCTTCGTTGAAGACCTGCCCAGGACCGAATCCGGCAAGCTGATGAAGTCCGAGCTCAAAGCCAGATACGCGCGGCGCTGACGGCGGCCACCGGGCCGCCGCGGTCTTCGAGGCGGCCTGAGCCGGGTGCGGCCGTCGACGCCTGTACCCATTGCCATCTGGCGGCGGACCGTGTATGTAGCAGGGAGGCCGCGGCCCGAGGAAAGTCTGCGGCTGACCGGAGGGAGTACGTCGTGAGCGTGATGGCACCGCCAGAGGTGGAATTCTTGACCGATGCGGTCGCGCACTGGGCGGCGGTGCAGCCGGACGCGGAGGCGCTGACCTACCGCGATAAGCGGTGGACGTGGGCGCAGTGGAACGACCGGATCGGGCGCGTGGCCGGCGGCCTGGTCGCGCTTGGCCTCGGGCGCGGCGGCCGGGTCGCGTTCCTGGACAAGAACAACCCGGCGTGCTTGGAGGTGTCACTGGGCGCCGGGCTGCTCGGCGCGGCCAACGCCGTGATCAACTGGCGGCTGGCGGCGGGCGAGCTGGATTACGTGATCAACGACTCAGGTGCCAGCGTGCTGTTTGCCGGGGCTGAGTTGCTGCCCGCGGTGCAGGCCATCCGGGACCGGCTCCCGCGCGTTACCGATGTGATCGTGGTCGGCGGCCGAGACGACACGTACGAGCCGTTCCTGACCGGCGCGCGGCCAGCCGACCGCAGCCCCGAGGTGACCGGGGAGGATCTGTGGCTGGTGATGTACAGCTCTGGCACGACCGGGCGGCCGAAGGGCGTGATGCTGTCGCACCGCAACATCGTCGCGCACACCCAGAACGCGACCCCGGTAGCGCCGATGGGCCCGGGTGACCGCAACCTGGTCGCGATGCCGCTGTTCCACGTCGGCGGCACCTGCTACGCGCTGTTCGGCATCTACGCCGGGGTGCCCAGCACATTCACCCGCGAACCGGACCCGGCCTCGCTGCTGGCGGCGTTCGCCGCCGGGGCCACCCACGCGTTCCTGGTCCCTGCCGTGGTATCTGCGCTGCTCGCCGCGGGCGACAAGGCGATCGCCGCGAGCAGCGGGCTGAAGTACCTGGCCTACGGGGCGGCGCCGATGCCGCTTCCGGTGCTGCGCCAGGCGCTGGTGGCGTGGCCCGGGCTGAATTTTGTCCAGGTCTACGGCCTGACCGAGCTGGCGGGGGTAATCAGCGCCCTGTCCCCGCAAGCGCACCGGGATGTCGCACGGGAAGACCGGCTTAGCTCGGCGGGCACTCTGCTGGCCGGCGCGGAGATCCGGGTGGTGGACCCGGCCACCGGCCAGGACGCCGCCGTCGGCCAGCCGGGTGAGTTCTGGTTCCGGTCGGCGCAGGGAATGATGGGCTACCTGAACCGGCCGGATGACACCGCCCACGTGATCACCGAGGACGGCTGGCTGCGCAGCGGCGATATCGGGCACGTCGGCGACGGCGGGTTCTTGTTCGTCTCGGACCGGGTCAAAGACATGATCATCACCGGCGGGGAGAACGTCTACTCACCCGAGGTCGAGCAGGCCGTGGCCGAGCACCCGGCGGTGGCCGAGGTCGCGGTGATCGGCATTCCGGATGACCACTGGGGCGAGACCGTCAAGGCGCTGGTGGTGCTCCGGCCCGGCCACCAGGCGACGGAGCAGGAGATCATCGGCTTCGCCCGGGAGCGTCTGGCGCACTACAAATGCCCGCGCACTGTCGAGGTCATCGACGCGCTGCCGCGCAATCCCAGCGGGAAGGTGCTCAAGCGCACGCTCCGCGCCCCGTTCTGGGAAGGACGCGACCGGCAGATCTGACCCGGCGACCGGGCGTACCCCCAGACTGGGGCCGGGCTTGTAAGAAAGCCGATGGAGGCAGGTCCGGCGACGGATCGAGGAAGCTTCCGCGTTCTTTGCTGAGCCAGTCCTGGATCGGGCGGGGATCAGCGCCGGTCACCTTCCGCACGTCGGCCGTCACCGTGGCCTCGCCGCCGTGCCGGATCCACTCGAACAGCTCCAGGGTGCCGTCGGCGTCCCAGTGGCTCAGCCCGCTGCCCAACAGGAGTTCTCGCGTGTGCTTAGGGTGCTGGTCCTGGTAGTCCACCTGTCGTGCGAAGACGGCCGAAATGCGTGCTGCCACGTCCTTGTAGGTCAGCGCCTCCGGGCCGGTCAGCACGTACGTTGCGCCCTCATGGTCGCCGCTAGTGAGGACCTTGGCCGCCACCGCGGCGACGTCCGCGGCCGCCACGAACCCGACCCGGCCCCGGCCGGCCGGCGCGGCGAGGACGCCGTCTTCACGGATGGTCTCCGCGGCGGCCAGCAAGTTCTCCATATAGATCGAGGGGGCGAGGTAGGTGACCGGAAGTCCGACCGCGTCCAGGTGCATGGCGACCTCCCGGTGGCTGCGCATGAAACGCACCTCGCAGTCGGGCTCGGCGAAGCCGTCCGCTGCCATCTTGACGATGTGCGGGCGGTGACCGGCGGCGGCGAGCGCGTCGATGAACACCGTCTCGAGCCCGGCTTGGTCCTCATCCGCCGGGCTCAGCAGGAAGACTCGGTCGAATCCCCGCAAGACTTCCGCCGACGGCGGATCGTCGAAGGACGCCACCACATGCGCCGGCGCCCCCGGCAGGTCGGCGGCCTTCGCCTCCACCCGCACCATCGCGGTGGTTTCAGCGCCCGCGTCGGCCAACGCCTCCATGACGTGGTAACCCACTCGCCCGGTCGCTCCAGTCACCAGAATCATGCCGTGCCCCTCTCTGGACGTTGCGGGACGCCGGAGTCCCGCCGCGCCGCCGCTTGTTGTGCCCCCGCGCCATGCACATGACCATCCTGCCAGCGCCACGAACCGAATGGGCTCCCGGCCCGAACTACCCGGACAAGGACCGTGGTTGCGGCGCTGGGCTCGGCCAGCCCCGGGCGGGGCGGAGGATAGACTGTCCGCACCCCGCGCCTATTGTGACGGCATGGACAACGAGCAGGCGTTCCCGGTGATCCGGCAGACGGTCCTGGACACCACCGACCCGCGGCGCTTGGCAGAGTTCTACCGGCAGCTGTTCGGCCTGCGGTACCACCCGGGCGACGAGCCGCCCGCCGCTGGCCAGCCGGACCCGAAAGGGCAGGACTGGCTGATCTTGACGAGCTCGGCCGGCGGCGTGGCGCTGGCGTTCCAGAAGGTCGGCCAGCTGCCCGCGGCAACGTGGCCGGACGGCCCGGTCCCGCAGCAGTTGCACCTGGATTCCACGGTCCCCACCGAGGTTGACCTCGACGTCGCGCATGAGCGGGCGCTCGCGCTCGGTGCCCGGCTGATCCAGGACCGCTCGGATGACCCGGAGGAGCCGCTGCGGGTCTACGCCGACCCCGCGGGGCACCCGTTTTGCATCATCGCCGCTATTTAGCAGCTCACTTCCATCGGCTGTGAGGCTCTCCACGGGTGGATTCCGCTGGGCTCACAGCTTTCCCCGATTTCTAGCTGTAAGGATGATCTGAGTTACGGTGTAAGTGCTCAAGCCGAGTTTCTGCGCTATCTCCTCGGGCCGCCGGCCCTGCTCATTGTAAAGAAGCGCCAGTTTCTCATGAGATTTGCTCCACGGACGGCGTGTCACCTCATGTGATGGCGGGCGGTGACCCGCCGCCGGGGCTTGGCCGCGGTGAGCGGTTTCAGCACCATCTGCGGTGTTGGCGGTCGCCCGGACCTGGCCAGCGGTGCGACCGCCCGCCAGGCCGGCGGCTGTCCTAGGGCCGGAAGACGGTACGGAGGTGCCGAAGGAACCTCGCCGCTGATCACGGAACTTGCCGCTAGCCAGCTCGTCCTGTGTCTGCTCGTCAAGTATCAGGTACTGATCTGCTGCCTTGTTAACCCCGATGGCCACCATGGTCAAGCCCTTGAGGTTTTTCTCCTGGCATTCAGATGCCATACAGTAATTGTATTTCTCTGCCCGTTCGGGGTGCAGCTCGCTTCCGCATGTTATGCACTGCGGCATTTATCTTCTCTCGTCTAAACACATGTGTGATGGCGCGCCGGCGCCTCCAGATAAAACGCCATGCCATCCGGCAGTGTTCCCGGCCGCGGCTGGCTTGCCGTCAGAGTACCGATTGCGGCCCGGCGAGCTGCTCGGGTGTGGTGCCATCGCTGATGGTGAGCTGATCGAACCAGCCGCATCGCGGGTTTCCCGGCGGCCAGTCGAAGCGGGTGACGTACGGCTTGAGGTCGACGACGGGCGTGCCGTCCAGGAGATCGACGCCGGCGAACACGACGTCCTGGCCGGTCACCTCGAGAAGCTGGATGAGGCTGAGCCCGATCGGGTTGACCCGCCGCGGTCCCCGGGTGGCGAAAATGCCCATCGTGCGCTGCTGGCGGCGGAGCAGGAACGGGATCTGCCGCAGCGGCGCGTCCCCGCCGCGGTCTCGCGGGCGGTGCAGCCAGCTGAACAGCCAGGCGTAGTCGAAGTCCGCGAGCCCGTCCAGGCCATCCCGGTACGGCTCGGCGATCTCGATGGTGCCGTGCTCGGCCCGGTTGAGACAGGCCTGTATCGGCGTGCCCTCCAGGTCCTGGTGGCTGCTGCGGACCACTCCGATCACCGGCATGCGGACGGTCAGTTCCATGTTCCTTATGCTGTCACTATCCAGGCAAGATGGAGCCCGCTCCGGCAGCCGCCGACGTTCCGGGGATCCGCGGGATGAACCTACGACGATGCTGGAGGCCAGATGGCTGACGTGGCGCCTGCCGTGCTTATCAGCGGTGCGACCTCCGGGCTTGGCCGTTACCTGGCCGAGCAGCTGGTGAGCTCCGGCTGGCAGGTACTCGCCCACGGACGGGATCCGGCCCGGGTGGCGGACCTTTCCGCCGAGCTGGGTGGCGGTGCCCGTGGCTTTGTCGCTGACCTGGCCTCGCTCGGCGAGGTGCGGGACCTGGCGGCCCGGATCGAGGCAGAGGTGCCGCGGCTTGATGTGCTGGTGAACAACGCGGCGGTCGGCTTCGGCGCGCCGGGCGAAGGACGGCAGGTCAGCGCGGACGGCCACGAACTGCGGTTCGCCGTGAACTATCTCGCGCCGGTCCTGCTCACCAGGCTGCTCGTGCCGCTGCTGACCGCGTCGGCGCCGTCCAGGGTCCTCAACGTGGGCTCGATCGGCCAGGTCGCATTCGACCCCGCCGATGCCGAGTTCGAGCACGGGTATCAGGGGGCGGAGGCCTACCGGAGGTCGAAGCTCGCGCTGGCCGCGTTCAGTTTCGATCTGGCCGGCCAGCTTGAGGCGGCCAAGGTGACGGTGAACTGCTCACACCCGGCGACCTTGATGGACACCGCGATGGTCGCGCACGCCGGCATCACCCCGGTCTCCACCCTCGAGCAGGGAGGCGAGGCGACGATGCGGCTCATCACCGATCCGGCCCTGGACGGGGTCACCGGGCAGTTCTTCGACGGCCTGAAGACCGCACGCGCCCGGCCGGAGGCCTACGACCCGCAGTTCCGCGCCAAGCTCCGCGAAGTGACCGACCGGATGCTCAGTGAGGCGTCGCTGACAAGCTAGCCCAGGCTGGCTAGCAGAGCGGCTGGCCGCGGCCTAAGCTCTCGAAGAGAGCCGCGAATCTGAGGCGGCCAGGACCTCACGAGCCGCGCGGGCCCCGGAGGCCAGCGCCCCCTGGACCGACCCGGTGGTCCGGTGGTCACCGCAGACGTAGCGCCCCGGGCCGACGCGGCTGCCTCGGGTGAGTGGCCACGGCGGCAGCATGGCAGGCAGCGCGCCCTCGACGGTGCATGTGGACAGGTGCTCCCAGCCGGCGGTGTCGGTCTGGTACAGGACGGCCAGCCTGCCGCGGACGGCGGCCTCCAGGCCAGCATGGCCGCCACCCAGCACCGAAGTCGAGACGAGCGCGCGGCCGTCACTGGCGTAGCCGGGTGTGACCTCGCTCAGCACGCTGGTGTGCAGCACCTCGCGTTCGGTATCCACCAGCAGGGTCGGCTCGGCCAGCGGTGGTGTCGGCGCCGCATGGTAGAGCGTGGTAACGGTCCTGGTGGCGGGCACGTTCAGGCCAGGCAGCAAGCTGGCTGCGACGGCCGCGCCGGTCGCGACGACCACCGCGTCCGCCGGACGTTCGCTTCCGTCGGCGAGCACGACCCCCTCCGGGGTCAGTTCCGCGACCGGTGTCTGCAGCCGGATCGTCCCTGACGGCAGCGCCGCCGCCAGCTGCTCGGGAACCGCCCGGATGCCGTGCCGCGGCAGGCACAGGCTGCCGCGCAGCATGCTCCGCCAGACCAGGTGGAAGAAGCGGCTAGAGGTCTCCAGCTCATCTTCAAGGAACACCCCGGCCAGGAACGGCCGGAACAGCCGCTCGATCAGGTCGGCGGAGATTCCGGCCCGCCTCAGCGCGACCAGGGTGGACCGGTCCCGCCGGTGCCTGATCCGGCGGGCCGGCCCCAGCATGTCGCGGGCGCTAAGCGCCGTCAGGGCGGCCAGGTCGCGGGGGCCGGCCAGCCGGCCCGTCAGGACATCACGCGCCTGCCCTGGCTCGCGGGTGGGATCGGTGAACCGCACGCGTCCTTGGCCGGTATGCAGCAGCAGCCCGGGGGTGAGGGGCCGCAGCTGCAGCGCGCGCAGGTCGATCCGCCGCCGCACCTGAGGATAGGACGTATTGAACACCTGGAAGCCGCGGTCGAGCAGGAAGCCCGCCTGCCGATCGGTGCGCATCCGGCCGCCGACCCCATCACCGGCCTCAAGCACCCGGACCATCGCGCCGGCCTCGACTAGGTCAGACGCGCACGCCAGTCCCGCCAGTCCCGCGCCGACGACAATGACCCGCAACCCGCTGCTGCCCGACATCGGCTAATGCACCGCCCCGCTCGCTCGCCCCATCCCAGTACTATGATCGGCCATCCCGTGGCCCGATGCCCCCTAACCCCCCTAACCCCAGACGCGGCACAATGCTGTGATGGCCTCGTATTCTGTGAACCCGGACGCCGTCAGGCAGGCCGAACAGCTTATCGGCAGCCGCCAGTACGTGCTCGACAGCGACTGGGGGAAGATCCAGCCTAAGGCCGGCGAGCAGAACGCCTTCCTGAAGCATCATTCCTGGGAAGAGTACGCCCGGTGGCATCTCGGGCTTACCGACGGTGCCGCCGACCACACCAAGGCCAGGTACGCGTTCGTCTACGGGGACTTCCTGCGTATCCACCGCATGGGCATCATCGCCTGCATGTACCGGGCGGCCGAGTGGCGGCACAAGGAGGTCGAGCTCGCCGCCCACGAGCTCCTGCAGCGCCTGGATAAGCTCACGTCATGAGCCATGAGCAGCCCGCCGATCCTGGCGCGCGGACGGTCGAACGTTGCTGCCCGGACCGGGATTGACGCGTCCTGCCGGGAACCTTAATGTAAGCGGTAACATCGGGTATGTAACCGCTTAGACACTCGCGGCGGTTGCCACCGCGTGATCCATGACGCCGGCTGCTCAGGAGGCCGCCCACGGGAAGCGACCGGCCGGCCGGATTCGGCAGTTCTCCGGTCTCCACTCTCTACGATGTAGCGCGTGAGGCCGGAGTCTCCACCGCTACGGTCTCTCGGGTGGTCCACGGGCAGGATGGGGTCCGCCCGGCGACCAGGCAGCGCGTGCTCAAGGTCATAGAGGCGCTCGGTTACATACCCGACGGCGCTGCCCAGAGCATGGCCCGGCACCGCAAGGAAGTAATCGGACTCGTCGCGGTCGAGAGCCGCAGCCCCGACACCGATGTCGAGCAGGAGGGCCTGCTGTTCATCGAAGAAGTCCTGCGCGGGGTCGAGTTCTCGCTGAGCAAGATCGAGTGGTCGCTGCTGATTTCCCTGTTGCGCGGCGATGACCAGGCGGCGGCTTTCCGGCGGATGCAGAAGGTCTCCGCGAAGGTCGACGGCCTGCTCATCACCGAAGGCATTGTCAGCTCAGAGCAGTTGGCGCTGCTGGCGGTGCGCACCCCGATCGTGCTGATCGCCGGCTCGCCCGACGAACCTCACACCGATGTCTTCAGCGCCGACAACCGCGCCGGGACCAGAGCCCTGGTCAGCCATCTGGTCGAGCGGCACGGCCGGACCAGGCTGTTCGCCATCGCCGGGCCGCCCGAGGCCCCGGACGCGCGCGAACGGCGCATCGCCCTGACTGAGGCTCTGGCGGATTATCCGGGGACGAGGCTGTCGGGTTTGTTCGAGGGCCGGTTCGCCGCGATGAGCGGACAGCTCGCCGTGCGCGACATCCTGACCTGGCCCCGGTCGGAGCTGCCCGATGCGATCGTCTGCGCCAATGACCAGATGGCGATCGGGGCCATCCGCGAGCTGCAGATAGCCGGGATACGGGTGCCGGCCGACATCGCTGTCGTCGGCTTCGACGACATGCACGCCGGTACCCTGGTCGCGCCGCCGCTGACCACGGTCCGCCAGCCGATGCGCCTGCTCGGCGAGCGCGCCTGCTCCCGCTTGCTGGAGCGGATCGCCGATCCGGCGCTGCCCCGCCATGTCGAGCGGCTGCCCACCGAACTCATCATCAGGGAAAGCTGTGGCTGCGGCGGGCATGAGAGCGGACCTGGTTAGATCGCCGGTGTCGCCGGAAGCGGACCGTCTGGTTCCCGGCCAAGGCCGTGGCCGCAGGACCGGCCAGGCCACCAGTTCAGGCCCGATCGCGTCATCCACGCGAGGTCAACACCAGGCTCGCCTGCCCCCATGCCTTGAGACGTATGGGGCTTACGCAGCGGAAACGCGTCGATACTGGCCAGAAATTAGACCCTGGCTATTTCCCCACCGAGCGGGGTTTCGCAGTACGATCCGGCCATGAATCCACTTGCAGGCGTTCTGAGCGAAGCGTGGGGGATGTACAAGACCTACGCCAAGCACCTTCTCGCGATCGCCTTCGTCATTTACGTGGTCGCCGCGATCATTGCCGCGATCTTGTCGCTGGCCGGCACCTTCGGCGATCTGCTCGGCTCCCTGGTGAGCATCGTAGCGGCCTTCCTGCTGCAGGCGACGCTGGTCAAGGCCGTGCAGGACGTGCGGGACGGCCGTGTCGACATGTCCATCGGGGAGACCGTGTCCGCGGTCGTACCGTACCTGGGGGCCGTCATCGTGGCCTCGGTCCTGGCTGGCATCGCGATCGTGATCGGGCTGGCCCTGATCATCGCCCCCGGCTTGTACCTGATCACGATCTGGGCCGTGATCGTGCCGGTCATCGTCATCGAGGGCGTCGGAGCCATGGCGTCCTTCGGACGCAGCCGTGCGCTGGTCCGGGGCCATGGCTGGCACGTGTTCGGCACGCTGGTGATGGTGTACGTGATCCTGCTCGTCGTGGATCTCGTGCTCGGCCTGATCTTCTCGGCCCTGCCGAACGTGCTGGGCAGCGGACTGAGCGCGGTCATCTCGGGCACCCTGATCTCCCCGTTCCTCGCCCTCGTCGTCACGTTGGTTTACTACCGGCTTTCCGGTGGTGCCCCGACACCTCCGGTGCCCGGTGAGAACTACGGCGGATTCTCCGCGCCGCCGCAGGCCGGGAGCTACGGGGGATTCCACGAGCCGCCGCAGGGCGGCAGCTATGGGGGATTCACCGAGCCGCCGCAGGGCGGGAGCTATGGGGGATTCACCGAGCCGCCGCAGCCAGGCGAGAATTACGGCGGTTATTCGCAGACGCCACCCGACGGCGGAACCTACGGGGGACAGCAACATTCCTGAGGCCTAGGTCAGGCGACGGTCTCCTGGGCCGCGCCGCGGGCCGCCGCGCCGGCCGTACCGTCCGACGAGGAGTTCGTTATCAACGAGTTTCGGGCCAATCACGGCGTTGTCCCGCCAGCCGCCGTTCCCGATCCTGCTCTTGACTACGATCGGGGCGCGGACAGGGTGACCGGCGAGCGTTCTTCGACGCTCGAGGAGGTGATCCTGTGACCGCACCGACCGCCCTTCACTCCGTCGCCTGGTTCCCCACCGTCGATGGCGGCTGGCAGACGTGGGCCAACTACGACGGGCCCCGGCACTCCGAGGGCATGGGGGCGGCAAGAAGGCTCGGGTTTAACTGCATCCGCACGTTCCTGGCCGCGAGGACGGGAGCCTTCAGCGTGCCCGAGCCGATGGCTTTTGAGCTGGCCCGTCTGACAGACTTCTGCCAGCGCGGCCAGGCTGCGGGCCTGCAGTTGCATCTGTCCCTGTTCGACATGCAGCCCAATATCGGCTGCCTTGCCGCATCGAAGAAGTGGGCTGAGGCGGTGATCAGCGCGATACCGGATACCAGCGTGCTTGCGGTCATCGAGATCAAGAACGAGCTGCCGTACGCGCTGACGGTGCCTTATTCGGGCGGGTTCGACGCGGGCTGGCCGGTCGGGGCCCCGCGGGCCGAGGCCGGGCGGGTGGCACGCGCCTGGGCCGTGCAGATGATCCCGTTCATCCGCATGCTCGCGCCCGGCGTCCCGGTCACCGCGTCGGCGACGGGGAAGCCGTCCGGGCACCTTACCGCCCTCGTCGCCGCAACCAAGGGAACCGAGGCGGAGCCAGACTGGTACGAATGGCACTGCTACGACCCGCCCGGCTGGGTCAACGCGGAATTGCAGGAGGCCATCGCGGTCGCGGGCGGCCCTTCGATGCTGCGGCTGGGCGAGACCGGATACGAGGTGACCGCGGCCGGTACGCAAGGACCTGCGCAGATACAACAGGCGCAAGCGGACTACCTTCAGGCCAACCGCTGGTACTGCTGCCAGCTAGGCCTGGGCGAGCCGTCCCCGTGGATGCTGGCGGACCTGGAGCCGTGCGACCAGTTTCCCTCGGGCAGCGCCTATGGCCTGCTCGACGGGCCCGGGAACCCGAGGCTGGCCGCGAAGATGTACGAGCGGTATCCGCCGGGCACCCAGGTGCCACCCGTCGCGCTGAACGGCAACATGCGAGGAACTCCGCACGCCGACGCGGACGGAAACCTGCTCCCGCCCCGTTGGTGCCTTTACCGGGGGCAGACGGGCGCGCAGCCCATCTCGGCCACGGTGGACACGAGCACGCTGTGCGGCGGGCACCCGTCGATCCTGCTTACCGGATCAGCTGCCACCCGGACGTCAGACAACCAGCCTGCCCTCGAAGCAGACCCGTTGTCCCCGGTCATCTGCGCCGGACGGCAGTACGCGTTCTCCTGCTCCCTGAAAGGGTCCGGGTCCTGCGGCACGCCGAGCTTCGCCGTCGCCTGGTACGGGCAGCGGGGCAGGTGGATCTCCAGCGCGAACGGGCCGCCGCTGACGATCGCGGGCTCATTTGTCCGGTACTCGCTCACCGCCGCCGCTCCGCGCGGCGCCTTGTACGCCCGCTTGTTCGTCCGCACCGGGGGAAACGCGGGGAGCATCTGGGCCGCGGGTGCCTCATGGGAACCCGCACCTTAAGCGATGTGCGGCGGCCGTCCTAGGGCTTGGTCGCGGTGTACACGTTGTAGCGGAAATACTCTCTGTACCGCCAGAATTCAACGCCGGACATGGCATTAATCACCTTTTCTTCCTTATGCAGCCTTAGCGCGATTGCATAAGGAAGTCTGGCGATTTCAGCAAAGCAGCGGACCATAGGAAGCATCTGTGCGGTGATATCCTCAACGGTAACCGAGGTGAAGCCAGACTTCTCCAGAAGCTGTTCTAGCAGTCCGTGGTCGAAGCGCTGAAAAGACGGCATCGCTGCTACCTCGTTTACTCGTCGGAAAGCCTCTGCTGCGCGTTTCGGCATGGTCCGCTCGGGCGCACGGGAGTACTCAAATAGGGCGAGACGGCCGCCGCCACTCTTAAGAACCCGATTGAACTGCTGAAGCACGCCTTCTGCGTCAGCCGCGTGCACTAGAGTCTCCATCGTGTACACGCCGTCGAATGTCTCATCCGGAAAGTCAAGCTGAGCGTAGCTCATCTCGCGAAACGATACCTGGCGCTCGAGGCCTAGGCGCTTCGCTCGATTCGTGGCCGTTTCGATATTGAAGTCCAGGATATCAATGCCTGTGACGTTGAGACCATATTCTTTCGCTAGCTGGTCAGCTACCTCACCGACACCGCAACCGGCGT
>Ga0302178_10002631_pt1 | contig 14048 bp, 26 predicted proteins | sample I_Palsa_E1_3_FD_198790 | JGI IMG/M metagenome (GOLD analysis project Ga0302178, IMG submission 198790) | Peat permafrost microbial communities from Stordalen Mire near Abisko, Sweden - I_Palsa_E1_3 | ecosystem: Environmental > Terrestrial > Soil > Palsa > Peat permafrost | place: Sweden... | reverse complement strand
TGCGTCAACGCGGTTGTCACCAAACGGATATCGGTGACGCTTTCTATGAGGCAAACCCCGACTGGTTGGCCGATATCTCTTCACCGGAGTCTGGCCGTGTGCAATCCTAACTACTCGTTCAAGGCGGACGGCTGCGCCGCCGCTTAACTCAAGCGTTATGCGGCACAACTCAACCTCGGAGAAATTGTGCGAGACGAACTAGTCAGCACCCTGCAAGGTCTTCGCAGCGATCCTTCGCTCGTCGTTGTCCTGTACGAACAGCTCGCAAAAACAAACTTCCTAGCTTTAGTCCGAGCGGGCACGGAACACAGCGTCACCTCCATGGAGTTCCTAACTTATCCATCGTCTGGCGGGGTACGTGAACTCCCGTTGTTTACTCAACCAGATTTCGTGTTGTCGCTGGAGGTTCAAGGTTCCGTATTGGCAGCAGTTCAGGGCCACTCGCTCTGGCCCAGACTCCTAGAAATCGTCAAGACCGGTGAATGCGAAGCCGCCGTTGATCCAGGTCAAGCTCACGGTATTCGTCTCACCCGCGAAATGGTTCAAGGCATGATCAGCGCTCATGGTGCTGCATAACTATTCGTTCAAGGCGGACGGCTTCGCCGCCGCTTAACTCCAGCGTTAGGTGCTATGAGCAAAATCCTCGCAGTCATTGCTTCCTTGACGCTCGCAGGATGTACGCAACAACAGCCACCACAAACAGGCAAGACACAGGCACATTTTGCATGTCCCGTATTGCGAGCATCATCCGGTTATACGGTGAGTTCGGCCTTAGGTATCGACGCTCGCGAATGCAAACTAGCACCTCTAAGCAAAGAAGCTTTACCTGCTGAAATATATATCGGCAACTATCCACCCAATCAGCCAAATTTACAGTTCCAAGATTTCGCGCCCAGCCCGTTCGGTACACTTACATGGTTCGTTTCTCGCCCGTCACCTAGCTCGCGCGATTTCGCATGGGTAACTTATATTGACACTGGCAATAGCTTCCCCGCTGTAATCCAAATTGTTGTGCACAGTAGTACGCTTCCTACTTCAGAGCAGTTCACCCACATCGCGTCATTGGCTCTCAGCGGCAGTATTCGTGGCACCTAACAATTCGTTCAAGGCGGACGGCTTCGCCGCCGCTTAACTCCAGCGTTAGGCGGCACGAAGACATCTACGCAATCGGACCAGGACAATGGCAAGCCCGGGAAAATATCAACCGCAAAAGCTGATCGAAATGTTTCGGTTGGCTGCTGCGCTTCGTAACAAAATGCTGGAGGGTGGCTTTACCGACAATGGCGGTGCAATCCACAGCGCGGAACGCATTCTCAACCTTCTAGGTCTTCGGCTCTGCTTTCCGGGTCTGAACCACATAAACAACTTGCGTAACCATCCGAACGCCTTGTTCTCTGCCAAAGCTCTGGCTGCTCATCAAGCTGGGGAGCAGGTCTTCATTGAGCACATCAGCCCACATCGAGCACTGACTAGGCTTGCAATCGAGCAAGTTGTGGCCGGCGTGAGCGACGAAGATTTTGCAACCTTTGTACAGGCACACTTTAGGCTTGCGCTCCTCACGCGTGCTGAGACAGATCGACTCAACAAGATCAATCGCTCCAAAATCGCGCATGATCGTCTGCAGGCTGCTGGGATTACAGTCGAACCTTTTAACCACGCAATGCCTAGTGCAGGTGGCGCCACCCCGACTGTGCCGCCTAACAATTCATTCGAGGCGGACGGCTTCGCCGCCGCTCAATTCCAGCGTTAGGCATAAGGGGAAATATGCATGGATGCACAAGCGTTCGTTGCAGGCTGGAAGCATGAGAAGACCTCATACATACAGATGCTCAAACACGGCGACCTTCAGGCTTCGCAACAGGTTGCAGCTCTGAATTTAACGCCAACGCAAACCGAGCAACTTTGGAGTTTGCTCGACACCGTTCTCACTGACACTATGTATACGCTTCTACTAGGCTTGGACGGCGCTGCCAACATTGGAGGCGTTCAACAAAATTTTCAGCTAATAGCTGAATCTGGCAAAGTCGTATCCACCAATGGCGAGCTTGAGGCAGAGGCTTTTGCCCAGTTCCATGCGCACGCCTAACAATTCGTTCAAGGCGGACGGCTCCGCCGCCGCTTAACTCCAGCGTTAGAACTCATGGACACTTTCGATAAAACCGGCTGGGATAAATTCGCAGAGGTGTGTAGAGAGGACTTTTCTCACTGCTCATTTCAGGAACAGCTTGTTCAAGAATGCGCGGGGCTTCCAGATGTCGCATGGGCTGTCTTCTATAGGTTGCTCGGCCAGTCTATTAGTTGGCTTCACAATCAAATCCCAGCGCTTAGCGGCGAGGTCCCAGTAGCTCTCCTTGTTTCTGGCAGAGCAAACGAAGTACGCCGTTGTCTTTGGCAAATGCCGTGAGGTCGTTCTAACATCTCGTTCAAGGCGGACGGCTTCGCCGCCGCTTAACTCCAGCGTTAGGCTAAATCGTGGAATTTCTTCTGGTCCCAAGCAGCATCGCACCCGATGGCAAAGCTGTAATCCAGCTTGGAGGCTTGCCATTCGCTCCAAACATCTATGCTGTTGAGTGGCCAAAGTGCATGACTTGTTCTGGTTTCATGCAGTTTCTCGCGCAAGTTCCACTGAGTGAGAAGGAGTTTGCTCTCGTTTTCATGTGCCAAAACCAGCCGGGCCTATGTGACGAGTGGAACCCTGATGCAGGTGGAAATACGGTAAGAGTCATTACTTCAGGCGAGGCGTCAGTCATTCAAGCACCCGGCGTGGGCGAGACAACGCTGCCTTTTCAGGTGGACGTAGGTGTGCTCCCGTTTGAGCGTGCCTATGAGGCCGCACTTCGCGAGCCGGTACTCGGAAAAGCGGTTTTGGGTAAGCTCGGCGGCACGCCCGAGTGGATACAGACGGACGAAACTCCTTCTTGCAGCGCGTGTGGTTCGGCCATGAGCTTCGTTGGACAATTTGAACAAGCTACCAATGGCAGAGCTGAGATGAACTTTGGTGGCGGGTTGGCCTACTTGTTTCAATGTAGTTGCGCTGGCACCTCGGCCAAATTCTTATGGCAGTGCTAAGCAGGCCTAACAAGTCATCCAAGCGGACGGCTCCGCCGCCGCTTAACTCCAGCGTTAGGCACGTAATGAAGAAACATCTCTTCGTGGGTGGTTTAGTCGCTGCGGGCTTCGATCCCGCTGGCAAATTTCTTCTCACCCTCTCGCACGATGGCCGTGGGCTCTTCACCGTGGGCAGTTGGGAGCGTGTCGCACGCGATCCACAGTTAGCCTACCCTGAGGGCGGTATGGCGATTGGCATCGGCCCAATTGAGGGTATGCCCATACCCGTCACGGAAATGGATTACTCAGCCAACACTCTCTGCTTCAGCAGCCCAGACGGCAGTTATCACTTTGCATACGAGTCTGGCACCATCACAGTTACTGGCACGGGTGCCTAACATTTCGTTCAAGGCGGACGGCTTCGCCGCCGCTTAACTCCAGCGTTAGCGCCCATGAACCGATTCTTTGTACTCAAACCAGATGTTGCAGGCGGCTGGGGCAATCGAACCGAGGCCGATACTTCTCAACACCCACCACTTGTTCAAAAGCTGCACTATGAATTCGAGGGTTGGTCCGGCGATGAGCTCGTCACCTCTTTCCCATGCTTTCTGGTATCGGATGGCCTTGGAAAATCTATTCAAAACGAAAAGCTCGGCGGTTTCAGCCTTGCGGCAGCAGAGGTCACGGCATCTCCGGAGTTTCGAGAGATATCTCCAAATAAAGAACTGCCGTTGTTTTGGTGGCTCAAAATTGATGGCGTCGCTGGTCAAGATGACTTCGGCATATCGGAAAATCACCGCCTTGTGGTTTCAGAGCGCGCTCTCCAAATTTTGCAAAAGCACAACATTTCCCAATGCGGTGTCGTCGAGTGGCGGCGCTAACAACTCGTTCAAGGCGGACGGCTTCGCCGCCGCTTAACTCCAGCGTTAGGCCGCAAGAGCAATGGACATATCTGAGACCTACTTAAGCTTGGGGGCCGGAGCGTTCGAGCTCAGCGTACCTATTGCAGCCGTCGTTGCGTTAGCGTTCGCGCCCCGCATGCGTAAATTCGCTGTCGTATTGCTAGGGGCTGTGACTCCTTTGTTTCTCGCCTATGCGTTCATGGCGGCGTCGTACTTTTTCGCACCCGCAGAGACTTCCGGTAGGTTTTATTTTTCTGCTTTGTGGATAATGTCTTTCGTTGTCTACCTAGCGCTTGCGCTAATGGGCGCGGCGCTAGCATTCATTCCCAAGCCATCTAACTTGTACGGTCGTTACCTTATTGGCTTTCTATCCGCCCCAATTTGCTACGCTTTGTTCAATCTAGTCTCGTAGGCAGTTCTTCGCTGCCTAACAACTCGTTCAAGGCGGACGGCTTCGCCGCCGCTTAACTCCAGCGTTAGGCGTCATGACAGAAACTCACCGCAAAAGCCTTATGCGCGTCATCGGTGACGCTGGTCTATCAATCTCTGTAGCACCAGTACCCAGTAGCACGGGTGTATCCATCGGGTGGTGCCCCTCATCCGTACCCAAGGCAATCGTTCCCGATCGGCTGCGTGTGCCAAACTGCATTTTCTGGGTCACTTGGAGCACCGATCGAGAGATTCTGAGTATCTCCGAGCAAGGCAGCTAGCAATGTGCCTAACAACTCGTTCAAGGCGGACGCGCGTACCGCGCGCCGCTTAACTCCAGCGTTAGGCCATGACCAACACAGCCGAGAAAAAATGTGACGAGTGTGGCTGCTGCTATGTTGCCGCGTCATCGAGCATGCAGTCTCTATGCCCGGAGTGTGCACATGTCCTGTACGGTGTTCCAAGGTGTTTACATGAGTTTGTCACGGGTCGTTGCGTTCACTGCGGCTGGGACGGCTCAATGTCGCTCTACGTTCGCTCGCTCTCTCGGACGCCACCGGGGGCCTAACAATTCGTTCAAGGCGGACGGCTTCGCCGCCGCTTAATTCCAGCGTTAGGCATCTCATGGCACGCATCCCTGTAATTCGAATTGAGCTTGGGAACGTAACCTCCGGGCAGGAGCTACATGCTCTTCTCATGGCGTCACTGGATTTCCCCGGCTGGTATGGGTGCAATTGGAATGCTTTTTGGGACGCAATCACCGCTCTAGTGGAAATGCCTGAGCAGTTATACCTAGATGGCTGGCAGCAGTTTTCACTGCGTATGCCGGGCGAGGCGCAACTGATGCGCGAGTGCCTTGAAGACCTGTCCAAGCAGTATCCTAGTCTTTCTTCAACGGTCGTATATGCCTAACATCTCCGTAAGAGACTTCCCGTCAATACCGCCCGCTTGATGCTCTTGCCTTGAGCTTTCAGGCTTTCGCTGGCCATCATTTTGCCCTCTATGTTGCGTCGTGCGTGTCAGTGCGTTTGGCGTTGAACGTTGCCAGACTGCATTTCCGTAAACGGTCTTGTTGCATCGATGGTGCTGACGCGGACCTGGGTATAAACCGCGCCCGGAGACCTCGCTCGTTCAGCGGTGTCGTCGGTGTCTGGCGATCAACCAGAACACGTTTAGACGTCCAGAATGTTAGTCAGGTTCTCTCCGGGTGGGTCTGACCCGTTGCTACCTCTTCGCGCTGACGTTGAACGGATGAAACGTGTCGCCTGGTTACGCCGCGGTGCTCATCGTGATGGCGTGTTTGCCGGCCGGGCGCTGCACCATGGCCCGAGGCCACCCAGTCGGGTGCTTCAGCCACGCGTCGGCATCGTAGGTTTCGTCATGGGCCAGCATCGCCCACAGCTGCCGGGCGTGTTTGTTGGCAATGGCCACCAGCACTTTGCCGAACGGCATCCGACAGGCCAGCTGGCGTATCCATATCTGCTCGAGCGTGGACTTATCCACGCTGACCGCTTTGGCCCGCTGCAGGCTGCTGCGCGCTCCCTGGATCAGCAGCGTGCGCAGGTAGCCATCGCCACGACAGCTGATTGCACCCAAGCGAGCATGGCCGCCACTGGAATGCTGCGTCGGCACCAAACCCAGCCACGCGCTGACCTGTCGGCCGTTGCGAAATTCCTTGGCATCGCCCAGCGTAGCGATCGCCGCATCGGCGGTGATCGCACCGACCCCGCCCATCGCGCGCAGCCGCACACACCGCTCGTCCGCCCGCGCATGGGCGTCGATGCGTGCACTGCACGCGTCAACGGCCGTGCGGACCTGCCCCCAGTGTGCGCTGAGGTTGCGCAGCAGCTCGCGCATCTCAGAAGGCAATGCCGTCTGCTGATCCAGGTCGGCCAAGACACGGCGCAGGGCATGATCGCTTTTCGCCACCACGATGCCGAATTCGGCCAGCAATCCGCGCAGGCGGTTGCCGATCGCCAACGACTCGACCTTGTAACCCTCGCGCACCCGATGCCATGACAACCGCGCTTGTTGATCGATGGTTTTGACCGGCACGAAGCGCATATTGCCTTGGCGGGCCGCAGTGGCGATCGCCTCGGCATCGTTGCGGTCGTTCTTCGCGGTGCGATTCTTGCGAAACGGCGTGACGAACTGTGCCGCCATCAAGCGTGGCTGCAAGCCGAACTCCAGGCAACACCGGCCCCAATGGTGCGCACCGCTGCATGCCTCCATCGCCACGACCGTGCCCGCCGGCACCTGTGCCAGCCACGCCGCAAAGGCATCCCGCTTGAGATCCCGGCGGCGCAGTACATGCCCGCTGTCGTCCATCTCGCACACCGAAAACACGCTCTTCGCCAAATCCACGCCGATGGTTATAGTGTTCATGGAGACTTCCTCTTCGAGTGACGGTTGATCAGCATCACCATCATGGCCCTCGAGGCCGAAAGGGGAGGAAGTCTCTTTTTACTCGTTCAAGGCGGACGGCTTCGCCGCCGCTTAACTCCAGCGTTAGGCTGCACATGGAGATTGCATGAATATTGAAAAGGCCCGTCAGTTTTTGTCGCTCCCCGACGACATCGAAAAATGGGACGGCGATGCATGGCGCATGCTTCGCGACCCAAGCACATTCCTATCCGTGCCTTGGGGCGAAGAGACCGACGAGATTGTTCGTCTTTGGAACAAAATCTCACTCAAAGAACTGACCATCATCGCTATTCCAGATAGCGCGCAAACGCCTGCAGGCTTCACACATCACCTCTCGTGCGATGGCCGAACAGTTGATGTTCCGTACAAAGCATCAAGAGAGGACTGCTTCGTAGTTGTTCTGAGCATAAATAGGTTAGTAAAAGACAGCATTGGGCTTCGCTTGAGCAGGGCTTCAACCGGAAGCAGCGACTGGTGCTTCATGCCCCAACGGCACGAAGATTGGGTATCTCTAGAGTCTCAATACGGCACTGATTTTGTCGACGCAAAATTTGTGCAGCTTCCAGATAGCTGGGAAGAGCTTGAGTCTGCTCTAGGTGCTGCCTAACATCTCGTTCAAGGCGGACGGCTTCGCCGCCGCTTAACTCCAGCGTTAGACTTCAGAGATGAAACTCCCATGCTTGCCAGCTTTAGTTTTGCTCACTCTCATTGTGAGCGCGTGCGCTGGCACTGAGGTTTCCAAAAAGGTCACTAAACCAGCTGTTCCGCAGACGGAAGCCGCGTGTGTCGCACGAGGCGGCGAGTGGATTTTTGCCGGTCCACAAAATGTTGTGAAATACTGCTTCGTTCAAACCACGGACGGTGGCAAGTCCTGTAAAGCGTCTAGCCAGTGTCAAAGCGAATGTATCGAGGGCGCTAGCGGCAACAAGTGTGCAAGTACATTCACCGGGTGTTTCGAGCCTACCGGCCACGGCACTGTCACCCAATGCGTAAATTAGTGCCGGGTACGTGGTGCCCGTCTAACAGTTCGTTCAAGGCGGACGGCTTCGCCGCCGCTTAACTCCAGCGTTAGGCGCCACATGAGAGAACCGCATCAGTATCCGGAGATCTACTGCGACCTCAACGCAAGAATGACTGAGCGCGGCTATTCTGTGGAGCGACGCGGCTCCGTTGATGATCTGGCTAAGCTTGGTCTAACTCTTGCTGGTGCGGTCGGCATGCGTTTCACCTTCGTACAAGATGACGGAGATGAACACGGCAACCCTGATGACATCATGTTCAACGGAATCGTCATCCATGACCCTAAATGGGGCTATCTCGCGTACGCTGACGAAGATGGGGTTTATTGGCGTTCTCAGGTTGCTAAGCATCAAGATAGCGCCTAACAATTCGTTCAAGGCGGAAGGCTTCGCCGCCGCTTAACTCCAGCGTTGGGTTTCAAGATGCGATTCATTGATACCGCAGTGAACAGGGAGAAACGCTTCAGCATCGGCCGCGATGCGGAGTCTGGCCGTCACTATCTCTCCATTCCCGTAGCCAATCGCTTGGCCGACTATGAGGAATACTACGAAATTAGTGCTGAGCTTCACGATTGCTACCCTGCCAGTGAGCCCGCTCTGTCACAGTTCGCCCAAGAATGCCGACAGCAGCTGCACGATGCACTAATCCTGCAAAAGCCCGGAACGGATCGTGGCATCGCGATCTAACTAATCATTGAAGTCGGGAAGCTACGCTGCTATTCAACTCTAGCGTTAGATCAGGACCAACATGGATAGCACTGAAACCGCCTTACATACTCGCTGGAAGAGCAACGGGTTCGATGCACTCCTGCCGGAGGAGCAAGGTTACGTAGCCGTATGGTGCTTTGCCGTGGAGATTAACAATGGCGGTTTCCATCAATACTTTCACAACAACACCGGCGACAGCGCGTTACAGGCGTTGAATGCTCTTGAGCAGTCTGGAGCAAAAGAAACTAGCTCAATTTTGTCAAAGGCCTTAAGTGCTTTCGAACCGGTTGGCGGGTACGTGGCGGATCGTGAGAAACGAATCGAGTTGCTTAAGAAGTTGCCTGACAGCTTCTTCGATACCTTGGACAATGAATTTTATGACGGCCAAGAAACATTTATGAGCAACGTGCTTTGCCGCGTCAAACAGGCTCAACTCTGCACCTAACTGTAGCCACCGTCTGTGGAATTCTTTGAGCCGACGCTATAAAGATCAAAGGTTGCCCCGATCATCGGTTTTGCCAGACTTCTGTTATCGGCTTACGCCAGACGACCATCGGCATCGAGCCTGACTTCCGGGGCATCGTTATCATCTAACTGGACCAGCTTGCGGGATATCGGCCGAGGCGCCGTGGCTGCGTAGTCCTTCGCCATCTTGCCAAATATTTGTTGCTTATTTAAAGGCTGCCAAGGAAGATTTCAGAGCGGGGGGATAGCTAGATTTCTCGACAGATAACGCTATGTCGTCTCAAAAATTTGGGTCGGGGCTTCCACAAGGGGTAGGTCGGGGCTTCCACAAGGGGTAGGAAGATGGGTTGGATGGATAAGCTAAAGTCCTTTTTCGGTACCAGCAGTGTCAAACACAAGCCACGTTTGGACGGAACCCAATCAGCTACATCTCAAGAACAATTGGACGATCTTTGGCAACAAGTCTATTCCGCCCGCGAGAAATTCTACATAGATCACATCGGTGAGATTCCTTCGGACATTTTGAAGATTGGGCATATGTTTGGCGTCTGGCCCGGAGGAGGCCTTTTCGTTATAGCCGCTAATAAAATCGAAACGGGATGTTGGGCATATTCCACGTTCGGTTTTACAAATATAGATATGCCAACTAGCACCAAGGTATCCAAAGTCTCGGTGGAAACGGACGATTTAGGGAGAACCATCCAAACGGCAGGTAGGCTCGAAGCAAAGAATCGCACCATAGCTCCCTCAGGTGCAGCAGGATACGGCTACGAACTGCTGGTGCTTGCTCGGGAGAATGAACAATGGCCTCTTTGGATTCTTCAATGGGCGGCAAACGCCGAAATTCTCAACGACGCTGGAATCCTAGAGCGAGTCAACAAATATGGCGGTCTGACGATTGACGGCGTGCGGTCAGGCGAGAACAAGAGTGTGAACCTCCTAATCGCCAAGGCACGCGAGCCTCTTCCAACTGCAACAGCTCTGCCTAATGGGAAAATGGAGCTACTGATTGCCACAGTCATAACCGAAGCGGAGATGCGCTGGTCGATCGAGCATGGTTGCGAAGCTTTGCTAGACCTTCTAATCAAAAGTGGCGCAGGACAATTCAGCTTGTTGGATAGGGTTTCAACAGTGCAGCATGAACACCCCCAAGGTGCTGTTGGGAAATAAGTCGCCCTCAAACCATTACTGAAATCCAATGAGGCGCGTCGGTAACGGCGAGCGATACAACGATGACGGGTACTAAGGAAGACCCACTTTGCCTAGTCTTCATACCAGCTTTGGTCACTCTGCTTCACCATGCAGAGCGAACCTTTGGTGCTCCACTGACCGAAGCTCAAGTTCTAGCCATTAGGGACAACGCCAACTGCATCGCCTTACCTTACAGTCTGGCTGCCAAGGGGGAGGCGGATCGTGGCTATCCCGATATCGTGGCGGAAAACTGTTGGCAGGAGTGGCAGACTGCGAGGCGAAAGTTATTTGCCAAGGATGCTTGATATTCCCGGTCAAGCCGAAACATTACCCTCCTATTATGCAGAGATCCGATGCCTGAAATCATTCGCCCATGGAGAGATTGTCCGTTCATCGTGGATGGCTTCTACATTGTCTTGAAGTCATTCAAAGCGCTGCGAGATACTTTCGTTGAAGGTGAAGTACTTCAGTTTGAACGGGATGCTTGGTCTCGATACGACGGTCTCACCGGTTACTTTTTTCGTCAGGAAGACTCGGCTGCCACAAGGGTGTGGGATATAGGGGATGACGATGATATCGAGCAGTGGCACGAGCTGTTCGTGGAGCGCAAAGCTGCCTAACGGGGGATAGACATGAACATTGAGGCGGTCATTGGCGCGGAGCGGCAGCGCTATGTGAGCTTTTACGCTGAAGCGAAGGCAAGGCTGGCAATGAGTCAGCCGAACGTAGTCGGTGAGCTGCTGATATCGATCAATAACGAAGAGGTTCCATATCCTTACCGCTACATTCGGGCCGACATCGTTTCAAAAAGTGAAAGCGGGGAAACGGAACTGAGTGAGGTTCGTCTCGATACAGACCCAGCTTTCGAAGCGCGTGGCTACAACTTTGGCGCATTCCAAGTGGAGATACATCCATTCACATGGTCATGTGTGCAAGTCGTATTCGACAAAGCACCTCGGAGCGTGCAGCAGATTGAGGGGTGGATCACCCGATGGTTAGACGTTAATGACCTTGGGGCAGCAGGGCATCAGGGGCTTAGTGGTGCGGTTCATTCGTTCAGCCAAATCGAATCAAACGGACAATGGTGGTTCCTAACGGCCGATTTTGGAACGGCACCAGCAGATGCAATGATTGAGTTTATCGAGCTTCTGGCATCGCAAGGTATGTCCCGAATCGTAGTTAAAGCAGGTTAAAGAGCGCTGGATGCCGCCACAACAATTCCTCATCGGCTGTCAGGAGAGACAACATGAGTACTAGCGGAGAGTTTTGGCTAGGACTGGCTTTCGCGATTCCGCTTTCTATCATCGCAAATCTTTTCACACCGAAGATCCAAGATTGGCTGTCTAGACGCTCCAATGTGGCAGCAGAAAAGCGACTGATTGTTCGTGCAAAAGAGCAGTCTCGAATCGACGAGTACTTAAAAGACCCGGCTAGGCTCAATACTTTTCTGCTTACCACCCTTCTAGTCGCAACAATGTTTGGCTCCGTTGTAGGTGCTTTCACAGCATTGCTCTACATGATGGGGACAATCGCCGATGGACGCTTTGGTTCCATACTCGCTCAGGGCATGTCCGTCTTTGCTGGCCTGTTTATTACCAAGATCTGCTCAGACGCCGTCAATATCTCCATCAAAGTCAGACAAGCTCAAAAAGCTATCGATGAAACGCACGGCTAAAGTTAAAAGCTGGCGTCACATCGCTGGCCAGCTCCATTCAGGCGTTAAGGGCACTTACTCATGCACAAATGTGGTCGCGTTATGTTTGTTCTTCTATTTTGCATACTGTCCGGCATCGCAGAAGCCAAGGACACTTTACTGTCTGATCCTGTAAAGATAAGCCAGATCCTCCACTCGATACCCGCCTCTAAAGGAGATCTGGGGAGTAGGCTCGCCAGCGCAGGTTTACATGTCACACAAATAGATATTGATCCAGTAAGTAAGCAAGATGTTGCCGACGACCCTGAGCAATGGGCACTAGGAGATGTCGAAATTCATGTTTACACGGATGGCGAGCCACTCTCGGGTGATTGCCAAATATTGGGCTCACCAACTTTCATCAAACGCCATGGGAAGTATCTCCCTCAAGATAGGACCGGTGTTTGGCTGCTCACGGAGAACTGTGCGTTGCCCGATTAAATCTTGAGCAGCAGTCTTCCGGTTGCTACTGCTTTTCAGCAGCGAAAAGTTCAAGCTTTCTTCTTCCCTTTCGAAGCTTTTTTTTCTCTTTCGGCGATCAGCTGCTGAAAGTAGGCAATGCTCTCCTCCTCTGGAAAGAATGTCACCACATCGGCAACAGTCAGCCCATACCGTCGATTCAGAATTATAAAATCTGCCTTGGCTTGATCGAGTCTGGACAGAGGCACAGTCTTTGAAGGCTTCGAATCGGGTTTGCTATCCAGCGCGGCCAATTCTTCCTGAAATTTCTTGAAAGCGTCTTTGGGAACAGTCATGGAAGCTGTGGGTAGCCAGATTGGACGGCTATTGTCCCACAGGATTCTGGAGCATCTTCAGTAGCAGGCACGGCTTCTCAGCATTCTTCCAGCCCTCCTCCGTGACGCTGCAAGCAACCTGATATCTTTTCCAATGGCTGACTAGGCTCGCCTATGCGATGGCTTTATGGATCGTGCTACGGGAGTTTAGTAACGTAGGTCTCGCCATGCCTAAAGCCGCTTTGCCAAGACAGGATTACGGAACTGATGCTGCTCAACATTGATAAGCCATTAAAGACCGCCATGCTGCATGCAACGCACTGCTCATTCGTGCCCAAACCTTATGGCACCGAACTGAAGCCTGTGGAAAGCATCGGTAGAGATGGAGGTTGGTTTGCCGTGGAATCGGCTGAGATGGCCCGGACAGTAGCAACCAGAGAATACGCTGCGGCTACCTTCCGCCTGTGTGGCTATTGCATCAAGGAGGAACGTCTCTAAACGTCGGCAGGGAGCATCTACATCAAGGTAATTTTTAGAGAAATTTCAGTTGCTCAGCTTCAGATGGCCTAGGTTACCCGGTCATCGGTCTAGCCAGACTTCTGTTATCGGCTTACGCCAGACGACCATCGGCATCGAGCCTGACTTCCGGGGCATCGTTATCTTCTAGCTGCATCAGCTTGCTGGCTATCGGTAGTAGCAGCATTAGCGTGTAGTCCTTCGCCATCTTGCCGAATCATCTCATTCGGCTAAGAATGTCGAGAGTGACGGCTATCGTCCTCAGAACAGATATTTCTAGCGGCAATTTTGGAGGAACATAACAAGACGAGGGTTAAGCTGCATGGCGTTCACTTACGACAAGCAAAGTCGATCGGCGTTTGATGCAGAAACGCGGACAACCGTTCGTATAAATCCAAAGTTCCAAGATATCTATCCGCAACCTTTTGAAGTTTTATCTGCAGAAGGAAACATAGATATCAATTATGAAATGGAGCACGAACCGATCCTGATAACACCCAAGAACGGCGAGCCTTATATGCACCGGATCGTCGTGGCAATCAGGTTACAAGAACGGAATGTGAAACATGAATTTGTGAGGCGCATGCGTGGCCACCTAAAAGCGCAATGGCCACGCTTGATTCCTTTAAGAGACGCCCATGAACTCTATCAAGCCGGCTTCGAGGAACTGACACGCAATGGCCAAGTTGAAGGCTACGAAGGATTGAAGAGTTATATCATTGAAGGCGTGCGCACTTGTTGGACCGAAGGCAACGTTTCCTCCCGTCTTGAAGTGACTTTTTTTAGCAATTACTAATGCTGCTTGCGCGGCATATTTGGTCCAAAAGTTGGCCATGCTGCATGCGACGTTCTGCTCATTCTTGCCCAAACCATAGCCGCATCAGCTTGCTTACTATTGGTAGTAGCAGTATTCCTGTGT
>Ga0302178_10002630_pt1 | contig 14048 bp, 20 predicted proteins | sample I_Palsa_E1_3_FD_198790 | JGI IMG/M metagenome (GOLD analysis project Ga0302178, IMG submission 198790) | Peat permafrost microbial communities from Stordalen Mire near Abisko, Sweden - I_Palsa_E1_3 | ecosystem: Environmental > Terrestrial > Soil > Palsa > Peat permafrost | place: Sweden... | reverse complement strand
AAGCTGAGAATAGGAAACCAAAACCCCGATGGGAAATGTTTTTTTTTATGAAAGCAGCGACATTTTGGTATAGGTGGTTCTCGCGAAAAGAAAATGCGACAACTTGAGGCCTTCCGAGCGGTCACGCTTTATCGGGCTGCGCTCGCCCAGCGAGATGCTTCATATTTTGCAACCGTCGACGACACGACTTCTTGCCGATCTCGTGAGGGCTTTGTCTGGTTACGTGACTCGTCGCAAACGCTTCTTCAAGCGTGTGCTGCGTTCGAGCCCGGTACCTTGCAAGATCGTCACCGATCAGTTGCGCAGCTACCCGGCGGCAAAAGCCGAGATCCCGGAGCTTGCGACGGTGAAGCACGTGTTCCTCAAAGCAGCAGCCCGATTAAACAACCGGGCTGCGAACAGCCATCGGCCGACACGCGAGCGGTGACGTGTCGGACGGCGAGCGTGATCTCCGTATTGCCCTGTGGGAGTTGAATGAAATTCAGCGCCGCCTAACGATGTTGGACCGACTGAAGGCTACTGGGCCGGCCGTGGACGCCAGCGCGCAGACGAGATCAAACGGCAACAGCGGGTTATCGGCGACGCCTTTATCAACGCGCTCTCGGAAGAAGTTCGAGGCAAGATCAATCTCAAGAAGGCGATGGCTTTTTACCAGATTCAATCCGTGCGAAACGCGATCAATGGTGTCGATCACAACTATTACGTGACCATCGAGATGTTCTTGTCGCAGTACGTGCACACGATGCCCATGGCGTTGAGCCACTTGAAAAAAGCTCGTAACCGCGATCCTAGTACAACATCCCGTAAATAAGTTGAATATTTACCGGTCTCTTTTTATCATGGCAGGATGAGCCAAGGCCGTCATGCAACGCCAGTGAAGCTGGCGAAGAAAGAAAGACAGGAACTGCTATCACTGATCGGGCGCAAGACCGCCCCTCAGCGAGATGTGATGCGGGCGCGCATCGCGTTATTCGCTCATGAGGGTCACTCTAATACGATAATTGCGCAGGAACTGGGCGTGTCCGTGCAAACGGTCAGCCTGTGGCGCAAGCGCATCGCACGGGAAGGTGCGCAAGGAATTCGGGAAGGCGAGCGCAGTGGTCGCCCACCGCGCATCACGCAGGAAACGCGACTGCAATTGATCGCGCTGGCGTGTGAAGCGCAGGAAGCTGAGGGACGGGTCACGCCGACGCTCGACGAGATTGTGGTGCGAGCCGTGGAGCGCGGCATTGTTGGGCAGATCAGCCGCAGCCATGTGCAGCGTATTTTGCAGGCCGGCGACATTCGCCCGCATCGGGTCCAACAATGGCTACACAGTCCGGATCCGGCCTTTCGCGAGAAGGTCAATGTGATTTGCAAACTGTATCGCCGCGCACCCAGAAACGCGGTAGTGCTGAGTATCGACGAGAAAACCGGCATTCAGGCCATCGAGCGCAAGTATCCAGGACGGGCGCCCGGGCCGGCACGGCTGCGTCGTCGTGAGTTTGAATATATCCGTCACGGCACCCAGGCGTTGATTGCCGCGCTCGATGTTCATACCGGACAGGTTCTTGGGCGCTGCCGCGAGCGGCGCACGCAGGACGATCTGGTGGCCTTCATGGAGAGCGTGGCGCACGCGTACCCTGGCAAACAGGTGCATGTCATCTGGGATAATCTGAACACGCATCGTGCACACGCCGTGTGGCAAGCGTTCAACGCGAGGCATGGTAAGCGGTTTCACTTCCACTTCACTCCTTTGCACGCAAGCTGGGTCAATCAGATCGAACTATGGTTCGCCCTCTATACCCGCCGCGTGCTGCGCCATGCCAGCCACACCAGCACCGCGCATCTGCGCGAGCGCACCGAGCAGTTTATCCGCGAGCGCAATCAGACAGCGCGCCCCTTCAAATGGACCTTCCGGGGCTATCCGTTGCAAACTGGCGCATCCTGAACTGGAACTTGCCATGCCTACCTTATCCGCGAAACATCATGCAAGCGAACTGCAGTGCCAACTGCGCGCCCTGCTAGGCCATGATCAGATCGTTACGCAAGCCTACGGAGCTCACCTGCTGATCAAACGTCTGGACGATCACGATCCGATTGTTGTGGCTCGTCTGACCGAGCTCGGACGCAATCTTTACGGTGCAGCCTTTCGCAGCCATAGCGGGCGATGGGAACCTCTGCCGGGCACAGGCCCGCTCGACGAGATGGCTCAGCTCGTCGTCACGCTCCTGGAGCCTTATTTACAGCCAGATAATTATTAAACCTATTTACGGGATGTTGTACTAGTTTTGTCAACAAGCCACGCTGTTGCAACGCCTCAGGAGAAAATTTCCGCCTCTTGGATCGGCTTACAAGCCGCTCGTGAGATTTGGTTGGAAGTAAACGATCCATGAAAATTTCGCAGAAGAGCCCGGTCCCGGCTGTTTCAACAGCATTGACGACATTCGCTCACTCCCCAGGCTGGCCTGATCTTTGGCGTCTGTACTGTGCATGGGTCTTCGCGCGCGCCGACATTAAAATGGCGATCCTTTTCCCGCCTACATGACGATGCCAATATCTCTTGTTCTGTTCGACATGGACGACGTCCTGTGCCATTACGACCGGTCCGCGCGGGTTCGCAAACTAGCGAGTCTGTGCGACCGCACCTTCGACGAAGTCGTTCATGCTGTCTGGGGTTCAGGACTCGAAGCCCGGGCAGATGCTGGCGCGCTCGGCGAAACGGAGTATTTGAGCGCGACAGGAAAACTGCTTGGCTGCGACATCTCGAAGGACGACTGGCTCCATGCTCGTCGGGCGGCGATGTCGCCGAACCTGGACGTTTTGGCGCTAGCTTCGGCGGCTTCTGCCCAATGCCGGATCGCTGTGCTGACGAACAATCCGCAGATGGTCGCGGAAAATATCGCTTACCTTTGCCCCGCAGTCTCAGAGATGTTCGGCACCGATATATATGCTTCAGCGTCATTCAAAGCATCAAAGCCAGCAGCGGAAACATATCTTCGTTGCCTTGAAGCCTTAAGCGTCGCAGCAGATGAGACGCTGTTCGTCGATGATCTGAAGGTCAATGTAGTCGGAGCCCGGAAGGCTGGTCTTCACACCCACTTGTTTACCGGTCATGAGGCGCTTTCCAGCGAATTGCGTCGTCACGATCTGCTGTAGAGACCACAATCGTTTGAACGGCGTTGCCCTCCTCGCAAGCGCCGTTGGCGTCAAATCAACGGGTGGCTGGTCCCAGCGCAGGATGAGATAGTGTCGGTCCAAGGTGGTTTTTTCGCCTTAGCTGGGTACATACCGACATTGGCGGTTTTGCCATCCCTCTTGTTTGATAGTTCGACAGCCAGGTCGGTTTTGGCCCAGTCAATCTCGCCGCGCTCGATGTGCGTTGCTCGTACTGTTTTCCTCGCGCTCGCCAGTCGGCAGGTTGTCCGACGGATTCTCAGGCTCGTGATGTGGCGGTTTTTTCCTGGCGAACAAGCGCCTGCCGATTCGATCAGCGCCGTCTCGAAGCGGGGTCCGCATGTACCAGGGCCACCAGGCAAGGTGGTAGAACAACAGGCACGCTCCCCGGTACCCTCGGAGCCACTCCCGGCGGATTCCGTCTGTCGGGAAGCTTTCAAGGGTGCGGTGCCCAAGCGATATAACGCCAATCGTCATCCAGGCGATAGCGAGCAGCAGAGTTGGAAGCGACAAGGCGCAGGCCGCAATGAACAGGGCAAGCGGCAAACAGATCTCAAGTGCCGAACGCGTTTTCATTTCCTGTTCTCCCCGTCACAAGCGAACTGATTTTGAGCTTACTCCACTGTGCAAAAAGGGGAGGACCAGATTGATCGACGCCCTTGTGCCAGCCAGGTGCTTCCGCAGCGCGTCACTCGTGACTCAACGGACAACAACATAGCGCATGCCACGTAAATAAGCGGCACGGCTTCCTCCAGTCGCTTCGGCAGAACGGACGCCCGCACATGGTCCATAATCCGCCTTTAAAACACACCAGCCGCACGTCCTGTAGGGGAGAGAATGAAAGCTCGGGCGACGATCATATGCAGTCGGGACGGCAAAGTGCTTTTGGTCGCGCGCACGCGGGCACGGTGGTCGTTGCCCGGTGGCACGATCAAGCGTTCCGAGTCGCCGCTGGATGCAGCCCAACGCGAGCTGGAAGAAGAGACTTCGCTCGTTGGTGCGGAGTTCACGTACCTGTTCCAGTTTGGCGGCCTCAGCAAACGACATCTCGTTTTCTTCGTCGATCTTCCTCAGGACGCGTCCCCCGAACCGCGTAACGAAATTTCGAGGTGCAGGTGGTTCAGCCCGACCAAAATATCGACCCTCATCACCAGCATACCGACCCGGGAAATCGTCGATCTGTTTTGCACGCACGAGAATCTCGGCGAAACACCGTCAGCGGTCATCGACAAACGGGACGGGTCAGCCGGCGTTGATGTCGCCGACACGGCTTCACAACGGGTCCAAAGCCAAGCTATCAAGGAGTAAGTCGTGATCGGCAATATCGAACTTCTATCTCGCCTCGTCCTGGCGGCTCTCCTCGGCAGCGTCATCGGCTTCGAGCGAGAAAGAATGAACTGGGCGGCCGGTCTGCGCACGCACATGCTGGTATGTGTCGGTGCGGCGTTGATGATGCTGGTCTCTGCGTTCGGATTTGCCGATGTCTTGGGAACGAAGAACGTCGTGCTCGATCCTTCCCGGGTCGCCGCCCAAGTCGTGTCGGGCATTGGGTTCCTGGGAGCGGGGTCGATCCTGCTGCGCGGCGAAATCGTGCGCGGGTTGACCACCGCCGCCAGCCTCTGGTCGGTCGCCGGAATCGGTCTGGCGGTCGGTGGTGGGATGTACACCGCAGCCGTCGGCGCGACGGTCATCATCTTTATCATTCTTGCCGGAGTGAAGCCACTCGAGCGTCGCTTCATTGCGGTCAAACAGGAGCGCAACATAACCCTGTTGGTCGAACGCGGCAGCGTATCACTCGACAGTGTTCACAACGCTCTGGGTAAGGGAAGCGTTCGGGTGAAGCAATTCATCGTCCAGCAATCTGAAGACGATGCTGAACTCGACCACGTACAGATTGGGCTATCGCGAGCGGCAGCCAGTGAGTTCAAAACGATCCGTACACGCCTGGCGGCAATGTCGGGTGTCCGTGAATGCAGGAATGGCAGTTGAAGGTGGAAGGCCATGACGCGTACATATGAATATCAAGGCTATACCCTTGTCGTGGCCGTCGAATCCGACTCAAGCTGGCGACAGGCTGGCGGAGCCGCGGCGCGCGTGGGCTACGTGGCAATCGTCAGAATCTTCCAGGCAGGTGCTGCCATGGCGGTATTTTCACCGCTACGTTTCGGTGAGGCCCGCGGTCACCCGTTCGCGACAGAAGCGGATGCCTTGATGGGCGGTTACAGCGCGGCACGGCGAATCGTCGATGATCTTTTTAGTCCCGAGAGCCAATAGCATCGGAGCGCTAATCGGCGAGCTAACGTAAGCGGCAGTGGCATAACAATGTCCAGTGCCCCCGAGTTTTAAGACGCCCAGTTTGCTTGAGCCGTAGCCCACTCGTGGCCGACCTCTGCCCTACGGACGATCGGCCGTACCCGACCCGTTACCGCCAGTCGGCGCCGCCACAGGAACGACTCCTTTGCATTCGGTAGCGGCCGTCTGCACAATCCGCTCTCTCGGGTCAACGTTTCGAATCCGATTGAGAATCAACTACGTCATATATCGCGGGTATTGGAGCCGGAAGGGTTCGCACTTTGCGGTCAGTGCCAACTACTTCATGCGTTCTCTGGTGATCGGGATACCTGCTCACGAAGCGTCCTACGCAAGTCCAGACTATCGCGAGCAGCTTCTGTCGAGGGCAGGACTAGACCGTCAGTCTGCGAAGACCGCCACGTGCTTCCGGATGAACGCCTCGACGGTCATGGGCGGGGTGCCCGTTAGTTCCTCGACCAGCGTATTGGTGCCGGCAAAAACGCCATTTTGATAGTCGACAGCGACAGACAGGAGGTGCTGTGAAAATGCATCGCTAAATTTCGAATCGGTATTCAAACGCTTTTCGAACATATCGAGGTCAATCGGCTGGTACTTCACTTCCCGGCCCAGAACCTTGCTCATTTCATCAGCAATCTGATGGTGGTTCATCTCGATGGGGCCGTATAGCGGGTAGACCTTGCCAGCGTGAGGAGCTGGATCACGAAGAATCGCAGCGATGACGCGCCCCTGGTCTTCGGCTGCAATCGGTGCATGACGCCCGTTACCAAAGGGCAGCCTCAACGTTCCGTCCTTTTTGACGTTTGCAACCTGGCCGGGATAAGTTAACCATTGTGCGAAGAACGTCGGGCGAATGTGGGTGACCGGGATTCCCGACCAGTCAAATACCCTCTCCGAGATCCAGTGGTCACGTGCGGCGTGACTCGTTGCGTTCCTGCGAGCGGAAATTTGCGACATGTTCACGATCCCGCTGATTCCAGCCTCCCGGGCCGCCTGAGCAAAATAGACGCTCGCCTGTATTCCCCCTGCTTCAATTGGATAGACGAAGTACGCCGAAAAAATGCCCTCGAGAGTTCGTGCCACATCGTCCAGACTGGAAAGGTTACCGACCAAAACCTCGACTCCACGCGACTTCAGTCGTTCCGAACGTTGGTCCTCCTTCCGCACCAGTGTGCGTACCTTTTCACCAGCCGCTAGAAGTGCTTCGGTAGCTGCTCCACCGGTATCGCCTGTCGCTCCGGCAACAAAAATTTTCTGACCAGACATTTCGAACACTCCACGCTGTAGGGAAAGGGTTATTGGATCTGTGACATGTCGCGGTGCTCAATTCAACGCATGCGAGGTAGCTTGCCTGAGCCAGTCGACGACCCGGTTCACTTCTACCGGGAAACGTTCACCCGGCCCGCCTGCTACAACCCGCTCGTCTTGAGCCACGAACCAATGGTTTGGACAAGCTCAGTCTTGCGCTCAAGTGGAAGCCAGTGGCCAGCGGGCAGGTTCGTTACGGAAAGGTCGGCGCAGGCGCTGCGCATGGGTTCTCCGAGGTGACTGCGGTTGATGTCGCAGATTGCGTCCCAATCACCGTTGACGAACAAAACGGGCTGGCGTAGCTGGCCGCCTTCCGGCGCTGTGCGCGCGTAGGCAATGTTGGCGGTGTCGTTCAGGTACCAGGCATTGACCGAACGGAAACCACTGACATCGAACGCGTCGACCAGCGCGTTAAAGTCGGTGGGCGTCCAGAGCGCTGGATCAGGCGGCGTCGCCGGGGCGCGATGCGCCGAGCCATAACGCCCACCGTTTTTTGTGATCAAGGCGGACGGAGAGACCTGGCGGACAGAGGTAGGATTGCCGCGCCGATAGAGCGACGCGAGCGTTGCCGGGGTGTCCGCCTCGAAATCGCTAACCGTCTGGCTGAAGTGCGTCAGGTAAAAGCGGAAGTAATCCCACTGCCCATCCGGATATTGATCCGCAGGGTACAACTGACGGTCGATCAGCGGCACGAGATTGGGCAGTGCGAAGCCCTCCGGAAAGTAAGGGACTGAGATCAGCACCACGCCGCGACTGCGCGCCCCGTGGTGCGCAGCGAGTGCTCCGGCCACGGGGCTTCCCCAGTCGTGGCCAACCCAGATTGCCGGGCGCGCCCCCAAATGGTCGTGCAGTTCGACCATGTCGTGGACGATCTCGTTCAAGGCATAGGCCTCGGAAGCGGCCGGCACCGATGAGCCGCCATAGCCACGCATATCCGGTGCAACGCAGCGCCAGCCTTCGGATGCGAACGCCTCGATCTGCGCACGCCACATCAGGCCGATCTCGGGCCAGCCATGGAGGAAGATCATCAACGGCCCATCGGCCGGGCCAGCCTCCAGGTAGCGTGTTGTGTGGCGCGGCGAGCTGAAGGTATACACGGTCAGGTTAGGGACGTTATCTGAACTGGCGCCGACGACTACCGTGCCGCCGGCAGCGCCAGACCCAGCCCCAAAAGCTGCCTTACTCATCAACAGGCTTGCACCAAACGCGGTTCCATTGGCGAGCAGAGTGCGGCGTGACATAGCTGACATAGGTAGGTCTGGTTTAGTCACGATTGATTATAGGAAAGGTTTGCGGACTCACCTGCTCCGGGTCTGGTCCGCCACGTTCGCCGGTGTCGAGCTCGCTGATTGCCTGAACTTCCCCCGACGCAAGTCCGAAGTCGAAGATATCGATGTTCTCGGCAATCCGTTCCGGACGCACGGACTTCGGGATGGGAGACGTGCCCAACTGGATCTGCCAGCGCAGGATAATCTGCGCCGGGGTCTGTCCGTATTTCCTGGCGAGCAGCACCACTGTCGGATGGGAGAGAGGGTCATGCATCTCCTGCGAGGTCTTCGCCTTTTCTCCGTCGCGTTTGATGCCGCCAATCGGAGACCACGCCTGGGTGATGATTCCGTGCTTCTCATTAGCTTCGCGAAGTTCACGCTGAATGAAGAAGGGATGCAGTTCTACCTGATTCACCGCGGGAATGTGACCCGTTTTCTCAATCAGCCTGATGAGATGGTTGGAGCTGAAGTTGCACACACCAATCGCTCGAACGCGCCCCTCCTCAAGGAGCTTCAGCGCGGCCCTGTAAGCGTCGATAGTTGCCTCGAAGGCCGAAGGAACCGGCCAATGAATCAGATAAAGGTCCAGGACGTCGAATCCCAGCTTCAGAAGACTTCGGTCGAAAGCACGAAGGGTCTGGTCGTAGCCGTAGTCGATGATCCACACCTTGGTTGTCACGAAGACGTCCTCTCTTGGGACGCCAGACGAGCGGATACCCTCCCCAACCTGCTGCTCGTTCATATAGGCTGCAGCCGTGTCGATCAGCCGGTATCCATTTGCGACTGCCGATCTGACCGCAGCTACGGTTTTCTCAGGCTCGCTGCGAAACACCCCAAGTCCGAATGCGGGCATCTCAATTCCATTGTTCAACCTGTACACGGGGCTTTTGCCTGTCACCATCGTTAAATCCGTTTCTCAGTTGGATGTCTCTTGCCGACGCGGCTGCTGCAGGGTGCGTGGGCGTGGGGGCGGTGACGCCGGATAGGTGCCCTTTCCGCGTATCAATCCCATAGCGAGTCAGGTGGGGGTTACGGTTTGCAGGAACTTCACGAGTTGCTCATTGACCACATCAGGGGCTTCGTGTTGTACCCAGTGGCCCACATTGTCGAGTTCGAGACCGCCAATGAGACTGGGAACGCCCGAGCGCATCTGGTCCACGGTCAGCGGATAGAGCTCTTTCAAACCATCCGCCTTCCCCCAGATGAAAAACGAAGGCTGCGTAATCCTGGCGCCTTTCCACGGAGCGGACAGGTAGAAGTACGGTTCAGCGGCCCGATAGTAGTTCAGGGCACCGTGAAAGCCGGTACGCTGAAATTCCGCCACGTTATGAGCGACGTAATCAGGCTCCGCCCATGACGGTAACGGTCCGGGGGCCGCACGGTGAAGGCTGCGTGCCGGATCCATCGGACTCCACCGCTTGTCTGCGGGAGCGGAGCCCGATGCCCAGTACAGGATTCCCGGAATTGTCACCGTGGCGTCGGCCCAGATCTGATCGGCGTCCGGCCGGCTCTGTTCGAACATGTAGAAGTCATCCTGGTGGCCGGACTTGCGCATCTTCTCGAAGACGCTGACATCCCCTCGAGGAACGAACGGCACGCTCAGACAGAACACGGCCTTGAATCGGTCGGGACGCATCAACGCTGCTTGCCACACATGCGTTGCACCCCAGTCATGACCCACGAGGACAGCGCTAGGAATCTTCAACGCATCGAGCAGGCCCACCAGGTCGCCGACCGTTTGCAGTGGCGTGTACAAGGTTGGGTCTGTCGGCGCCGAACTGCGGCCGCAGCCGCGCATATCGGGAGCAATTGCCCGATATCCGGCAGACGCCACGGCTTTCATCTGCCGGCGCCACGTGTAGGAAGTGTCCGGAAACCCGTGGCAGAAGAGTACAACTGGCCCCTCTCCCTGTTCGGTTACGTGCAGGGTGACGCCATTGGTACTGACATCGTATTCCTTGATACCGGGTACGCCGCCGGTTCCAGGGCTTTGCGCCTGCGCCCCGCGATCCAGCAGCAGGCTTGCACCAAGGGCCGTCCCGCTCGCGAGGAAGGCGCGGCGCGAGATAGAGGGTGCGGGAATAGACGCTGTTGCAGAGAGGTTGTTTTCCATAGGGGTTTCTCGATTGGTCCGATGTGAGACTCGGGAATCCGCCAATGGTAGAAGCCCTCAACGAGGCGGGAGAGACGTATTTCCGACAATTCCGGCCATGCTGGCGCGGCCACTCTTATCGGCATCAGGATCGCTGGTTAGAATCACAGTTCAGCAGGCGACGGCTCGCGCCAGGCGCCAGCGTGCAGGACGTAACGTTATGTCCTGCTATTTTCCGGGACCTATCATTCTGCGCATTGGCTACATCGTCGTTCCAGGCTTCCAGGTCATGGTTTTCAGCGGACTAACGGTGTTTGAACTCGCAAACCGACTGACCAAGGAGCCGCACTACGAGATACGTCTGATATCTGAAAGCGGTGGGCCGGTTCAGAGTTCTCTCGGATACTCCGTCATGACGGATAGTTTCGCTGAAGGCACGTTCGATACGGTGATCATCGGCGGCGTCATCACTGGCGCGTACCCGGCGAGCGCCGCACTGATTGAATATTTAAGAGGCGCGGTGAAAAACACCCGGCGCGTTGCCTCAATGTGCACGGGCGCGTTCTTTTTGGCTCAGGCCGGCGTTCTGGACCATCGGCGTGCCACGACTCACTGGGCGCACGCGCGCGAATTGCAAACGACGTATCCGAAAGTCAAAGTCGAAGAAGATCGGATATTTATCGTGGACGGTCCGGTATGGACATCCGCAGGCATGACTGCGGGGACCGATCTTGCGGTTTCGATGGTGGAAAGAGATCTTGGTGCAAAGGTAGCGCGAATTGTCGCCAAGCGAATGGTCATGTTCCATCGACGTGCCGGCGGACAGTTACAGCACTCCACACTCCTGGACCTCGATGCAAAAACTGACCGGATACAAACCGCGCTGGTCTATGCGAAAAGCAATTTGCACACCCCACTGACGGTCGACAGACTCGCTGAAGCCGCCAATCTGAGTGTGCGGCAATTCAGCCGGGCGTTCCGTGAGGAGACCGGGCAATCACCTGCGAAAGCTGTCGAGAACTTGCGGTTGGAAGCAGCGCGTCTCATGGTCGAGCAGGGCAGGCTGCCGATTGACGTCGTCGCGAGAGAAACGGGTTTTGCTGATTCAGACAGAATGCGCCGTGCGTTTCTGCGAGCTTTCGGTGAACCACCTCAGGCTATTCGCCGCAACGCGCGCGAGCACGCCGACAATTGAGGTATCAACTACCTGTCATGAGCACGGCGCACGGTCCAGAATTTCGCATCAATCGAATGGCCGATAACGTCGAAGCTGCGGTCGTCGATTGCACATTCGCGACTGGCTCTTAGTGGCCCCTCGCTGCCCTTCAGCATCGGGTGAGCGCTGGCCCTGTTGCGCTAAAATGCGGCTCGCAATAGGGCCTCCAGCTCACGGCTGGTTAGAGCAGTGGCATATCGCCAACGGTTCACCCGAAATCGGATTAACGGGTCTCAATTCCCATGAACGCGTTCACGTTTTAGCCATGCCGCGCACCAAACGTGTAAGCGCGCGCCTCCTGCTGAAGACGCGTCCCAAGCGCGGGGCGCTGGTGCGGTACGGCGACCGAATTGCGGAGGTGCTAGGTGAGGCACGGGTCGAGCGCGTCATGATCCGTTCGCTGCACGCCGATGGTATTGAGCGACGCAGCGCGGTGAAGTGGAAAAACCTGAGATTGCTCGACGATCAATTGTTCTAGCGTGAGCCGGTAGCTATCAAGCCGAGCTCATTGCAATCGCCTGCAATCTACGTAGGCGGAAAACGCGCTCGACTCCCTACCGGTTCACTGCGTCCTTGAACGCTTTGCCAGCGGTAAACTTGACGGTCTTCGACGCGGCGATCTGAAGTGCTTCGCCGGTCTTCGGGTTACGCCCAGTTCGTGCCGCGCGTGCGCCGGTGCTGAAAGACCCGAAGCCGATCAGTTGAATCACCTCGCCCTTGACCACAGCGTTCGTCACAGTATCGAGAAATGCATCGATCGTTTCAGCTGCTGCCGCTTTCGTGATGCCCACTTCGCTTGCCACTGCGTCGATGAGGTCCTGCTTGTTCATGTTGATGCTCTCCATTTAAGCTAACTGATAGCCTGTATGCGTGCCAACCCGGAGGATACCGCACCGGACGTGCGCGGTTGGCGCGAGGCAGCGCCGGTATCGCTGCGACAGCGCCCTTCCTCTCCATTGGAGTTGACTGACAGCTGCTAGCCGCCGTCTTCTGAATAGTATTGCGCCGCTGCATCAAGCATGCGCTGGCGTTCAGCGTGGACGTAGATCGACGTGGTCTGCAACGAGGCGTGACCCAGGATGCGCTGAACCACGTCGATGGGCATGTCCCGGGCAACTGCCCTGGTACCAAAGGTATGTCGAAACGCGTGAGCGGAGGTCGCGAGTAATTTTGCGTGCGCATCGTAGGACAGCGCGCCCTCGCGCAGCAGATCACTCGCGATGCGTCGCACTGCTTCGCGCACCAGGCGCGCGAGCGCGTCGGCCGAATACGGTGCCTCGCTCGTTCCGTCCGTGCCGCCGTCATGCTTGGCGAGCGACGCCTCGGTGCCGTTGATCACGACCGGCGCGATCAGGGGAGCCGCGAGCGCCGGCGCATCGAAGTCTTTTTCCCGATCAGCCCAGTGCGCACGCAAAGCGGCGACCGCGGCTGCGCTCACGGGGACCGTGCGTTGTTTGCGGCGTTTGCCGACGATGGTCAAGGCCCAAACCGTCACGCCTGTTTGGCTGGGTGCCGCGTCGCTTGCCACCGCACTTACCAAGGCTGTCGGGGACGACCTGGTCAACCCCCTGGCGGAAGGTTTGGCAGGCCCGCCCGACCTCACGACGGCCACGCTCAAGTTTTCGCGACGGGCGTGGGCCGCTTCGTCGCGCCGCAGCCCCGAGTCACCCATCAATAAGATCGCTGCCCGCGCGGTGCGCCACTGGCGCGCTTCTTCCTCGGTTGGTGTCAAGCCGCCAAGCTCGTCTCCGTCACACCGGGCGTCGAGTTCTGCCCGTAGCGTGGTCCACAGATCGGCGGACAGCGCCCGCTCGACCTGCACCTCAACCTCGCGCGTGATCGTCGCCGGATCCGTCACCGCACTCCACGGGTTGCCGGCGAGATAGCGCACGGTCGTGAGCCACGCGAACGCCGCCCGAATCGCGCGCACCGCTACGCCTGACTCTCGGGCGACAATCCCTCGGGGGTGAAGAGTCGCCACCGGCCGCTTGAGCGCGGCCGCTTCGGACCCACGAACGTGGGTATCGGCTTTTTCAGGAAATCCTTGTACGCCTCGCAGTCCTCCACCGTCATCGACGAGAGGGCGACACCCCGCACGATCACGAGCCACAACACCAGTCGCTCGAGCTCGCGCGTGTAGACGCGCAAGGTCGGCGGCCGGTCGCGATAGCGATTCAGATACGCGTGCACCGCCGCCAGATCGTGTTCCGCCCGGATGAACGCAAAGTCGCGCCCGCGGTTGGTACCGTGTTCTCCGGATAAGGCAGTTGGAATTGCGAGCCGCTCGAACGGGGCCAACTGCGGTGCATCAATCGATCCGCCGATCACCACCACGTTGGCGAGACCCACGGCCGGCACCGGCGGTTGGGTATCCACATCCGCCTCGATGCGCTTGCCCAGATCATTCTCGTGTCGGCGCAGCCATGCAACGATCACGCGCGCACGCTGCGGACCGATGCGCGGCATCGAGCGCCACCAGCTGCCGCCGTGCGAATTGCAGAAGTCAACCAGCTCACCAAGGGTATCGATCCCCTCCCCGACCAGTCGTTTGGTCACCAGCGGCCGGAACCACAGACCGACCTGGTGATCGAGCGATGGGGCCGCGGCCGCCAGGGTCGACGCCTGCTCGACCATGCGCAAGGTGACCGCCGTCAGCTTCGCGCTGCCGTGCTGTTTGATCGACGCTTTCAGGTGCGAC
>Ga0302178_10002628_pt1 | contig 14054 bp, 13 predicted proteins | sample I_Palsa_E1_3_FD_198790 | JGI IMG/M metagenome (GOLD analysis project Ga0302178, IMG submission 198790) | Peat permafrost microbial communities from Stordalen Mire near Abisko, Sweden - I_Palsa_E1_3 | ecosystem: Environmental > Terrestrial > Soil > Palsa > Peat permafrost | place: Sweden... | reverse complement strand
CCCGGCGGCAGTATCCACTTCTCCCGTCTCCAGGTGGTACCTGGTCTGGAGCACGAACGACGGTCCGTTCGGTACCTTGTTACCAGAGTTTTTTGAGGCAAATTGTCCCACGCGAGGTTGCCAGCACCGGCCCGCCGGTGTCCGGTGCTCGCGTCCGCGGCGAGAGGACCCCACGATGCCATTGAGCGAACTCAGTTACAAGTCGGCCGACGGCACGCAGGTCGCCGCCTACAAGTGGGAGCCGGAGGACGACCGCGGACCGCTGGCCGCGGTCCAGCTGACCCACGGGATGGGCGAGCACGCCCAGCGCTACGATCACGTCGCGCGGGCCCTGAACGAAGACCCGTTTCGTCGTCTACGCCCAGGATCACCGCGGTCACGGCGCCAGCGCCGACCCTGATGCGTACGGAGACCTGGGCGAGGGCGGGTGGAACGCCCTGGTGGACGACATCGGCCTGCTCTCGGCCAAGATCCGCGCGGACCACCCGGACCTGCCGCTCATCCTGCTCGGGCACAGCATGGGATCATTCGCCGTGCAGCAGTACCTGCTCGATCACAGCGCCGACGTCGACGGCGTGGTGCTGACCGGGACCGCGGCGATCGACCTGCTCGAGCCCGCGCTGGACTTGGACAAGCCGCTGGACCTTGCCCTGTTCAACGCGCCGTTCCAGCCCGCCCGCACCGAGTACGACTGGCTGTCGCGGGACGAGGCCATCGTGGACGCCTATATCGCCGATCCCGGCTGCGGCTTCGGGATCGACGTCGAGTCGGCCAAGGCGATGTTCACCGGAGCCCGGCGGCTCGCCGACCCGGCCCAGGTCGCCGCGATGCGGTCCGACCTGCCGGTCTACATCGCGGTCGGCGAGGCCGACCCGGTGAACGGCGGCCTGGCGCTGCTGACTCCGCTGACCGACCGGTACCAGGCCGCGGGCCTGACCGACGTGACGGTCCGCGTCTATCCAGGCGCCCGGCACGAGATCCTGAACGAGACCAACCGGGACGAGGTCATCGCCGCGCTCAACAGCTGGCTCGACCGCGTGGTGACCAGCGCAGGCCAGGACAGCTAGGACCAGACCCGGCGCCCGGACGCCTTGACCATTCTTACCCGACGTGCGCCGTAGGTTGCGAGCCGGCCTGCTTGGGTAGTTGCGAGCCGACCTGCTTAGGTATGAGCGTCAGACGGTGGGCCGGCTTAGGCTGGCTGATGAAATTTCCCTGGCCGAGGTCGCAGCCGAGGCCGGACAGCAGCTCCAGCGTGGCGTGATCCTCGATTCCTTCGGCGACGATACGCAGGCCAAGGGCGTGGCCGAGGTCGATGGTCGCGCGGACGAGGTCGAGGGCGCGTCCGCTGTCGTCGCCGGTGAGCGCGGCGATGAAGATCCGGTCGAGTTTGAGTTCCTTCACCGTCAGGCTACTGAGGTGGGCGAGTGAGGTGAAGCCGGCGCCGAAGTCGTCGATCGACACCACGATGCCCTGGTCCCAGAGCTCTTGGATGACACTGCGGGATCGATCAAAGTGGGAGATGACGGTCGTCTCGGTGATCTCCAGAACGAGGGCTTCGGCGGGCACCCGATGACTCTCGAGGAGGTCGCGGACGAGTTCTGTGAACCGGGGATCGAGAAGGTTGGCCGGTGAGATGTTGACCGAGACTGACAGCGGGTTTCCGGCGTTCCTCCAGGCGGCGCACTGCGCGAGGGCGCCGGTAAGCACCAGAGTGGTGATCCGTCCCATGAGGCCGGCTTCTTCGGCCAGGGGAAGGAACTCAAGGGGTGAGACGATGCCGAGCCTGGGGTGAGCCCAGCGTAGCAGGCTCTCGACAGCGACGATCCTGCCGGTCCGCAGATCGAGCTGTGGCTGGTAGTGCAGCACGAGTTGGCGTTCGTCAATGGCTGTGCGCAATTCATCAAGTAGCAGCAGCCGGTTCCCGCTTTTGTCGAGGTCCGGCTGATAGATCGCGAAGGGAGTGTCGGCCAGCTTGGCCCGGTACATCGCGACGTCCGCGCACCACAGGAGGCTTGCCGCATCGGTGGCATCAGTGGGTGCCAGCGCGATGCCGATGCTCGCGCTGATGTGGACCCGCACCGTATCAAGGACGAAGGGCTCGGCCAGCCGGTCCGTCAGTCGCTGGGCGACCGCGGTGGCATAGCCGGCATCTCCGTCCATGAGCACGACGACGAACTCGTCACCCCCGAGCCGGATAGGCAGATCGGCCTCGCGCAGGCAGGCAGACAAGCGGGGGCCCAGCTGCTTGAGGAGCTTGTCTCCAACGGGGTGGCCGAAGGTGTCGTTGATCTCCTTGAAATGGTTGAGGTCAAGGAAGAGGAACGCGAGGGATCGCGGCCGTGTTGCCGCCACGTCGTAATCTGCGAAGAACGCGTCGAGCACCGTGAAGAGGTAACGACGGTTGCCGAGACCAGTGAGCTCATCGGTCACCGACTGGTGACGGCGTTCCTGGCTGAGGGACCTCATCCCGCGCACGGACACCACCAAACGGATGCCGACGAGCAGGAGAGCGGCAGTCGCAAGGCCGAGCGCAAGCCGGCTCGTCGCGTGCAGGTTTCCGACAAAGAGGACGACCAGGGCACACGCGGCGCTGAGTCCCGGAATGACGAACAACGCTGGCTTCCGAAGAGTCTGCGGGTTGGAGGGATGCGGCCGCAACCACACTGACATCGACAGAAGCAGCATCGATGTCGGCCAGGCGATCCCATCGAAAATGAAGCCCAGCCGCGACGCCCCGAAGGACGTCCCGAAGAGGCTGGCGGTATCACCGACGGCATTGATAGCCATTCCCGTTGCCATGAGGAGCCACGGCGCCTTCCGCCTGCCGGACATCACCGTCGATCCGCCCACGACCAGGCTGAGCAGCAGCACGTCTCCAACCGGGTACGCCAAGTTGGTCGCCGTCGCGGCGGAAGTCCCACCGGCCAGATGAAGGACTCTTTCGAACGCGAACGCCGCGCACACCGACGCAGTGCCGAGACTCGCGACAGCGCCGTCCAGCCAGCTAGGAGTGGCGAGCCTCCTAACCTCCCCACGCATGAAGATCACGGCTGCCACGTAAGTGGACGGGTAGAACCCGAGGTAGAAAACGTCCGCGAGCGAGGGCGTCGAAGGCGTGACGCCGCCCAGTGACTCGACCGTCAGCGCAATGTCGCCGGACGCCCACATGAACAGGCCGAAGCCGAGCGTCAGCGCCACTGCACGCCCGGGCCGCCGGGTGAATCCACGGGCGATGCACAGGGCGGCGGCGACCATCTCGAAGCCATTGACCAACCAGCCGTCGAGCAGTTCCGAAGGTCGGCCGGGACCCCGGACGATCAAGGACGCGAGATAACCCAGGAGGAGGAGAGCCATCAGCGCATACGCGGCCCACAAGGCGCGCTCGGCAGGGTAGCGCCGGTATGACCACCAGCCGCGGCAGCGGCCCTCGGACCCGTCGACGTCCAGGGAGATTGCCATTACATTATCTTGCGCTCTGGCCGGCAACGACGGCACCCTGCGGTACGTCTCGTTTAGCCGTCATAAACCCATCGTAGTTGACTAGTAACCCTTTGTCACAAAAGCGCGGGGCTAGTGGCGTAGCCTGACGCAGCCGCCCGGGCGAGCGCCCACTACGAGTGGCCGAGGACCGGGTGCGGGACGTACGGCTCCTCCAGCCGCCGCATCTCATCCTCGCTCAGCGAGAGCTGCTCGGCGGCCAGCGCGTCCTGAAGGTGACCGATCCGAGTGGCGCCGACGATCGGTGCCGTCACGCCGGGCTTGTGCAGCAGCCAGGCCAGCGCGACCTGCGCCTGGGGCACGCCGCGTTCGGCCGCGACCTCGGTCACGCGGTCCACCACGTCGAAGTCGCCCGGCTGGTTGTACAGCGAGTCGAGGAACGAGTCGCTGCCGGCCCGGGTAGTTGGCTGCTCGCCCGCGCGAGGGCGGCTGCGGGTGAGCACACCGCGGGCCAGCGGGCTCCACGGGATCACCGCCACGCCCTGGTCCAGGCACTGCGGGATCATCTCCCGCTCCTCCTCGCGATAGACCAGGTTGTAGTGGTTCTGCATGGAGACGAAGCGGGTCCACCCGTTCCGTTCGGCTGTGTACTGCGCCTTGGCGAACTGCCAGGCGTACATGCTGCTGGCGCCGATGTAGCGCGCCTTGCCCGCCCGGATCACGTCGTTCAGCGCCTGCATGGTCTCCTCGGCCGGCGTGCCCGGGTCCCAGCGGTGGATCTGGTAGAGGTCGACGTAGTCGGTGCCCAGGCGCCGCAGCGAGGCGTCGATGGCGGACAGGATGTGCTTGCGGGATAGACCGCGGTCGTTCTCCCCGGAACCGGTCGGCATGTAGACCTTGGTGGCGAGCACGTAGTCGTCCCGGCTGGCGAACATCTTGGCCAGCAGCCGGCCGGTGATGACCTCGCTTGTTCCGCCGTTGTAGGCGTCGGCCGTGTCGAAGAACGTCACGCCGCCGTCGACGGCAGCGCCGACGATAGGCTCGGCGACGTCCTCGCCCTGCGCCCAGGCCCGTTCGGTCTTGTCCCCGTAACTCATCATGCCCAGGCAGATGCGGGAAACCCGGAGGCCGGTCGAGCCGAGATTGACGTACTTCATTGCTGTCACTCCTGGATGCGTCTGCGGCGCGGCAACGTGGCCGCTCTGGCAGGCTACCGGGACCCGTACGCCGAACGTCACACGGTCACGCCCGCGATCAGCTGGTCGAGGACCTCGATCATCTCGGCGCGTGCCCGCCCGCGATCTGCCGATTCCGCCACGTACAGGGCGGCTTCGTCGCCAGCCACGTCCGCACGGCGTGCCGCAAGGCCTCGACCGGATCGGACACCCCGGCGGCGGCTACCTCGTCAGCGAGCCGCCTGGCGAAATCGGCCTCGACCGCTTCCATGACCGCGTCGAACAGGACTAACCGCGCGGTACCAGGGCAAGCTGGCGCGACTGGGCGACAAGGCGCCCGGTTGAGTCCCAGATTTCGCCGTCCTCTTCAAGGAAGCCGCCGGTCACGAAGTGCGTGGCGAACGTGCATCGCAGCCATCCTGGCTCGGGCCGAGCGCGAACGTGCACGGTGAGTTCGATGGTGGGCGTCCACGCCACGGGAAAATCGGCATTGAAGGCTGTTGGCGGAAAGGCGTCGGCTGCACACAGAAGAGCGATGGTATCGGCAGGTTCACCGTCGCGAAGCCGGAACCAGCCGCGCATCAGCGCTTGTCCCGTCCGTTTGCCCAGGAGGAACTGGCCGTCTTCTGGATGCAGGCGGAGCTCGATTTTCCCCATGAACGGTGGCGGGAAAGTATCGGTTGCCACCACCGGCAGGCAGTCGCCAGGATCGGGCATCTCCGGGGGCCCCTGGTCGATGATCTCCGGTCCTGATACCTCGCTGAGGTCGCCGAAGGTGCCGATGCAGCCCAGCAGCGCTCGTCCTTTCGAAAGGAGAGTCGCAGTGCCAGAACTGAACCTTCGGCCCTCCTTCAGGACCTGGGTCTCGATCCTTACGTCACCGGGCTTGCCCGGATGGAAGTAGTGAGCCGAGATGGTCACCGGGTCGGGGCGAGCGAGCGCGGCGCCCAGTGCGCGGGCGGCGATCGCCAGGAGGTATCCGCCGTTCGCGTTGGCGGCAATGTCCCAGCCTGGAGCTATGCCTCCAGACCAGGCGGCGCGCTGTCGCACGGCATCGGCGTCCTCCGCAGCGATATCGAGTTTCGCGATCTCGGTCGCGGCCCGGAAAATCGATGATTGCTTGGTCACTGAATCACCTCCGAGGTCGCGATTCCGTTACCCGTAAGCCCGTACTGAACGACTGATGTAGTCCAGTATCCCGGGTCGAACCCAGGCAGTCTTATTCCAGCAGTCCGGCGACGACCAGGCAGCATGCGCATGATGACGATCGGCGGCAGCACGCTGGGCCGACACCGCCTAGGTCCTGGCTGCCGTCACCCCTTGCCGGGGTTGAATATCTCGATCGGGTCCAGGGTGCGGCGCACCGCGGTCTGCAGGGCGAGCGAGCCGGGATCGAGCTCCCGGCGCATGCCGTCCCGCTTGAGAATCCCGACCCCATGCTCGCCGGTGACGGTGCCACCCAGGGCGATCGCCACGTCGAGTAGCTGCTCGAACGCGGCCTGAGCCGCGATGCGGGCCGCCGCGTCGCCCGCCGGAGTGATGATCAGCGGGTGCAGGTTCCCGTCGCCGGCGTGGGCGATGGTGGCGATATGCACGTCATGCTGGGCCGCGATCGCGCCGATCTGCGCCAGCATCGCGGGGACCTTGGATCGCGGCACGCAGATGTCCTCGGTGAGCACCGGTCCGAGCCGCTCCAGGGCCGGGTAGACCAGCCGCCTGGCCTCGAACAACGCCTCTGCCTCGATATCGTCGGTCGACTGCTCCACCCACATCGCGCCGGCGTCGGCCATGGCCGCGGCGATCGCGTCCGCCTCGGCCGCGCCGGAATTCCCCGGCGTGTCCACCCGGGCCAGCAGCAGAGCGGTCGCGTCCGTGCCGATGCCCAGGTGCTTCCAGTCCTCCACCGCCTGCAGGCAGAACCGGTCAAGCAGCTCGAGCACCGCCGGGGTCAGGCCGCGCCTGGTGATCTGCGCGACGGCCTCGCCGGAGGCGACCAGGTCGCCGAACGCCCCGACGATCGTGCGCGGGATCCCGGCCGGCGCGGGCCGCAGCCGCAGGGTCACCTCGGTCACCACGCCGAGGGTGCCCTCGGATCCGACGAAGAGCCCGACCATGTCGAGCCCGGCCACGCCCTTGGTGGTGCGCCGCCCCAGGCGTACCGCGTCACCGTAGGCGACGGGGCCGCCCACGACGGCGCGTAGGCCCAGCACGTAATCGCGGGTGACGCCGTATTTCAGGCAGCACAGCCCGCCCGCGTTGGTGGCCACGTTGCCGCCGATCGTCGACCACGGAGCGCTGGCCGGGTCCGGCGGGTACCACAGTCCGTGTTCAGCGACGGCGGCCTTGACGTCGTTGTTGACCGCGCCCGGCTGGACGACGCAGACCAGGTTGTCCGGGTCGATCTCCAGGACCCGGTCCATCCGCGACAGGTCAAGGACGACACAGCCGCTGACCGCGTTGGCGCCGCCGGACAGGCCAGTACCCGCGCCGCGCGGCACGACGGGAATCCCGAACTCGGCGCAGGTGCGGACGACGTGCTGCACCTCGGCCTCTGATCGAGCCCGCACCCCCGCGACTGCCTTCCCGGCGGGGGCCCACTCGGCTTCGTCGTGTGACATGGCGGCGAGCTCGTCGGGATCGACCACCAGGCGGTCATCGGCCAGTTCCCGGCTCAGCGCCTCCACTACCATCGCGGGCGTCGTCACGACAGCGCCTGCCCGTCCAGCGCCTCGGCGATCAGCCCGGCCGTGGCGGCGGCACCGGCCCGCTCCGTCCCGGCACCGAACTGCTCGACGACGAGGGTGCCGCCGGGCACCTTCACCCCGGTTATCTCACCTGGAGGCGTTGGTACGTTTACCGGCTCGCCGGGCGTCTGCGCTGACTGCATACCCGAACCCTAAGCGGTTCCTGGCGGGGCGACCACCATCGGTCAGGTCCCTTCGCTGGCGCGGCAGGCACGCCATCTGGTTCGCTTCTGCCATGACATCACCTGTCGATGCCGAGGCGGCCGGGGAAACCGAGGGTCCGGCCTGGTTCACTGCGGCCCTGGCCGCACCGGTCCAGGCGCGGCGTACGACCGTCGAGGGAACCGAGATCGCCTACCGGGCGTGGGGGGAGCCTGCTGACCGGGGCATCGTGCTCGTGCACGGCGGTGCCGCCCATTCCCGCTGGTGGGACCATATCGGCCCGCTGCTGGCGGGCGGCTGGCGGGTCGTCGCCCTGGATCTGTCCGGGCATGGCGACAGCGGCCGGCGGGACAGCTACACCCTCGACGCGTGGGGCCGCGAAGTGCTCGCCGTCGTCGCCGACGCGGGGATCCCCAACCCGCCCACGGTGATCGGGCACAGCATGGGCGGCCTGGTCACGCTACGGCTCGCGAGCCTGGTCGGATCCCGCATCGCCGGTGCGGTCGCCATCGACTCGCCGGTGCGAGATCTCACTCCCGAGGACCGGGCGGCGCGCCAGCGGCGTGCGTTCGGGCCGCTGCGCGTCTATCCGACCAGGCAGGCGGCCATGGCGCGATTTCACCCCGTCCCCGATCAGCCGGTGCTGGCCTATATCAGGGACCATGTGGCCGCTACCTCGATCCGTCCGGTCGAAGGCGGCTGGACGTGGAAGTTCGACCCCGGGATCTTCGCCCGGGAGCAGTTCACCCCTGAGCTGCTGACCCGGCTGGATTGCCGGGTGGCGCTCTTCCGGGCCGAATACGGCATCGTGACGCCGCAGCTGAGCGAGGTCATGTACGACCGGCTCGGCCGCGTCGCCCCAGTGGTGGAGATCCCGGCCGCGGGTCACCACATCATGTTCGACCAGCCCATCGCGCTGGTCGCCGCGCTCCGGACGCTGGTCTCGGACTGGGACCACTCGCTGCCGGGAACGCCTCAGCGGCCCGGGGCCGGTCCCGAGGCCTGAAGCCGTGGGCTCCGGCCGGGCTGCCCGCGGCGCTCAGGCGGTGGCCCGGGTCTCCAGCAGATGGTCCAGGGTCGCGGCCGCGTCCAGCGGGTTCGCCAGCACCGCCCACCGCGCGCCCGCGAGGTCCGCGAGCTGAGCAGCCTGCTCGCAGTCGTCCGCGGGCGCCAGGATAACCAACTCAGGCAGGGCGCGCGCCATCGCCAAGGTGTCGTCGTCATCGGTAGAGCGGCAGTCCGATAGCAGGATGACGACCCGGCGCCGGGCCCGGGCGTGCGCCAGCTGCTCTCCCGCGGTCTTCAGCGCGTCCGACAGCCGGGTGACCCCGTGCCCCCGGAGCCGCAGCAGCCGCTCGGCCACGACCGCGGGGGCGATGTCGCTGGCCAGGGGACGGATGAGGTCCACGGACGCGGCGAAAGAGAGGACGGCATGCTCCCGCGGAGCCCGCAGCGCGCAGGCGGCGGCGACCGTCGCCGCCGCGGCCAGCCTCGTCCCGCTCATCGAGCCCGAACGGTCGACCACGACCGCGAAGGCCGTATGGGCCCGAGCCCAGTGCACGGTGGTCAGGTCGTCGAGGGCTGCTGGCCGGCCCTCGGAACGGGCCGCCGAGATGCCCTCGATCGAGGCATCGATGTCCAGGTCACCGTCGGCGGCGCCGCGCACGGGCCGCAGTCGTGAGATCCCGCGCATCGAGACGCGCCCGGCCCGGGCGCGCTCGAGCACGATGCTGGCGCCAAGCCGGATCGCGGCGACGCGCAGGTGTTCGTCGGTGGCGTTGGTCATAGCGGCGAGCAGTTCGAACACCATCGGGTCCTCGGCCAGGGCCTGTCTCATCGCCTGCTCGTCGAGAACACCGACCTCGGGGCTGATCTCGGCGAAGCGGGCATGACGGGAAAGTTCATGCCGCCCCACCGTCTTTCCCTCGGGCCGTCCCGACTTGGGGGAATTGGGGGAATTGGGTCGCGGTCGCTGGGGGCGCCCGCCGACCGCCGAAGCGGGCGGCGGGCTGGTCATTCCCCCGTGCCGTCATCGCTTCCCGGTGGCCCGTCTGCTGGCCTGGTGGCCCGTAGGCGCCGGAATATCTCCTCGATGATCTGGTCGGCCGACCGCTGGCACGACTCGTGCCGCCGCACGCGCCCGGACAAGGTGGTCAGCGCCGCGTCCAGCCCGACCTGCCAGTCGTCGGCGGGAACGACGCGGACTTCGGCCAGCTCAGGGAGCAGCCGGGCATAGTCGATGGCACCCCGCACCGAAGCCCCGGAACGAAGATCGGGATGTTCGCGGGTGGCGCGGGCCAGGTCTACCGCCTCGGTGACCAGGACCTGCTTGGCGTCCGGCGCGGCGAGCTGAACGATCTGACGTTCGTGCCCGGCGTCCTGGTAACCGACCGAAATCCGGCAGGTCCGGTCGTACAGCGCCATCGACAGCCGCGATGTCCCGACCGAGTCGTACGGGTTCATGGCGGCCACCAGCCGGAAGCTGCCGTCCGCGGTTACCCGGCCGAGCCGCGGCACGTTAATCTCCCCCTCGGACATGACGGTGAGCAGGACGTTGATCGTTTCTTCTGGGACCCGGTTGAGCTCCTCGACGTATAGCAGGCCGCCGTCGCGCATGGCCCGGACCAGCGGGCCGTCGGTAAAGTTCTCCGGCCGGTAGCCCTGTTCCAGGACGAGCGCCGGGTCGAAGGATCCGATGAGGCGAGCCGGGGTCAGCTCGGCGCTGCCCTCGACCAGCACGAATTCGGCGTGCCTAGCTTTCGCGACCTGCCGCAGCAGGGTGGACTTACCCGTGCCTGGCGGTCCTTCGAGCAGGATGTGGGCGCCAGACGCGAGCGCGGCTCGCACCAGCTCCAGCTCGCGCTGGCGCCCGACGACCTGTTTTGACTTCGGGTCGGTGCTCAAGGACCGAGGCGCGCGTCAGTGCTCGTGGACGATGACGCCGCGGACGTTCTTGCCCGCGAGAAGGTCCTCATAACCCTCGTTGACCTCGTCCAGGGTGTACGTCTGGGTGATGATCTCGTCGAGTTTGAGGTCACCCGCCTGGTACAGCCCGAGGATCTTCGGGATGTCGGTGGTCGGGTTGCAGTCGCCGAACAGGCTGCCCTTCACCGTCTTGCGGAACAGGGTCAGGACGGACCCCGACAGCGTGACGGTCGGCAGCTCCAGCTTGTTCAGCCCGGTCACCACGACGATGCCGCCCTTGCCGATCGCGTTGAACCCGGCGGACACGACGTCGGCCGTCATGAGATCGACGGTCAGGATGGCGGAGTCGGCGCCCTGGCCGCGGGTCATCTCGGTGATAGCCTCCTGTGCCTCCTCTGCGGTGGCGAACGCGTGGGTCGCGCCGAGCTCCATCGCCTTCTCACGCTTGTTCTCCAGCGGGTCGATCGCGACGACGTTCTTCGCGCCGGCGTAGCGGGCGCCCTGCACCGCGTTGATGCCGATACCGCCGATCCCGTAGATCGCGACGGTGTCGCCGGGGCGGACGTTCGCGGTGTTCACGGCGGAGCCCCATCCGGTCGGCACGCCGCAGCCGACAAGCACGGCCTTCTCCAGAGGCAGGTCGTCGTCGACCTTGACGGCTGAGGTCTGGCTGATCACGCCGTACTGGCTGAAGGTCCCGATCATGCACATCGCGCCGTACTGGCCGCGGGGCCCGGTAATTGGGAATCGATTGCCGGGAAGGTAACCCTCGAGGATGGTGGCGCCCATGTCGCAGATGGACTGACGGCCGGTGGCGCAGTAGCGGCACACGCCGCAGTTCGGGATGAAGGAGCACACCACGTGATCGCCGGGAGCCACGCGGGTCACGCCCGCCCCGACCTCCTCGATGATCCCCGCACCCTCGTGGCCGAGGACCATCGGAAGCCGCGCCGGGAGATCGCCGTGAGCGATGTGAATGTCGGAGTGGCACAGGCCCGCGTGGGTGTAACGGATGAGAACCTCACCCTCCCGTGGCCCGTCCAGGTCAAGCTCCTCGACCTCGATGCGCTTGCCCGGTTCGTAGACGACAGCGGCCCTTGTCTTCATTGACGCTCCTTCGGTTCGGCTGATAGTCCTCGGTGTCCCCGGATGGTCCTCGGTGTACCCCGATAGTCCTCAGTGTGCCCGAGCCTAGTCCCGTTAAATGTTTAAATTCTCGACACCTAGGTTCCCGCCTGCGGGTGCCTGATGTCATGCGGGGGTTCGTAGAATGTGGTGTCCCAGAACTGCTCGTGGCAGGTTTCGCAAGACACCCACACATGACCCATGCCCCGGCCGTGCCCGGCTCCTTCCCTGGCCGGCGTGCAGATACAGGGCTTCCAGCTGACCCGCGCCATGCCGGGCCATAGCCGATGACCGAACGGGCAGCACTCTGGCTTATGTTCGAAAATAGAAACTGACACGCGATGATCATGCCACAGGGACCGGCACGCGCGACAGCCTCGCTCGCAGGCAGGGCACAGCCACCGGTGCCCGCTGCCTGGTCAGGACAGGGCCGCTGGCTGGTCAGAGAGCAGAAGCTTGATGCGGTCCATCGCGGCGAGCGCGGCCTCGGGCTGGCGCCTGCCGAGGCCGCAGCTGGTGGAAATATCAACCGGGTGTCCGACCGCATCCTCGATCATGTCGCGGATCCGGAATTGGGTCAGCAGGTCCTGGTCCTCGTGAGCGAAACCGGCGATGAAGCGGACGTCCGGTCCCAGCCGCAGGCCGGTCAGCGGCCGGTAGAAGGCGACGCTGTCGGCGGGCGGATTGTCAGCGGCGGCGAGAGGCGCGTGCACGTACAGCAGCGGGCGTCCGGCCGGCCAGCGCTCGGCCACGGCATTGGCCAGCAGCACCAGGGGGGAAGCGTCCGAGATCCGGCCCAGGGCCCGGTGGTTCATGTCGCCGAGGCACAGGTGGATGCCGAAGCGCGCTCCTTCTGGCGCGCCTTGCGCGAGTGCCGCGATCCGCCGCGCCAGCAGACCGGCCAGCACGGGCCGTAGCTGGGATGGCGCGCGGGCCAGCAGCACCAGCTCCACTGGCACCTCGATCTGGAACAGCACGTCGTCCCCGAACAACTTGCTGGTCTGGTGCATGACAATGGCCAGCGCCTCGGTGAAGGGCCGCAGGTGGCGCACGGGCCCGGACGGCCCGAACGTGAACATGGCCAGATCGACGTCCCCCGGGATGCCGATCTGGAAACGCGGCCGGTCCTGTGATACCTGGTCCAGCGCCGCCCGCAGGGTGTCGAACTCGGGCATGGCGGCGCGGGCGGCGGCGGCGATGCCCAGGTCCAGCGCCGCACCGTACAGCCGGTGCCCCCGCCGCAGGGCGAAGCGCGGCGTCTTGTCGTAATCCGACCAGTCACCCTGCTTAACGAGCTTGAGGTCAGGGTGCTCGCGCAGGCGCTCGATCATGCTGATCACCCAGTTCCGGCGTTCACCGGTCTCACCGTCCGGCAGGTAATCCAGATCCGGGCCGAGCCGCTCGACCGCGAGCCGCATGGCATCTGCCGCCGTGGCTGCGGGAATGCTGCCGACCAGATGAGCACGGCGGACCCCCACGGTTTCCCCTCCCTCATGACCCTGCTGGCCATCAGCTGATCTATCGCATTTGATCATGAAACGGCATCAGGGTTCAGCGACATGAAAGATACGGCCCCAGCCGCCACCTCGTCAGGCGCGAGCCTAACGAAGGGACTGGGCGTGTGAACGGACGGCGGCGGTGATCGCCTGCGGTTCCGGGCTGACCACTGCCCCCGCGACCAGTACAGTCGGGGTTGCGCTGACTCCCGCGGCGCCGGCCCGCGCGGTGACGTACGGCGGCCAGTCCAGGTAGGGAGCTTCGGACAGGCAGGTGCCGAACGCGGCCTCGGTGAGCCCGGCGGCACGGCCGAGGGCGGCGAGTTCAGCGTCGCTCAGCCCTGGCCCGCCCTCTGGCGGCTGATGGACGAAGAGTTCATGCGCGTACTCGAGGAACCGGCCTTGGTCGGCTGCGCAGCCCGATGACGCCGCCGCACGAGTCGAGTAGTGCGTGGTGGAGGCCTCGTCGAGGAAGTTCATCGGATGGTAGACCAGGCTGGCCTGCTGATCGGCGACCAGGTCAGCCAGCGCCGGCCCTGCGGCCAGCTCGAATCGCCGGCAGAACGGGCACAGGAAATCGATGAAGGCGTCTATCCGGACCGGGCCTGCCCCGACGACGATCCCGTCGCCTTCGGGTGTCGCTCCGGCTGGAACGCGGTCTGGGATGTTCGGGGACGTCATGGCACCTCCGGTACGGTCGGCCTTTACCGCAACCATCGTACGAACCCTTCGTCATGCGGCCCGGGGTGCGGAGATATCCCGGGCATCGAGCAGTTCCCTGAGGTACTGGCCGGTGTAACTCGCCTCGTTCTGGGCGACCTGCTCGGGAGGGCCGGCGGCGAGTACCGAGCCGCCACGCGAGCCGCCTTCCGGGCCGAGGTCGATGACCCAGTCGGCGGTCTTGATCACATCCAGGTTGTGCTCGATCACGATGACCGTGTTGCCGGTATCGACCAGCCGGGTCAGCACGCCGAGCAGCTTGCGGA
>Ga0302178_10002625_pt1 | contig 14063 bp, 9 predicted proteins | sample I_Palsa_E1_3_FD_198790 | JGI IMG/M metagenome (GOLD analysis project Ga0302178, IMG submission 198790) | Peat permafrost microbial communities from Stordalen Mire near Abisko, Sweden - I_Palsa_E1_3 | ecosystem: Environmental > Terrestrial > Soil > Palsa > Peat permafrost | place: Sweden: Abisko... | reverse complement strand
AACAACCCATAACAACCCATCACAACCCATCACAACCCACAACGGCCCCACACGCCAGGAGATCCGGCATGCGCAAACTTCGCTCGCAACAATGGTTCGGTACACATGGCAAGGATGGTTTCATTCACCGCTCGTGGATGAAAAACCAGGGGATCCCCCACGACAATTTCGATGGCCGTCCGGTGATCGGCATCTGCAACACGTGGTCGGAACTGACGCCTTGCAACGCCCATTTCCGCGAGCTGGCCGAATATGTGAAACGCGGCGTTCGAGAGGCGGGCGGACTACCGCTCGAATTCCCGGTGATGTCCCTCGGCGAGTCGAACCTGAGACCGACAGCCATGCTGTTTCGCAATCTCGCGTCCATGGATGTGGAGGAATCAATTCGCGGCAACCCGCTTGATGGTGTGATCCTGCTTGTCGGTTGCGACAAGACCACGCCCGCGTTATTGATGGGCGCGGCATCGTGCAACCTGCCCGCGCTCGCCGTCTCTGGCGGACCGATGTTGAACGGCCGGTATCGCGGCAAGCCGATCGGCTCGGGGACCGGGGTGTGGCAGATGTCGGAGGAGGTGCGCGCAGGCACCATGACGCAAGAGGAATTCACTGAAGCCGAGTCGTGCATGAACCGTTCGCGGGGACATTGCATGACGATGGGCACGGCTTCCACCATGGCGTCGATGGTCGAGGCGCTCGGCATGGGCTTGCCGCATAACGCGGCCATTCCCGCCGTCGATGCCCGCCGCCAGGTGCTCGCGCACATGGCCGGCCGGCGCATTGTCGACATGGTGCATGAAGACCTCACCATGGACCGCATTCTCACGCGCGAAGCCTTCGAGAACGCGATTCGCACGAATGCCGCGATAGGCGGATCGACGAACGCAGTGGTCCATCTGATCGCACTCGCCAAGCGCATTGGCGTGCCGTTGACGCTCGACGATTGGGAACTGGGTTCGGACGTTCCGTGCCTCGTGAATCTCCAGCCGTCGGGTGAATACCTGATGGAGGACTTCTACTACGCGGGTGGCTTGCCGGCCGTGCTGAGACAGCTTGGCGAACAGGGTTTGCTGCACAAGGACGCGCTGACCGTGAACGGCAAGACGATCTGGGACAACGTGTCCGGCGCCCGCAACGACGACGAGAAAGTCATCACGCTGTTTGCCACGCCGTTCAAGCCGAAGGCGGGTATAGCCGTGTTGAGGGGAAATCTCGCGCCGAATGGCGCCGTGATCAAACCATCGGCGGCAACACAGCATTTGCTCAAACATCGCGGCCGCGCGGTTGTCTTCGAGACCGTGGAAGAGTTGCACGCGAAAGTGGATGACGAATTGCTCGATATCGACGAGCACTGCGTCATGGTGTTGAAGGGCGCGGGGCCGAAGGGTTATCCGGGGTTCGCTGAAGTTGGCAACATGCCGCTGCCGAAAAAAGTGCTGCAAAAGGGCATTACGGACATGGTCCGCATCTCGGATGGCCGGATGAGTGGCACGGCGTACGGCACGGTCGTGTTGCATGTGTCGCCGGAAGCGGCGGCGGGTGGTCCGCTCGCGCTCGTGCAGACCGGCGACATGATCGAACTCGATGTCGAGGCGCGCCGCCTGCATCTGGAAGTGTCCGATGAAGAGCTCGAACGGCGACGTGCGTCATGGTCCAAGCCGGCGTCGCCGTTGCGTGGATACGTGAAGCTCTACGTCGATCATGTGCTGCAGGCGGACGAAGGTGCGGACCTCGATTTCCTGGTCGGCGCGAGCGGTGCACCCGTGCCGCGCGATTCTCATTGAATCACTGAACATCGAAGGTCAGGTCCAACGCATATGACTTTAAAGAACGACACTTCGCCCGCCGGCATCTGGCCGGTTCTCTACGCTTATTTCGACGAACACAACCAGCTTGACCGTGACGCCATGCGCGTGCAGGTCGAGCGGACCATTGCCGCGGGTGCTCCCGGCATCGTGATACTCGGTCTTGCAACCGAGGTGCAGCGGTTGTCGCGCACTGAGCGTGAGCAACTGGTGAACTGGGCGCGCGAGGACATCGCGTCTCGCGTACCGCTGGCGGTTACTGTTACCGGCGACACAGTCCCGGAGCAGACCGAATTCGGCAATTGGGCCGTCGCGCACGGTGCGCAATGGCTGATCCTGCAACCGCCGTCCACGCGTACCGAACCGGAGCGTTTTTACTTCGATTTCTTCGCCGCCGTGATGAACGGTTTGACGAGCACGGCCGGCGCGGGCATACAAAACGCGCCCGAGTATCTAGGTGTCGGTTTGTCGCCGAAAGCGTTGGCCGAACTGGCTCAACAATGTCCGAACTTTCGCTGGTTGAAGGGTGAGGGCGCGGCGACGGTACTGCGTACGACCATCGACTGCCTGGCGGCTGCCGGGAGCACAATGCCCGTCTTCAACGGGCGTGGCGGCCAGGAGTTGCTCGACAACCTGCGCGCCGGCTGCGCGGGCATGATCGTCGCGCCGGACAGCTTCGATCATCAGGTGGAAATCTATCGAGCATTCGCGCACGATCCGGCCGCGGCGCAGCGGCACTATGAGGAGGTGTTGCCGGCGATTGTCTTTGTGATGCAGTCGCTCGACGCGCTCACCTGTTATGGCAAGCGCATCGCGGCATGGAGAATGGGGTTTGAGGTCAGACACGATCGCGGCATCGCACCGAGCGCATTCGGCCTGGAATGTGCGCGACGATTCGCCTATAGCCTTGGACCGTATGCAGGCTAGAACCGTGGGCTAAAACCGTGTCAAAGAATGGGTGAGAACAAGCGCGCGACGTGCATCGCCATGCGGCGCCAGGCGGGTGCCCCGAGATAATCGTCGCGGCTGATTTCCCATGATTGCGCGAAGTCATCGAGCAGCATTTTCTCGACTTCGCTGGCAAAGCCCCGGTCCACCGTCAAGACCATGATCTCGAAGTTAAGACGAAACGAGCGGTTGTCCAGATTCGCGCTACCAATGGCGGCGGACATGTCGTCCACCAGCACCACTTTCTGATGCAGGAAGCCCGGACGATATCGAAAGATCTTCACCCCTGCGAGCAGCGCATCGTAGGCATAGAGTTTCGACGCAGCAAACACCACGCGATGATCGCGGCGGCTCGGAATCAGGATACGCACGTCCACGCCGCGCAAAACCGCGAGCCGCAGCGCCGAGAACACGGCTTCATCGGGAATGAGATACGGCGTCGTGATCCAGATCCGGAAACGCGCTGCATTGATTGCTTCGACAAAAAAGAGCGAGCATGTTTCCTGATGGTCGGCGGGGCCACTCGCGAGGACGAGACAACTCATGTCGTCCGTTGATGTCTTTGACGCTTCCACTTCCGGAATGCGCTGTGTCGCCCAGTACCAGTCTTCTATGAACACGAACTGGATGCTGGCGACCGCCGGCCCGCGCACTTCAATGTGGGTATCGCGCCAGGGTGACAAACGCGGATTCGCGCCGAGATATTCCACGCCTACGTTATGACCACCGACGAATGCGCATTCGCCATCAACGACCACGATCTTCCGATGATTGCGGAAGTTGATCTGGAAGCGATTGACGAACTTGCGCTTGGTCGCAAACGGATGCGTCTGCACGCCGCCCGCGCGCAGCGAATTGACATAGCGTTTCGGCAAATCGAAGCTGCCGATGCTGTCGTAGAGAAAATAGACCCGCACGCCTTGCTGCGCTTTTTTAAGCAGAAGGTCTTTCAGCTTCCGGCCGAGTTCGTCGTCGCGAACGATGAAAAACTGCACGATCACATAGACCTTCGCCGCGTCGATCGCTTTGAAAATTGCATCGAACGTAGCGTCGCCATTGATGAGCACGCGCACGGAATTGCCGCGCAGGAACGGCATGCCGCTCAAACGCGTCAGCGCGCGTATGGTCGGATGGCCCAGGTACTCCGCGGGATCCCCGGCTGCCGCGCCGCGCAGACGGGCGGCTTCATCGGGGAAATTCCATTCCGTCGGATGCGCGCTCTTGCGCAGGATCTCGTTTTCCAGCCGCCTTGCGTCGATATACCCGGCGAACTTGCTGCGCCCGAGAAAGAGATACGGGATCAGCGTGAAGTAGGGCATGGCGACCAGCGACACGGCCCACGCGACCGCGCCTTGCGAGGTGCGCGTGTTGAGCACCGCGTGGCAAGCGGCGGCCGCGCCCAGCAAATGGGCGAGGATCACAAACGTGCCGAGATGAAGCCAGTCCTGCCACTCGAAGTGCATGTGCGCGATGCCTGGTAATTCTGGTAGTCGAGACGGGTGGTAGAGAGCCGTGCCGTCAGCCCGGCAAGTCGGCTGCCTGGATGAGAAACACGTTGTCGTCGCCGGCGCTGGTGGAGAGCCAGACGATGTCGAGTCCGCCGAGCGTAGCTTCCACGTTGGCCCGTTCGTTGCCGATTTCGACCACGAGCACGCCGTCTTCGCTCAGCCACTTGCGCGCTTCACCTACGATCCGCTTCACGATATCCATGCCATCCGCGCCGCCCGCGAGCGCGAGTTCCGGCTCGTGGCGATATTCAGCGGGCAGGGTCTGCATGGCCAGCGCGTTGACGTACGGCGGATTCGTGATGATGACTTCGTAGCGGCCAACGGGCAGCGGGGCGAACAGATCGCCCTCGTATAACGCCACGCGCGAATCCAGGTCGTAATCGTCCACGTTCCGGTGCGCGACTTCCAGCGCGGGCGCGGAGATATCGACAGCGTCAACGTCCGCGTTCTGGAACGCCTGCGCGGCGAGAATCGCGAGGCAGCCGGAACCCGTGCAGAGCTCCAGCACGCGCGACACTTCGTCGGGATCCGGCACGTAGGGCTGCAGTCCATCCTGCAGCAACTCGCCAATAAACGAACGCGGCACGATCACCCGCTCATCGACATAGAAACGGTGCCCGTGCATCCACGCTTCGTGCGTGATGTACGCCGCCGGCACGCGATCCGTCGCCCGGCGCTCGATCACTTTCATGATGGCGTCGATTTCGGTGTCAAGCAGGCGTGCGTCGAGGAACGGGTCGAGCGTGTCGATCGGCAAGTGCAGGGTATGCAGCACGAGGTATGCGGCTTCATCGAATGCATTCGATGAACCGTGGCCAAACGACAAGTCTGCCGCAGTAAAACGCGACACGGCAAAACGCAGCAGATCGCGAACGGTGGTGAAGGGAAGCGCCATCGCAGGCTCCTTATAAGAGTGAGTCGGATCAGGCAAGCAGGGTTTCAAGTACGCGTCGATACACGTTTTTCAACGGTTCGATAAACGCCACTTCAACGTGCTCGTCGATCTTGTGAATGCTGCCGTTCGGCGGTCCGAATTCGACCACCTGCTCGCAGATGCGGGCAATAAAGCGCCCATCCGAGGTGCCGCCCGTGGTGGACAGTTCGGTGCGCACGCCGGTTTCATCGAGGATGGCTTGCTCCAGCGCGTTCGACAACGTGCCACGCGGCGTGAGGAATGGCAGGCCGCTGACGCTCCACGCGAGATCGTAGTCCAGCGCGTGTTTATCGAGAATCGCGTGAACGCGGCTTTGCAGTCCTTCCACCGTGCTCGCGGTGGAGAAGCGGAAATTGAACATCAGTTCGATGTGACCCGGGATCACGTTCGTTGCGCCCGTGCCGCTATGGAGGTTGGAAACCTGCCACGTGGTCGGCGGGAAATAGTCGTTGCCGTCGTCCCAATGCGTCGAGACCAGTTCAGCCAGCGCCGGTGCGAGCAGATGAATCGGATTCTTCGCGAGATGCGGATAAGCAATGTGACCTTGCACGCCTTTCACTGTGAGCTTGCCCGACATTGATCCGCGCCGGCCATTCTTGACCATATCGCCGAGCGTGGCGCTGGAGGTGGGTTCGCCGACAATGCAGTAATCCAGCCGTTCGCCACGCGCTTTGAGTGCTTCGATCACCTTGACGGTGCCGTCGGTGGCGGGGCCTTCTTCGTCGCTCGTGATCAGGAACGCGAGCGAGCCGCGATGCGCCGGGTGCGCCGCGACGAACTCTTCGCTCGACACAACGAATGCCGCGATGGACGTTTTCATGTCCGCTGCACCGCGGCCGTACAGCTTGCCGTCGCGGTGGGTCGGCACGAACGGCGGCGAGGTCCATTGCTCCAGCGGACCGGTCGGCACGACGTCGGTATGGCCGGCGAATGCGAGCAACTTGCCATTAGTGCCGTCGGTGCCGCGTTTCACGGCCCAGAGATTCGTGACGCCGCCGGACGCGATCGTTTCGCACTCGAAGCCGATCGCCGCTAACCGATCGATCAACAGGTTCTGGCAGTGCTGGTCGTCGGGCGTGACGGACGCGCGCGCGATGAGTTGTTCCGAGAGGAGAAGGGTGCCGGACATGGATGCGAGCCACTTTCAATAAAAATGCCGGCGCGGCGGCCGGCAGGGATCAAGATTCGCGCGCCTTCATCGGGGGCGAGCGATTGCTGTGCTTAAAGCTCAATCCTTAAACCTTAAACGAACAGCGCTTCGTACTTGTCGGCATCGAAACCGAGCGACTTCACGCGCCCGTTGACCACGAGCACGGGCCGCTTGATGATCGACGGCTTGTGGATCAACAACGCGATCGCGCCGGCAGTCGACCCGGCTTCGTCCTTGTAGGTGTCCGACAGGCCGCGCCAGGTGGTGCCGCGCCGGTTGATCAGTTCGTCGAGCGTGACGTCCTTCAGCCAGTCCTGCAACAAGGCCGTGTTGACCCCGGCTTTCTTGAAGTCGTGGAATTCGAACGGCACATCATGTTCTTCCAGCCACACGCGCGCTTTTCTCACGGTGTCGCAATTCGGAATCCCATACACGACGATCTTTTTCGCGGACATGGATCAGTCGCCTCGCAGCAACTCGTTCAGGCCGACCTTGGCGCGCGTTTTTGCGTCCACCTTCTTCACGATGACCGCGCAGTACAGGCTGTGCGAACCGTCCTTCGAAGGCAGGTTGCCCGCGACCACCACGGAACCCGCCGGAATGCGGCCATACGTGACCGAACCCGTTTCGCGATCGTAAATCTTGGTGCTCTGGCCGAGATACACGCCCATGGAGATGACCGAGTTCTCTTCCACGATCACGCCTTCCACCACTTCCGAACGCGCGCCGATAAAGCAGTTGTCTTCGATGATCACCGGGTTTGCCTGCAGCGGTTCCAGCACGCCGCCAATGCCCACGCCGCCCGACAAATGCACGTTCTTGCCGATCTGCGCGCACGAACCGACCGTCGCCCAGGTGTCGACCATCGTGCCTTCATCGACATACGCGCCGATGTTCGTATACGACGGCATCAACACCACGTTTTTAGCGATAAACGCACCACGGCGCGCAATGGCCGGCGGCACGACGCGAAAGCCGCCCGCGGCGAAATCTTCAGCCGTGTAATTGGCGAACTTCGACGGCACCTTGTCGTAGAACTGGCTGTATCCGCCAGCCGGCATCGGCGCGTTGTCTTCCAGGCGGAACGACAGCAATACCGCTTTCTTCAGCCATTGATTGACCACCCATTCGCCGTTCTGTTTCTCGGCCACGCGCGCCAGGCCTTTGTCGAGTTGCTCGATGGCATGAGCGACGGCGTCGCGCACTTCGGCGGGGGCCGATTTCGGCGACAGCTCGGCGCGGTTGTCCCAGGCGGTATCGATGATCTGCTGAAGTTGTTGCGACATGGTCGTGACTTAAGTGAGTGCTGCGATTTAAGGAGGGGTTACTGCGGCAGCCGGCGCTGTGTTTGCGTGCTGCATGAGCGTGCTGCAAAATTCGACGATACGCCGTGCACCTTCCACACATTCGTCGACATCGGCGACCAGCGCAATGCGAATGAAGCCGCTGCCGGGATTCGCGCCGTGTGCGTCTCGTGCCAGGTACGAGCCCGGCAAAACCGTCACATTATAGTCGGCGTAAAGGCGGGCGGCGAACTCGGTGTCGGTGAGGCCGGTGCGCGCCACGTTCGCCCACAAATAGAAGGCGGCGTCGGGCAGACGGACGTCGAGCACTTCGGCCAGCATGGGCGTGACGGTCGTAAATTTCTTCAGATACAGCGCACGGTTGTCGCGCACATGCGCTTCGTCTTTCCATGCAACGACGCTCGCTGCCTGGAACATGGGCGAGAGCGCCGCGCCGTGATAGGTGCGGTAGAGGAGGAATTGCTTGAGTATTGACGCATCTCCGGCGACAAAACCCGAGCGCATGCCGGGTACGTTCGAGCGCTTGGACAAGCTCGACAGCATCACCAGCCGTTCGAAACCACGGCCAAGCTTGTGCGCGGCTTCCAGGCCGCCGAGCGGGGGCGTGGCTTCGTTGAAATAGATCTCGGAATAGCATTCATCGGAGGCGATCACGAAACCATGCCGATCCGATAGTGCGAATAGCTCGCGCCAGTCGTCGAGCGTCAGCACGGCGCCGGTCGGGTTGCCGGGCGAGCAGACGAAGAGCAGTTGGGTGCGTGCCCAGACGGCGTCGGGGACGGCTGCGTAGTCGCAGGCGAAATTGCGCGCCGGATTGCTGTTCACGAAGTACGGCTCGGCGCCGGCCAGCAGCGCTGCGCCTTCGTAGATCTGATAGAACGGATTCGGGCAGACGACAACGGGCGCTTCGGCGGAGCTGCGGCTGTCGATCACGGTTTGCGCCAGCGAGAACAAGGCTTCGCGTGAGCCGGAAACAGGCAGGACTTCCGTGGCCGCGTTGACGGCGGGCAGGGCGTACCGCTGCTTCGTCCAGTCAGCAATGGCCTCACGCAACGGCTCGCTGCCGGCGGTGGCGGGATAGGACGAAAGGCCAGACATCGCATTCACGACTGCCTCGCGGATCAGCGCCGGCGTTGCATGTTTCGGCTCGCCGATACCGAAGCTGATCGGCGCCAGATCCGCGCGGGGCGTGACGCCCTTGAATAGCGCGCGCAGCTTTTCGAATGGATACGGCTGAAGTTTCTGGAGAAGTGGATTCACGGCGAAGTCGGGTGCAGACAATGAAACGACAAGGCTCGGATTATAGCCCCCTCGTAGCCCCCTCGTAGCCCTCCATAGCCCTCCATAGCCCCCTGGCTGGGTTTGCCGGCGCATTGAGGCGGTTCTGCCGGCAGGCGGAAGGCCACTTTGCGCAGTGCGCAGGCATTGGACCACTGCCGCCGCCGGAAAGCCGGAATCGACCGGCATTGACCCCTGCAGAACGCCGCCCCGCCGACCCTTGCGAGCAAAAAAGGCCATGTCAGCAAACCAAAAGGATTCAAGACTGGCGATGGTATGATTGTCACCGTTCGCCGGGTTGCGTGTTCGCGGTGGGTTATAGGCAGGTTATATATAAGCCGTCGAGCAATAGCATCAAGGGTTGCGCTCCATCGCTTCGAATCGAGATTTAATTCGAAGGGGTTCGACCCACCGCCCGAGCGTTTTCGACCGGCGTTTGTAGCTATCTCCTGCCGCACAAGCAACACGGCTCGGAGGCCCGCCGGCCCGTTCTCCCGAATTCTTTTCAATCAGCGATATCGCCGTGCGTCTGACCTCGATAAAACTCGCTGGCTTCAAGTCCTTCGTCGATCCCACCCATTTCCAGGTCCCAGGCCAGCTTGTCGGCGTGGTGGGCCCGAATGGCTGCGGCAAATCGAACATCATCGACGCCGTGCGCTGGGTGCTCGGCGAATCGCGCGCGTCCGAGCTGCGCGGCGAGTCGATGCAGGACGTGATCTTCAACGGCTCCACGGCTCGCAAGCCCGGCAGCCGCGCCAGCGTCGAACTCATCTTCGATAACGCCGACGGCCGGGCCGGAGGCCAGTGGGGCACCTACGCCGAAATCGCCGTCAAGCGCGTCCTCACGCGCGACGGCACCTCGAGCTACTACATCAACAACCTGCCAGCCCGGCGCCGCGATATCCAGGACATCTTCCTCGGTACAGGCCTCGGGCCGCGTGCCTACGCAATCATCGGGCAGGGCATGATCGCGCGGATCATCGAAGCGAAGCCGGAAGAACTGCGCGTGTTCCTGGAAGAAGCCGCGGGCGTGTCCAAGTACAAGGAACGCCGCCGCGAGACCGAGAACCGCCTGCACGATACCCGCGAGAACCTGACCCGCGTGGAAGACATCGTGCGCGAGTTGAGCGCGAATCTGGAGAAGCTCGAGGCCCAGGCGATCGTTGCAACGAAATACAAGACGCTGCAGGCCGATGGCGAAGAGAAGCAACGGCTCCTGTGGTTGTTGCGCAAGAACGAGGCGGCCAACGAGTCAGAGCGCCAGCAGCGCGCGATCAGCGACGCGCAGATCGAACTCGAAGCACAAACCGCGAAGCTGCGCGAAGTCGAAGCGCAACTGGAAACGTTGCGGGTGGCGCATTACAGCGCGAGCGACGCCATGCAGGGCGCCCAGGGCTCGCTGTACGAAGCGAACTCCGAAGTGGCCAAGCTCGAGGCGGAGATCCGCTTTATCGTGGAATCGCGCAATCGGGTGCAGGCGCAGATCGCTGCGTTGAGCGCTCAGCGCGACCAATGGCAGATGCAAGCCGAGAAAGCCCGCGGCGAGATCACGGATGCCGAAGAGGCGTTGGCTATCGGCGAGGAAAAGGCGGCGATCGCGCAGGAAACGGCTGCCGCGAAACACGACGAATTGCCCGCGCTCGAAGGACGTTTCCGCGACGCCCAGAGCGAGTTGAACGCAGAGCGCGGCGGTATCGCGCAGACAGAACAGGCGTTGAAACTCGAGGCCGCGCATCAACGCAATGCCGACCAGCAACTGCAGCAATTGCAGCAGCGTCACGAACGCCTGAAAAGCGAAGCGGGCGGCCTGGACGCGCCTGACGAAGCGCAGCTCGAAGAGTTGCGCATGCAACTCGCCGAGCACGAAGAAATTCTCGCTGAAGCTCAAGGCCGCCTCTCCGACGCGCAGGACACGCTGCCGCGTCTGGATGGCGAGCGCCGTGCGGCACAAGAGAAAGTGCAGGCTGAAAGCGCGCAGATTCACCAGCTGGAAGCGCGGCTCGCCGCGTTGAAACAGCTGCAGGAAAACGTCCAGACCGAAGGCAAGATCCAGCCGTGGCTCGACAAACACGAACTGGGTTCGTTGCCGCGGCTGTGGAAAAAGCTGCACGTTGAAGCGGGCTGGGAAACGGCGCTGGAATCGGTTCTGCGTGAGCGGATCGCGGCGCTGGAAGTATCGAATCTCGACTGGGTGAAGGCGTTCGCGACCGACGCTCCGCCCGCCAAGCTCGCGTTCTATGCGCCGCCCAACGCCGGCCGTGCGCAGGAAGCGCCTGCCGGTCTGCGGCCGCTGCTGGCGCTGATTCGTATCGACGACGCCGGTTTGCGCGCCGTCCTGACCGACTGGCTGGGCCAGGTTTTTGTCTCCGATGACATCGCCCAGGCGCTGGCCTTGCGTTCGCAATTGCCGGACGGCGCCGCGTTCGTGGTGAAGGCCGGGCATGTGGTGACGCGGGTTGGCGTGCAGCTCTACGCCGCCGACTCCGAGCAGGCCGGTATGCTCGCCCGCCAGCAGGAAATCGAAAACCTGACGAAGCAAGCGCGCGCGCAAGCATTGCTCGCCGATGAAGCCAAGGCCGCAGCGGTACGAGCGGAAGCGGCGCACACGCAGGCGTCCGCAAGTCTCGGCGATGCCCGTTCCTCCGCCGAACGCGCGACCCAACGCGTCCACGCGCTGCAAATGGATGTGTTGAAGCTTGCACAGGCGCAAGAGCGCTACATGCAGCGCAGCACGCAGATCCGCGAGGAACTGGCTGAAATCACCGCGCAAATCGATGAACAGCGTGCGTTGCGGGCTGAATCGGAGGCGAATTTCGAGCGCCACGACGGCGAACTCGCCGAGTTGCAGGCGCGTTTCGAAGATCATCAACTGGCGTTCGAAGCGCTCGACGAAGCGTTGAGCGCAGCACGCCAGGAAGCGCGGGATCTCGAACGCGCGGCCACCGACGCCAGCTTTGCGGCGCGTGGGCTCGCGGCGAAGATCGAGGAATACCGGCGCAACATTGAAACAGCGAAGGACCAGAGCGAACGCGTGGCCGGTGCGCTGGAAGACGCCCGCGCCGAGCTCGAAACGATCAACGAGCAAACGGCGCACACCGGTTTGCAGGACGCGCTCGAATTGCGAGCGGCCAGGGAAGCGGCGTTGCAATCGGCCCGCATCGAACTCGACGATCTCACCGCGCGACTGCGTCAGGCCGACGAATTGCGTCTTATCGCGGAACGTTCGCTGCAGCCGTTGCGCGACAAGATCAATGAATTGCAGTTGAAGGAGCAGGCGGCACGCATCAGCGGCGAGCAGTTCATCGAGCAACTGGCGGCGGCCGGCGTCGATGAAGCCGAGTTGCAGGCCAAGCTCACGCCGGATATGAAACCCTCGTATCTGCAAGGCGAAGTCACGCGGCTCAACAATGCCATCGCGGCGCTTGGCGCCGTGAACATGGCCGCGCTCGACGAGCTCGCCGCAGCCAGTGAGCGCAAGGAGTTCCTCGACGCGCAATCGGCGGATTTGAACGATGCCATCGGCACGCTGGAAGATGCGATCCACAGGATCGACCAGGAAACGCGTTCGTTGCTGCAAGGCACGTTCGACGAAGTGAACCGTCATTTCGGCGAGCTTTTCCCGCGTCTTTTCGGCGGTGGTCAGGCGAAACTCGTGATGACCGGCGACGAGATCCTCGATGCCGGCGTGCAGGTGCTCGCGCAACCGCCGGGCAAGAAGAATTCGACTATTCACTTGCTGTCGGGCGGCGAAAAGGCCCTGACCGCCACCGCGCTCGTGTTTGCGATGTTCCAGTTGAATCCGGCACCGTTCTGTCTGCTGGACGAAGTGGACGCGCCACTCGACGACGCCAACACGGAGCGCTTTGCAAACCTCGTGCGGGCGATGTCGGAGAAGACGCAATTCCTCTTCATCTCGCACAACAAGATCGCGATGGAAATGGCGCAACAACTGATCGGCGTGACGATGCAGGAACAGGGCGTCTCGCGGATTGTTGCCGTGGATATGGAATCCGCGGCAGGTTTCGCCCAGAATGCTTGAACGTTTGACCGGGCTTTTTTAGAACGGACAGCAGAAAAGTGTGGAAAAACCGGCCTGGGAGGCCGGTTTTGGCGCGCAGGCGCGGAGTGACCCACGCAGTTCGGATGACAATCCGCAATCGCGTGGGGCGCAGATCGCGCAGCGTAAGCTCAACAAGCGCTCGATTGAGCGCGGATGCCTCAATAGCGCTCGCCAAGCGCGCCGAGAGCGCAACCAGAAAAGAACGACGGAGAGTGCATGGACGAGTTGACCCTCGGGTTGATTGGAGCGGGAGCCGTGGTGGTAGGCGGCGTGGTGGTGTACAACGCGTGGCAGGGCGCCAAGGTGCGCCGCAAGATGCCGCGCCCGATGCCTGACGAAGCTGCGGAGTCGCTTGCGCGCAACGACGCCGACGAGGAGCAGCCGTTCATCGAACCTACACGCCCGGTGCGTCGTGAACCCGCCATGGGCGAGGGTGATACGCCGGACACGCGGGTCGAGCCGAGTTTCGGCGGCGCGCCGCTCTCGACCGTAGCGCCGGCCGATACCGCAGTGGATATCCAGGCTGAATCGACCTCGGTGAATGGCGATTTCCACGAGACGGATTCGCCACCCGTGTCACCCATCTTGGCCGACGATGACGAACCCGTTTTGCCCGCAGCGACCACGATTTCTTCGGCGCCGCCGGCTATCGTGGACCGGCGGATAGATTGCGTGGTCCCCATCCGTTTGCTTGCCCCGATAGCGGGCGAAAAGCTTATTCCGAGCGCTCAGAAGCTGCGTCGCGCGGGCGCAAAGCCTGTGCATATAGAAGGCAAGCCGGAGGGCAGTACGACCTGGGAATTGCTGAAAAACGGCGCGCGCTACGAAGAGTTGCGCGCAGCGGCACAGCTGGCCAACCGCGGCGGCCCGCTGAACGAACTGGAATTCTCGGAGTTCGTCACGGGTGTGCAGCGTTTCGCCGATGGTATCGACGGTTCCCCCGAATTTCCCGACATGCTGGAAACGGTCGGCATGGCGCGAGAACTCGACGCGTTCGCGGCTCAATGCGACGCGCAATTGTCGATCAATATTCTCTCCGACGGCGCGCCGTGGTCGGCCAACTACGTTCAGGCGGTGGC
>Ga0302178_10002624_pt1 | contig 14071 bp, 17 predicted proteins | sample I_Palsa_E1_3_FD_198790 | JGI IMG/M metagenome (GOLD analysis project Ga0302178, IMG submission 198790) | Peat permafrost microbial communities from Stordalen Mire near Abisko, Sweden - I_Palsa_E1_3 | ecosystem: Environmental > Terrestrial > Soil > Palsa > Peat permafrost | place: Sweden... | reverse complement strand
CACTGGCCATCGAGTACGCCCGCCGGGGAGTCCGGGTGAATGCTGAGATCACCGGCGAAGTCACATCCACGGTAGCCAGTCCCCCGGACACCAAGCCTCGATCCGGGTATTACTGAGGAGGCTTCAGTCATGACCACCGCGGTGATCGGTACTGGCGGGATCGGATCGGCCATCGCCCGCCAGCTCGCCTCGGGCGGCGAGACCCTGCGGCTCTCGAGCGCCGACATTGAGTCGGCACGAATGCTGGCTGCACAGATCGGTCCCGCTGCGGTCGTCGCCGTCGGCAACCGCGACGCGTTGCAGGGCGCCGATGCCGTCGTCCTCGCGCTGCGGTTCACCGTGCTGAAAGGCGTCATAGAGCAGATCGCCCACTCGCTCGCCGGCAAGGTCGTGGTCGTTCCGAGCAACCCGCTCAGCACCGACGCTGACGGCAATGTCGTGCGTCTGCTTCCGGAGGGGCAGTCCTCTGGCGAGGTTGTGGCCGGATGGCTGCCGGCGGGGGCGCGCTTGGCCATGGCGTTCGGGACCATGTCGGCTGCTCTCTTCGAGTCCGCCAGCAACCGGTCACCGGAGCCGGCCGTCCTGTTCTACGCGACCGATAACGACCGGGCCGGCGATGAAGTCGAGCGGCTAATTCGGACGGCCGGCTTCGAGCCGGTGAAGGCCGGCGGAATCGACCAGTCGGGCCGGCTCGAAGCGGGCGGCGACCTTCACGATCTCGTAGTCGGCCCCGCACAGGCGCGCCCATTGATCGGTGGGGCCTGATCGCTTCGCCGAGAGGGAAGCCCTTTCGGGCGCGGCGGACGATGCTGCTGCGCTGCCGTCATAGGTCAGGGCATCGGTTCCGGCCGTCACCGAGTCGGGGGTTGAGACGATGCGCACCCACCAGCCAGATGAGGACGTCTTCGAATCGGTGCTGGCCGAGAATCGACTGGGAGCCGCTCGCGGCGTTCCCACCGTCGGCCCGCCGAAAGGCAGGTCTGGCGCCTGTTGCGGTCACATCATTGATCCGGCGTGCTCTGCTCAGGTACCGCGGCGTGTGGTCAGGGCGCCGACCCGCTGGCGATCCAGCGCTGGAAGACGGCGACGTGCTCCGGCGGCCATGCCCGATCGCAGGGCATCGTGCCCTCGCGGAGGCGCTCGAGGATCGCGTCCTGGTGCGCCTGGACGTCGCTAAGGGACCAGAGGTCGAAGGCCTTGAGCATCGAGTCGCGGTCCTTCTCGCGGAACATAGGACGGACATCACGCTCGAAGCTCAGCCCAGCGGGTGAGTCCGGCTGGCCGGTCATGGGCTTCTCCCCGTGTGACAGTGCGACGCTTCCCTCTACAGCAACCGTATCGGGCAGATCATCTCCCGGGCCACGTGGCGCCAAACATGCCCGCTCCGCAACAGCCGCAGGCGTCACAGATCACTCCTGTATGGTATTCGAGCCAAGTAACTCACTACGACACCTTGCGGTTGCATTGCACCGCCTCGCGGCCGAATCGTGAACCAACACTCCGAATATTCCTTCTGGCCGCTCGTAACCAGCCGAACCGTCCCCTCTCTTGGCGAGCCGAACGGCGGTGCGGGCGTGCGGGAGAGCGCCCAGGCCTGGCTACAGCGTGTGATCGCCTGGCCTTCCTGTGGGTTGCTCCACGTGCGTTAGCTGGGCCGCCAGGCGGCGCGCAGAAGGCGCGTCGGCAGCCCGCGGGTTACCGTCTGTGCCGATCCGCAGCACGAGGGGTAGTGCCTGCAGGATGCCCGTTCAACGTGGCGCCGGCGACCGCATCGGCGGCAGCGGCGCTATGCCCGGGCCGATTACCCGCGGCCGGTGACCGTGATCTCGACGCGCAGTGGTGCATGCGGATAGGCACATGCGGGGGCACGCGGGGGGCTCCAGCGCACCGGCGGTGAGGCTGTGGGGCTGAAGGTCCGGCGGAGGGACCGGATCACCCGCGTAGATCACCGTCGCGGCGGGGATTGACCGGGTATGAGCACCGCGACCGCACAATCTCCAGCCACGCCAGCGTCCCGGCGGCGAGCAAGCGAGTCCACGCGATGACGCTGCCGGAGGGTCTGACCTACGTGCCCGGCTTCCTCACCGAGGCCGGGGAACGCGATGTGCTGGCGGTGCTGGCGACGTTCGAGCTGCATCCTTACGTGCTGCACGACACGCCATCGCGGCGGCTGGTGCGAAGCTTCGGCCTCGCCCAGGTCACCGGCGCATACGACGCCGGCCCGGCGGCGCCGATCCCTGCCGAGCTGGAGTGGCTCCGGGAGCGCTGCGCTGGGCTGATGGGACGCGAACCCGAGGAACTGGTGGATCTGCTCGTCACGCGCTACCCGCCGGGCGCGGGGATCGGCTGGCACCGCGACGCGCCGGCGTTCGGCGATGTCAGCGGCATCTCGCTGCTGACCGCGTGCCGGATGCGATTTCGCCGCGGCCGGCCCCGCGCTTGGGAGAGCGCCGAACTCACCCTCGAGCCCCGCTCCGCATACGTCCTGTCCGGCCCGGCGCGGACACAATGGCAGCACCACATCCCTCCGGTCACGAAGGAGCGGTGGTCGATGACGTTTCGCACCCTCCGGCACACCGTGGCCGGCACGCGGTTAGCGGGCGGACGCGGCTCAGCGTGCGCGTCCACGCGAGGGCACGCACCGAGCGCCTCGAGTGGGACGGCTCGACGCTCCAGCTGTGGGTCCGCCGGGTCCTCGCGCTCGATCTCGACCAGCTTGAGGCGTGCGGCTCCCACCGGCTGTCTGACCGGCTCAGCGCCAGTCACTTAGGGGACTGTCCCCCGGACGGTGAGGCCACCGATGAGCCGGAATCGCATCTCGACGGACGCGTTCAGCCAGGTAACCACGAATCTCTCTCCCTGAGGGTCCGCGGCCGGCGGCCGCATCCCTGACAGCGTCGCGTCCGCGGGGGCGCGATTGAGTCTCCCGAGTGCCTAGTCGAGCCGCCTTTGGCTAGCGCGGCCGGACGGCATCCTGGTCAGTGGGCGGAGCGCGGCGCACCGGCTGGCGCATCTTCGAGCACGAATACGATCGGCCGAAACGAGGCACCGAAGGCGGACCGTGCACCGCTTCCATCCCCGCGACCTGCACCGTGCTGGGCGGGTTCGTGTCTGGCTTGGTGGCATGGATCGCCGAGAGCTGGCCGGACCGCCCCTGGCTAGGCGGGCCAGGTTACCGGCCAGGGACTCACACGGCGCGACGGCCCGGCCCTGAGCGTGATCGTGAGATCAGTGCCAACCCACCGATGACTGGTCGTGACACGACCGGGAAACGGCACTCCCCAAGGAGAAGGAGGAAAGGTCATGACTGACATCGACGAGACGGCGGCCATGAGTGGGTCAGCCGGGCCCGCGCGGGGCAGCGAGGAGGCCTTGCCGGTTCTGCCTGACCCGGGATTCGTGTTCGACAGGCCTCGGCGGCGCTGGTCGTGATCGACCCCCAAAACGACTTCCTGAGCCCCGATGGTGCCGGATGGCCAGTCTTCGGTCAAAGCGTCACCGAAAACAACACGGTCGCCAATCTCACGAGGCTGTTCGAAGCGGCTGAGTCCAGCGGCATGACCGTCGCTGTCTCGCCGCACTACGAATATCCAGCTGACGGGGAATGGCGATTCGGGGGCGCAGGCGAGCAGCTCATCCAAGCACTTCACATGTTCGAACGCTCGGGCCCGCTGACTGTTGACGACCTGCCCGGGTCGGGCGCTGCCTTCCTCGAGCAACTCAAGCAATTCATCCTCGATGGACCGGCCATCATCGCCTCGCCACACAAGATCTGGGGCCCGCAGACCAACGACCTGGCGCTGCAGCTGCGCAAGCGCGGCGTCTCGCAGATCGTCCTGGCTGGGATGGCCGCGAACCTCTGCATGGAGTCCCACCTGCGTCATCTTCTGGAAGAGGGCTTCGAGGTTGCCGTCGTTCGCGACGCGACGGCCTCGGCACGGGTCGCCGCCGGCGACGGATACCTCGCGGCCCTGACGAATTACAGCTTCCTCGCCCACGCCATCTGGCTGCCCGAAGAGGCAGTCTCGCAAATTCGCAAGGGCGCCTGACACCCCGGTCCGGCCACAGGCGCCCTGGAGGCGGGCGGTTTGGCGCTTTTCGCAACGCTCCTAGGATGTCAGCTGTCTGCCGCGTGAACGGAGACAACCATGTACCGGACGGCCTACCGTGCCGCCGATGTCGACGGCCTGAAGGTCTTCTACCGCGACGCCGGCCCGACAGACGCGCCCGCGATCCTGCTGCTGCATGGATTTCCCTCCTCCTCGCGGATGTGGCAGCCGCTGCTGGACCGGCTCGTCGGCCCGTTCCGCCTGGTTGCACCGGACTATCCCGGGTTCGGGCACAGCGACGCGCCCAGCCAGACCGAGTTTGCCTACACCTTCGACCACCTGGCCGCCGTCATCGGCCGTGTCACCGAGGTCCTCGGCCTGCGCCGCTACACCCTGGTCGTGCAGGACTACGGCGGCCCGGTGGGATTCCGGCTCGCAATCGCACATCCCGAGCGACTCGACGCGCTCATCGTCCAGAACGCCGTCGCCCACGAGGACGGGCTCGGCCGGCTGTGGCAGACCCGGCGCGAGTTCTGGGCTGACCGCAAGGCACACGAGGCCGCGCTGCGGGAGAACTTCTTCTCCTTCGCGGCGACGCGGCAGCGCCACGTCGGAACCAGCCCGAACGCGGTGAACTACGATCCGGACCTGTGGACCGACGAGTTCGCCTTCCTCAGCCGGCCCGGCCAGCAGGATATCCAGACCGACCTGTTTTACGATTACCGCACCAACGTCGCGAGCTACACCGCCTGGCAGGACTGGCTCCGCCAGCACCAGCCGCCACTGCTGGTCCTATGGGGCCGCTACGACCCGTCGTTCCAAGTCGAGGAGGCCGAGGCCTACCGCAGGGAGGTGCCCGCGGCCGAGGTGCACATCCTCGACGCCGGCCACTTCGCCCTCGACGAGCAGCCCGACGCGATCGCGGACCTGACCCGGGGATTCCTCGGTCGCCTGACCCTGAATGATCGCCTGCGGTGACAGCAGCCGCTGTCGGCTTCGCGGGGAAGGACCGCGCCGCTGGCCGATCATGAGGCGGCGGTTCGCTGTGGCCTCGCCGGGAGCAGGGACCCCCGTGCGCTGTGGGGGAGGCGACCGCGCTGTTCATTGCGGGGTTCGGCGCGGCCGGATACGCCACCCGGTGCGACCTGACCGCGATCGCGCGGGCCAGCTTCTGGGGCCGGGCGAACGGCCGTGACGGACCAGGGTCCGGCCAGGGTGGTTCACGGGCGCGATCGCATGGCCCCTCGGGGCGACCGTGGATGGGAGCTGAACATGAGCCCGCGTTCCTACATGCAGGAGGTTCCCTGTGAATGCCACAGATAAGCAAACTGGCGTCAAGCCGACGATCGTGCTGGTGCACGGCGCCTTCGCCGATGCGTCCAGCTGGAACGGCGTCATGGAGCGGCTGCAACAGCAGGGCTACACCGTCATCGCCCTGGCCAACCCGCTGCGCGGCCTGGCCGCCGATTCGGCCTACGCCGCCAGCCTGCTCAACCAGATCGACGGCCCGGTACTGCTGGCCGCGCATTCCTACGGCGGCGCGGTCATCACCAACGCCGCGACCAGCGCCCCGAACGTCGCCGGCCTGGTCTACATAGCCGCCTTCGCCACCGATGACGGCGAAAACCTGAACGATGTCGAGAGCGGCTCCAAGGACAGCATCCTGGGCACGGCCCTGGTGCAGTACCACTATCCGTCCGGACCGGACGGGGAGACCTCGGTCGAGCTCGCGATCAACCCCGCGCTGTTCCGGGAGGCCTTCGCTGCCGACCTGCCCGCGGAGACCGTCGCGCTGATGGCCGCCACCCAGCGCCCCACCCCGCGACGGCGTTCAGCGAGGCGTCCGGGCCGCCGGCCTGGAAGATGCTGCCGTCCTGGACGGTGGTCGGCACCGGCGACAAGGCCGCCGGCGCCGACGTCATCCGGTCTCAGGCTCAGCGGGCGGGCGCCGACATCACTGAGGTCGAGGGCTCGCACGTGATCATGATCTCCCAGCCGCAGGCGGTCACCGACGTCATCCTGACCGCGGCCCGGACCGTCGCTGAGACACGACGATAAGCACCGCGCCGAAGCTGAGCACGACAGATATGGCCACGATGAAGCCGGGGACAAGCACGCCGTTGGGCGCGCTGAAACAGGTCGACGCGGGCCTCCTGAGCGTCGGATACGCCGAAGCAGGACCCGCTGATGGCTCGCCGGTGCTTCTCCTGCACGGCTGGCCGTACGACATTCACAGCTTTGCCGATGTCACCCCGTTGCTGGCCTCGGCAGGCTACCGCGTCGTCGTCCCGTTCGTGCGCGGCTACGGGACCACCCGATTCCTGTCCGACAACACGCTCCGGAACGGCCAGCAAGCAGCCCTGGCGGCCGATGTCATCGCGCTGATGGATGCGCTCGGGATCGCCAAGGCTGTCCTGGCCGGCTTGGATCGGGGGGCCCGGTCGGCCGACGTCGTCGCGGCGCTGTGGCCGGAACGCTGCCAGGCCCTGGTCTCGGTGAGCGGGTACCTGATCGGCAGCCAGGCGGCCAGCCAGGTGCCGCTGCCGCCGCAGGCCGAACTCGCCTGGTGGTACCGGTTCTACTTCGCCACCGACCGCGGCCAGGCCGGCTACGAGAAGTACCGGCGCGAGTTCAGCAATCTCATCTGGCGGCTCGCCTCACCTAAGTGGGTTTTCGACGACGCCACGTTCGCGCGCACCGCGGCCGCCTTCGATAACCCGGACCAGGTCGCGATCGTGATCGGCAATTACCGCTGGCGGCTCGGCCTGGCCGCAGGCGAATCCCAATACGACGACCTGGAGCGGCGGCTCGCCGGCTTTCCGGTCATGACCACCGCGATCATCGGCACGGGAGGGCTCGGATCGGTCATCGCGGCTCTCGAGCGCCCACCATGAGTCGGCACGAACGCTGGCTGCACAGATCGGTCGCGCCGCGGTCGTCGCCGCCAGCAACCGCGACGCGTTGCGGGGCGCCGATGCCGCGGTCCTCGCTCTGCGGTTCACCGTACTGAAGGGCTTTAGACGAGATCGTCGGCCCGCTGACCAGCAAGGTCGTGGTCGTTCCGAGCAACCCCGTCAGCACCGACGCACAAGGTCACGTGTGACGTGTCCTGCCGGAAGGGCAGTCCTCGGGGAAGGTCGCGGCCGGGTGGGTTGCCGGCCGGGGCGCGCTTGGCCATGGCGTTCGGGACCCTGCCGGCCGATCTCTTGCAGTCCGCTAGCCACCGGTCACCGGAGCCGGCGATGCTGTTCTGCGTGACCGGCGGCGACCGTGCCGGCGTAGAGGTCGAGCGGTTGATCCGGACGGCCGGCTTCGAGCCGGTGAAGGTCGGCGGGACCGGACAGTCGGGCCGGCTTGAGGTGGGCGGCGACCTTCACGGCCTCGTGGTCGGCGCGGCCAAGGCGCGGGCATTGATCGGTGGAGCCTGATCGCTTCGCCACCCTGGCCGGGGGCACCTTTTCGGCCGGGCCTCCGCCCCGATGGCCTTGACGGCGCTGACCATCAGGTGCCGAAGGGCACGGACCGTGGTATCCAGGACCAGGTGGCTCGGGCCACCGCACGAATGGCGGCGGGACTCCCTACCCGGCCCGTGGTTCGCGCCAGTAACATCGGGCGGTCTGATCCCGCATGGCAGATGCCAGGCTGGTGGTGTGCCGCCAGGTCGCGTGGTATTGCTGGACTTCTACTGGACGCTGGTCGACCTCAGCGGCCCTGGGAGATCAGGCGGGTTCGGCTTCGCCCGGCGGCTAGCCTGTCACTGGGTCCCGGCGAGCTCGGCCAGCCGACAGGTGGCAGCGATGTGGCCTGCGTCGATACCCGCCCACGCGAGCAGATCCTGGCCGGTCCCGGATTCTGGCAGCTCAACGACTGGGACACCGCACAATGACCCAACCATGGTCATCCAGCGCTAGGGTGACCTCCCTCACCCGGCCGGGGTAGGGTCACCAGCCGCGGGGCGGCTCGTTCGGATAGTGCCGCCGCGATGTCTGGGGGCACGGGCACGTTCGAGCCCTGGAAACCATGAAACGGCCGGAACGACCCGAGCGTCGCGTCGTCGAGCAGTTCGGACCTGAGCAGGGGCGGCGTGATGCGGTAGTCGACCCGGATGTCTGTCCGCCACCGGGCGTACGCCGGCTCGCCCGGCTGGACGGGGTGCTCATACGTCGCGGACACGATCGTCGCGATGTAGTAGAGGCCCGGATGATGCGGCCCGGTCTCCTGCATCCAGACGCGATCGCCGACCGCGATCCGGTCCCGGTAGCGGGGCGTGCCCCACCACCGCTCTGGCGAGGCAGCGATGCTGGCGTCGAGGTCGTGTTCCCTCGCGCTGGCCTGAAAGATCCAGTCAGCCATCTGTCCCCTTCCACTGAGGCGTGATCATGCTCACGGTGATCAGGGTGATCGGTGGTCCAGTCACCGTATGGGGGGCGGCGTGCCTTCCTCGGTGGCACCGAGCTCGGCGCTCCATCCGGACGTCCGGTAGGCATGGTGAAAGGCCGAGCGGAGAAAGTCCACGGCTGCGGCGTGCGGGTCGGGGGCGGCACGGACGTCATCCCAGTCCAGGATGTACTCCCCGAGGCTCTGGTCCCAGCGGGCGGCCGCCGGGGACAAGGCAGCACCGGCGAAGCCGGGCGGCGCCGGATAGGCGTAGGCGTAGAAGGCCGCCCGGTGGCCGGCGTCCCCAGGCCACCAGCCAACCACGACCTGCTGGGCGTCGGATGCGTTGCGCGTGATGAAGCCGTCGGAGGGCGGGTCGGCCGGGGCACCGGAGAACATCACCACGCACAGGTCGAACGAGCCCCACCACGCATTGACCGGCGTGGACCGGCCCCGGTACGGCGCGCGGAACGCCGCGAGCGCCAGCGCCGCCTGGGTGGCCGCGGCGAAGTACTCCTCAACCTGGCCAGGGTCGTAGCGGGCGTGCTCGTAGTCCTCGTCCAGCGGCACGCTCCACGGAACCTCCTGCGGCGCCGGGTTGATGCGCACCGCGCCGCCCGCCCGGGCCACCGCCGCCAGCACATCCCGGGTCACCTCGGCCACCGGCCGGTCCGGGACAAGCGGCACCCGCTGCACCGACCCGCGGCTGTGCTCCACCACCGCCTCGTGCGCGTGCAGGTCCAGCGCCACCACCAGCGACCCGGAGCCATCCGGCGCGCGCAGCGACCCGGTCTCCCAGCCGCGCGCGGTCAACCGCAGCGCGGCGTGCAGCAGCTCCGGCTCAGACGGCGCGAGCTCCACGGCCAGCTTGCCCAGCACCTGAGTGTGGGCGTGCAGCGTGTCACATGTCGCACCCCACCGGTCGTAGGCAACCGCTGGCCAGTTCTCTGTCATCATGTGCTCCCATCGCGGTCTCGCATCCTCGCGGCGGACGTGAGGGTCAAATCGGGCCAGCTCGACGCTGCCTCCAGTACAGACTTCCCGCTACCACTAACTCTCACGTCAAGATGGGGGAGATGGCATCGCATAGGCCATCGCACAATTCATGCGATTCGCCTGGACTATCTGGCGGCGGGACAGGTGAGACCATGATCATCTGAGTGTTCGGATATACTCAGAACCTGGCCTTGACCAGGCTCGATGTAGAGACCCTGCGTTATTGACGCATACTCGTGCCTCACCTGGCCCACCTGGGTCATTCGCCGCGGCCACCGCGCCTGGCAGCACAAAAGAGTGGGTTTGTCACACATACGATGTCGGCGTCGACTCAGGGTCCGCCGGTCCCAGCCGTGAAACTTCGAGTAGTCGCCCGCGTCTCAGGCTTCGCGGAGGCCCGGGGTGCTCAGGTCTCAGTCCGGGCGGATCTCGCTGCTGGCGGCGCGCAGGTCATGCCACAGGTCGTAGAACGACGGGCGGCCCCGGAACCAGTAGCCGTTATAGACACTGTGAATGACCAGCCCCGGCTTGAGCACCAGCGCGTGCGGGATCAAGGGGTTGTGCTCGGGGTCGGTGTACTCCTGGATGTCCAGGTCCTGCTGGACGGTCCGCCCTGGGTCGCATAGGAAGGTCCACTGGGCGCCGACCGAGGCGCGGAACTCTTGCAGGGTGTGATGGTCGTCGGTGGCGATCGTGGCGATCTGGGTGTAGGCCACCGCGATCTTCGGGTAGTTGGCCGCCAGCTCCGGGTGCTGCTGGTGCTCGTTGGGACAGTAGTTGCCGCGCGCCAGGGTGAGGATCAGCGGATCGCGGCCCTGCAGCTCGCTGAGCGTACGCACCGTGCCGATGTGGTCCGGAGGGCGTAATCAGGGAAGGTGCCGCCGGGTCTGATGTCAGGTTGCATGGGACTCGTGGTCGTACCCGGGGCCGTCCCGTCGCGCCCTTGAACAACACTGGCCGTACCCTGGCCGGCTGCGGCCGCCCGTTCGCTGGTGGCCCGCTACCCGGCGCTAGCGCGCGGCGGCACGGTGGCCCAGAACCGGTGCACGACGGCGTCGATGACGTACCGGCCGATGATGTCGTAGCCGTCGGCGGCAACGGGAGTGCTGTCGTTGATGCCCATCGTCACTGACCCCGGTTCCTGCCCCGAGGGGTCGACGGCGAAATCGCATGCTTGCGCGATGCTCACCCTCCGGGTAGCGCCAATCGGGCCGGCATAGGCCAGCAGATACGAGAAGGTCATGACCATCGCGTGCCCCGGGCGCAGGGGCAGCGACGAACCTAGCCCGGCCGGGTGGTCCTGATCAGCGCGGCGGCCGTGCCGGCCGAGTTCTTGTCCGGCTTGGTGGCACGGATCGTCAAGAGCTGGCCGGCCCGCTCCTAGCTGGCAGGCCAGGGTGCCGGCCAGGGGCTTACACGGGCGCGACGGCCCGGCCCCGGGCGTGATCCTGAAGGCCAGTGCCAGCCCGCCGATGACCGGAGGGGCCGACCGCGATCACTTCCGGGCAGGAAACGAAACAGTACCCGGACGGCACCGTGGCCTGGACGGGCTCAACTTGACCGTGCCCGGTGGGAAGCTCGCTGGGCTGGTCGTGACGCGACCGGGAGAACCGGCACGCCCAAGAAGAAGGAGAAAAGGTCATGAGTCTCATCGACGAGGCGCTGCGCGCCAATGCGACCATCGCCAACGACTACGATCCCAGCCTCGTGAAGCCGCCGGCGCCTAAGATCGCGATCGTCACCTGTGCGGATCCCCGGCTAACCATCATCGAGAAGATGCTGGGTCTCGCCGCTGACGATGTCGACATGATCAGGAACTTCGGCACCGTGATCGATGACGACGCGGTCCGGTCGCTTCTTCTCTCGACCAGGCTGCTGGGCACCCGGGAGATAATGATCATCAATCACACCGACTGCGGGATGCTCAGGTTCACCGACGGCGAGTTTGAGGACCGGCTCCGCGAGGAGACGGGGCAGGCGACGATTGCGCCGGCCAGGTTCTACAGCTTCACCGACGCCGAGGCGAACACCAAGGAGCAGATCCAGAAGGCCAGGTCACATCCGTGGATCTCGCCGGACGTTCCGATCAGGGGATTCGTTTTTGACGTCCACACCGGGCGGCTCAGCGAAGTGTTCCCGGACGGGCAGACCGTCACTGGTCAGTAAGGGCGTCACCGCCTCGGGGCGGAGCTGGCGCTCAAGCATGAGACTCTCGATCTCTGCTGTCCGCGCGGGTAGGGCCCGGCCTTGGCGGCCGCGGGGTCCTGCTCGGCACGCTCGCGCTGGCTGGGGCTGTGGTTGCGGTGCTGGCCGTACTTGCCATCGCCGTCCCCGTTCCCGGCGCCGGCCTGCCAGTACGCCAGCTCGCTGAGCTCACCAGGTGGCTGTCCGGCGAGTGGTGCGGCGTGCCGATCGCGTCTCCCTATCTGCCGCCGCCAGCATCCGGCGGACGGTCCGCTGGAGAGGACGCGAAGATGAGCTGGCGGCAGCGGCGGAAGTGGATGATGGCCGACCCGGCGACCTCGCGGGACCTGCTGTGGATGATCGTGGGCCTGTGCGCGGGCGCGGCCCTGGCCAGCGGGTCCGCCGCGGCGATCGTGTACGGCGTGTTCGGGATGGCCCTGCCGCACGGGTCGACACAGCTCGCCGGCGTAATCTCCCATCCGCTGTACGGCATCTTGCTGGCGGTGTTCGGGTTCTGGGCGGCCCCGTGGCTGCTGCGCGGCTACGGCGAGTTCGCCCGTTCGCTGCTGGGGCCGACTCGCCAGGCCGAGCTGGCGCAGCGGGTCCGCAGCCTGGCCCAGAGCCGGGCCGACACCATCGACACTGGCGCCGCGGAGATGCGCCGGATCGAGCGGGGCCTGCACGACGGGGCACAGGCCCGGCTGGTGGCGATGGGGATGACCATGGACGCCGCCGGGCAGCTGCTTGACACTAGTCGGGCCGGCGCGCGGGCCTTGCTGGCCGAGGCCAGGGACAGCTCGCTCAAGGCCCTGGTCGAGCTGCGGGACCTGGTCCGGGGCATCCTCCCGCCGGTGCTGGCCGACCGCGGCCTGGTCGACGCGGTCCGCGCGCTGGCCCTCGACAGCCCGCTGCGGGTGGCGGTGACCAGTGAGCTGGCCGCCCGTCCCCGGCCACGGTGGAGTCGGCGGCCTACTTCGCGGTCAGTGAGCTGCTGGCCAACGTGTCCAAGCACGCCAGGGCGGACCGGGTGTGGATCGATATCCGGTACGACGGCGCGACGAACGGCGGCGGGATACTGAAGATAGGCGTCACCCCGACGAGGGTCGCGGCGGTGCCGATCCGGCCGGCGGCACCGGGCTGCGCGGCATCGAGCGCCGTCTGCATGACCACAAGGGTGACCGCTCCCTAACCGGCGGCGGTCACGGAGGACAGCCCGACACCCGCCACCATAGGCAAGCCCAGCTAGTGCCCGTCATGTCACTGGAACCAGAACACGGCGCAGGCCCTCGACTGGCAGAGCCAGGCCACGACAACAGTCCCACTGCCCCGTTCCGCGGCCCGGACAGCATCTTAAGCTCCGGGTCACACGCATGACCCCGACGAGAGCACCGCTCATCGGCACGATGGAGCGCCGGTCCAGCATGTCGGCCATACGGGCGGGGGGCGCGCAAATCACCCAGATCTGCGCGGCCCCGTCAGCCACGTCGAGCGGCAGGGGCCCGCGCCATATCGGCGGTTATCTTAAGTCCATTTGAGATAAGCCCTGGTGGAGCGGGGGTTTTGCGTGTGAGACATGTCGCTGGCGTGAGGTTATGGGCGTGGTCGGGTCGGTGTCACCGGGAGCCGGGGGATGGGTGTGCTGATTCGCGGCGCGTTGCTCGCCGAGGTGGCGGGCGGCTTGCTCGCGGAGCATGGTGTTCTCGGCTCGCAGGCGGGTGATCTCTGCGCGTGCGGTGTTCAGGCGGGCGCGGAGCGACTCGGCGGTGGCCCGCTGGGCGGCGGCGCGCGTGGTCGCTGACCGCGATGGTGCGGCGCGTATGCGGCTGATCAGGTCGCGGATGGCGGGGTCGCGGTAGAGCGAGGCCCGGGATACGCCGGCTGCTGCTGCGACGGCGCTGAAGTTGACGGGCTGGCCGGAGCTGTCCAGGTGTGCGATGGCGTCGCTGGCTTTCCTGAGCGTGTCCTGGTGTCGTTGGGCGGTGGCCTGGGTGAGGTACCGGGTGTTGTCAGCTCTGGTCATCGCCGGGTTGGACAGAGTGTCCCTGGAACCCGTTGATACCACGCAGCACGGCAAGCCATGTGTCCCGCACCTCTTCTGCCACGGCGAAGCTGGGCACGAAGGTGGCCGCCAGGCGGAGCATGGCGGCGTGATGCCGCCGGACGAGGATGATGAATGCCTGCTCGTCGCCCGAGCGCAGCTGGGCGAGCAGTTCCACGTCATCGTCCACCGCGCCAGCTTACGGTTGAGGCCCGCGAGCGCAGTGGGTGCGCGGCGGAGCACTCAGCTCCGAGCGCTGCGGCCCACCCGGCCCGTCGGGCGGCCCATCGATCTTGTAACGCAGGCTCGCCGGCGCGGACCATGTCCTGACCGACCCGGACTTCTCGCCCCAAGGGAGCGCCTAGTGACCAGGACGAGCCAGCGCTACGACGACCTGAATGCGCTGTTTGTCAATTGCACCCTGAAA
>Ga0302178_10002620_pt1 | contig 14101 bp, 10 predicted proteins | sample I_Palsa_E1_3_FD_198790 | JGI IMG/M metagenome (GOLD analysis project Ga0302178, IMG submission 198790) | Peat permafrost microbial communities from Stordalen Mire near Abisko, Sweden - I_Palsa_E1_3 | ecosystem: Environmental > Terrestrial > Soil > Palsa > Peat permafrost | place: Sweden... | reverse complement strand
CGCTCGGTCGACGTCGACTACTCGCCGGCGTCCGCCCAGGCCGTCGCCGACCAGTTCTATGGCGGCTCGGAAGTGCCGCTGAAGGATTGGCGGGCTGCTCCGATCTATCCGTACTTCTACGGAATCCACGCCGCCTCAAACCCATACGTGTTCCACACCGACTCGGACATCATGTACGGCGGGGGCAGCCAAGCGTGGGCCGCCGAAGCAGTCGAACTACTGCAGAGTCGTCCCGACGTGCTCGTGTGCAGCCCCCTTCCCGGCCCTCCCACCGCTGACGGCGTGCTGCGCTCCCAGTCGCTCGTGGCCGAGCAGCTCGGCTCGCCCGCTTACCGAGCCGACTCTGTCAGCACGCGCCTGTTCATGATCGATCTGGAGCGGTTCAGCGAGCGCGTCGGCAGCCTTCGGGCCGTTGCGCCTTCGCCCAGGCAGACCCTGATGGCCCGCGTCGACGGCAACCCGCCATTCGAGACGGCGGAGCTGATGATCTCGCACGGCATGCAGGCGGCAGGGCTGATCAGGATCGACTTCCTCGGCCGCGAGCCGGGAATGTGGTCGTTGCATCCACCGTACCGGTCGAAGCTGTTCTACGAACGGCTGCCCGCACTGATCGACCAAGTCGAGTCGGGTCGGGTGCCTGAACTACAGCGTGGAGACCACGACATGAACGACAGCATGATCGACTGGAGCACCGCGCGTACGCCGCGATGGCAGCGTTGGAGCAAGCACGCCGAGATGCTGCTTCGTAGCGTGCACGGGGCAGGCCGCGGGTGAGCCGAGTTCGACAGACTCCCGAGGTGGCGGTCGGCGCTGCTCGACCAGACGGTGACTCGCAGCCGCCAATCGACCACGCGCCGGGCTCCGAGTACGCCTGATGGACCGGCACCCGTCGGTGTGGCGTACTCGAAATGGTCTGCTGGTCGTGCTCGTAATAGCTGTCTGTCTCGCGGCGGCGGGAGCCGTGTCCGCCCTTCAGCAGAACTCGGTCCGTTGGCGTTCCGAAGCGCACCCGCAGACGAGTTGGGCAGCGTGCAATCGCAACGCAGGACGGGCACGACCTTCGACGTTCGTTCCCCTGTCGGACGCGCAGGCCGCAAAGCTAGTCACTCCCGAGCCCGAGATCCGTCGCGACAACGGTCGCCCGTACCTGCTGAACGGAGTCATGTACCCGGCCACGAACGATTATGTGCCGACGACTTCGCAGCTCCATGCGTTCCTCACTTCCCGCACGTCCCTTGGCCAAACTCAACTGCAGTTCAACCCCTACTACGCGTACGTCGACGGGCATGATGGGATGCACGACCCGTCGACCGACGAGTTGATTCAGTGGGCAGCCCACAAGTGGGCGATCCCGGAGAACTGGCTGCGGGCCGAGTATGTGACCGAGTCGTACTGGAACTCGTTCATGCTCGGCGACGTCGAAACGGTGTCGGCCGCGGCCTACAGCCAGTATCCGACGCAGGCGCGTCGTGGCGGCTCGAGCGTCTACCAATCGATGGGCATCACGCAGGTCAGGTGGATCCCCGGCGGGGCCCTCCACCCAGGGACCGAGCCGTTGCGCTGGGAGTCGACCGCCTTCAACATCGATTACCAGGCGGCCACGATTCGGTTCTACTACGACGACCCCGACCGAACCCGCTCGAGCTGGGGAGACGCGAGCTACGCGCCATGCGAGAAGTGGAACAGCATCGGCGGCTGGTACGACCCGTACCCGTGGAACAACACCGGTCAGGCACACTATGTGGCGGCCGTGCAGCAGAACCTGAACGCCCAGACGTGGCGTTCGGACAGCTTTACGAGCTGGACACCCGGGGCCCTTCCAGGAGTCAAACTCAGATAGATGGGTGGGCGAACAGGCGCTGCAGCGGCCCCGCTCCGAGCTGGTCCTTGTCCGACTGGCGGTCCTGCTCGACCGCTAGGGCGTCGGCTCGTTGGCGCCGGTCAGTGCCGGCGGCGTGTACTGGACATAGGCCGCCCTGCCCTCGTCCAGGGCCCTCGCGGCGGCGTTGAGCGAGCTCGGTGAAGCGGCGCTCCCCCAGCTTCCGGTGCTGATCCTGTACTGGAGGGCCTGGAGCCCGGCGATCTCCTCGGCGGGCGTGAAGCTGCAGTGGCCCGGCCGGAACACATAGGCCTGGCGGAGCAGGTCGCCGTCGCCGGCGGAGCTCACCAGTTGCTGGTAGAAGCTCTCCTCTTGCACCGGAATGATCTCGTCCGCGACGTTGTGGATGGTGAGCTCGGGGACCTCGAGCTGGCCGGTGGGCACGGAGGTCGAGATCAGGTTGTCGAGCGCTGTCGGATTGGCGCTGATATCGGCATCCTGCGTCAGCGTCTGCAGGTCGGCGCTCAGGCTGAGGCCTGCCTCCTGGTACAGGGCGGCGACCTCGGGCTCGTACGGCGAGCTGTCGAGGACGGCCGTGAAGTCGACCCCGGTGTCCCACGCGGGCTGACCGCCGACCGCCTGCTCGATCGACTGGCTGTTGTCGTTGACGAGGCCGAGGGTGACGTCCCCTGAGGCGTATTGGGTGTTGTACTGCTCCTGCTCCCACTGGTCGTAGTCGCCCGGCGGTGGCGGCAACGGCGGCACTTTGATCGTGGGGTTCAAGTTGATGTTGCCGAGGGCGGTCGCAGTCCAGGTGCTGACGTTGTACAGCGCCGAGGCGAGCGCCAGGCGAGCGCGTCCCTGCGGCGTCGCCTGCGCAGCCTCGGCGACCTGCTGTAGCTCGGCCGCCGCGGCACTCGCCTGCTGGCTGTTCTCGTAGCCCGCGATCTGGATCTCCTGGCCGGGATCGAGCAGCTGATCGATCGCGTAGCTTCCGTCGAGCATGAAGTTGTCCTGGGCGACGCCGCCGCTGACGAGCCCGCACACCGTCAGCGCCCCGCTGATGCGCCCGTCGGACTCCTGGTCCATCAGCGCGCTGACGAGCCCGCCCATCGACTCACCGAGCTCGATCACGCTCGTCGGAGGAGCCGGCAGCGCCGTGTTCTCGACCGCGGCCAACGCTTCGAACTGGTCGGTCAGCGCGCTGTTCATCGCCCACAGCGGGCCTGTCGGGTCGTACGAGGAGCCGACCAGCGCGTAGCCGGCCTTCAGCAGGTCGGCCCACAAAAAGGGATCGGGGGCGTCGACTGCGACGTTGGCGATCAGGCCATGGCTGAACTCCACGAGCGTTCCGTTCCAGTTGGAAGGGACGTCCGCGACCCACTTTCCCCCGTCCGGCAGCGTGCCGGTGTAGTGAGCGGAGCTCGCCGCGGCGGCAGGAGCCGCAAGGCCCGCGAAGACGACGAGGCCGGCGAGCGCGCTCGCTCCGATCTGGATCCATGTCCGAGTCACAGTTCGCCTCCAGTCAATGTCGCCCCAGCGGGTCGTCCGCGAAAGCTACTAATCTGCGGCCATGGATGCCACGCCGGTGCGCAGCTGAACCACCGCTACGCCCGGCGCGTGACCAGGACTGAGCCCGCCGCCCGCGGGTCGGGCGATGCCGGTGTCCTCCGAGCCGCCGCGGCCCCTTCCCGAAGGCCGAGTTCGAAGGTACCTGAGACAAGCATGCCGTACTGTATGTGGTCGATGATCGACGACGCGCGTCGACTTCGTGCCGGATCTCGTATCGACACGGATTTGTGCATTGTCGGCGGTGGGGCTGCGGGCATCACCTTGGCGCGCGAACTCGCGCATACCGGGATGCGGATCGTCCTGCTCGTGGGAGGTAGGCGTCGCGAGCGCGCAGCCGATCGAGAGCTGTACCGCGGTTCAGCTGCGCCGGGCACGTCACACGAACCGCTTGAGGAGAACCGCCGCCGCTGCTGGGGGGGCACGACAACGGTGTGGGGTGGCAGGTGCATACCGCTCGACCCGATCGACTTCGAAGCGCGTGAGCAGATTCCGTACAGCGGCTGGCCGGTGAGCTATCACGAGATGGTGCCGTTCTACGAGCGCGCGAACCGGATCTGTCAGGCGGGGACCTTCGCCTATGAAATGCCGGCTGGACTGTCCAGTCCTCAGCGCGAGATGATCCTGAACTTCGACGGCCCGAATGTCGTGTCCACGCGGCTCGAGCGCTGGAGCCCGCCCACGAACTTCGGGCGTCACTATCGACGTGAGCTCCGCAGCGCGAGCAATGTCCGGGTGATGATGAATGCTCACGTCACCGGCATCCGGTTGGCTGCCGGCGCGGACCGTGTCACCGAAGTCGACGTCTGCGCGCGTCCGGGGGAGATCTTCACCGTCGCCGCCACGGACTACGTGCTGGCCTGCGGCGGGCTCGAGAACCCGCGTCTCCTGCTTGCCTCTAACGACGTAGCTCCGGAGGGCGTCGGTAACGCTCACGGCAACGTCGGGCGGTTCTACATGTCCCATCTCATCGGGTCGATCGCTACAGTCGAGCTGACGGGTTCCACCGACACCTTCATGTACAACTTCGAGCGCGACGCGGAAGGTGTGTACTGCCGCCGGCGTCTCTGGGTAACCGCCGAGACACAGCGGACCGCAGGCATCGGCAACGGGATCGCCGAGTTCTACCGGCCCGATGTGCACGACGTCGGACACCGAAACGCGCTGTTCTCGGCGACGTTTCTCGCCAAGACGTACGGTGCCGCCTTCAGTCGGCGGAGCCCGGGCGACGCGGTGAAGGTCCTCCGGGAGACCCGGAGCGCCCAGCGCGAGCACTGGACGATCGTCATCCGCGATCTCCCGAGTGCGGTGCCCCAAGTGGCGCGCCTCGCGCAACAGCGATTCCTCGCCAAGCGCCGGCTTCCGATCGTCCTCGGTGCGCTCTCGGGCAACCAGGTCGAGCTCCGTTATCAGACCGAGCACGTTCCCAACCCCGAGAGCCGGCTCGAGCTGGGCTCGACTCGGGACGCGCACGGGATGCCACGCCTCATCACACGCGTCGCCTTCAGCGACATCGATTTCGAGACGGTCGTCCGCTTCCACGAGGTCGTGGCGCGCCAGCTCGAGGCGTCCGGGGTCGGCACCCTCCACTACAAGTCTGGGGACCTGCGCGCGCGGCTAGAGGAACAGACCGCACACTTCAACTCGAGCGCTCACCACCTCGGGACCACACGGATGTCGACGCGTCCCGAGGACGGTGTCGTCGATGCCGACTGTCGCGTGCATGGCGTCGACAACCTGCACGTGGTGGGAAGCTCGGTGTTCCCGACCGGCGGTCACGCCAATCCGACGCTCACGATCGTCGCGCTCGCCCTCAGACTAGCTGACCATCTCCGCGAACGGACACAGGCGCGAATCGGAGAACCTGTCAGCGCCACACAATGACCCGAGGAACACACACGCTGGAAAAGCGCATGCTGGGCAGCATCGAGGTATCGGTCCTCGGGTTGGGGACCGGCCGGCTCGCGTCGCTGGGCGCAGGCAATTCGAGCAGGGAGATCGCAAGGCTGCTCGACACCGCAAGTGAACTCGGCATAACTTTCATCGACACTGCCGATACATATGGCTCATCGGCGGCCGAGCGGATTCTCGGCAACCTGCTGCGATCACGGCCCGGGCGCTTCCACGTCGCGACCAAGGGCGGGCTCGCGGTGGCGGACCTGCCGGGGCCCCTACGACCGCTCAATCAATTCGCCAAGAAGGGGCTCCAGAAGGCCGGGCGCGTCGACAATTTCGCGCCGGCGGTGATCCGCAAGCGCCTCGAGGCGAGCCTGCGGCGCCTCCGGACGGACGCAGTGGACGTCTACTACCTTCACCTGCCGCCGCTCCAGGCGGTGCGTGACGAGCAGCTAATCGCGACGATGGGCGACGCGCTGAAGAGCGGGAAGATCCGGCAGTTCGGGATCTCAAGCGACGATCCCGCGGTCCTCCGCGTAGCTGTTGAACTTGCGGAGTGCACGGTCGTGCAGACACACGTCAGCCCGTTCGCCGGCGGCGGCGGCTTCGAGGAGACCCGCACCGAGATGGTGGCCGCGGGCATGTCGGTCGTCGCCAATCACGTGCTCGCGGGCGCTGACGGACCGCCCTCGCCCGTGCAACAGGCGATCGCTCGACGCGCATCGGAGGTCGGCCTGAGCCAGCGTGGCGTACTCATCCGACATGCGGCCGCGCAACCCGGCGTCGCCGTCGTGCTCGTCGGGACCTCAAACCCGGCGCACCTGCGCGAAAACGCCTCCACGTGCATGACGCCGGTGGAGGCCGACGACGTGCTCAAGGTCGGGGTGCGCAGGTACCGGTGACACGCGACGTCAGCCGTTGCCGCGGCTCAGGTAGAGCGATCGGATGTAGGTGCCGTAGGTGTTTGCGGGAGTCGCGCTGTCGTAGTTGGTGATCAACGAGCTGCACCCACCCCACGTATCCCACGCCCACGCCTCGTAGCCAACATCGTTGCTGTCCGCCCATTGCAGGATCGGCTGGATATCGCTGTCGCCGCAGTCGGAGCTCGAGATGTTCTCGCCGGTTTCACCGAAGATCATCGGGTAGCCGGCCGCCAGAATCGGTGACATCGTGGTCGCGAAGCACGTCGCATCGTCGCACAGGTTGCCGCCGTACACGTGTGCCTCTGCGATCAGTTGGGCGTCCGGATCGGACGGAATCTCGGTGAGCCAGGTGCCGTTGCCGTAAGCCCCGCCGCCGAGCGGATTAGCGCAGACGTTCGCGTAGTCGATGCAGGGAATCGAGATCGGGCCCGAGTAGCCCGCCGCGCGCATCACGTTCACCGCCTGCTGCATGCCAGCCGTGGTGTAGTACCAGCAGTTCGTGCCACAGGTAGCATCGCCGTCCCCTGGATTCGCGCCGATCACGGCCGCGTTGTTGCATCCCGTGAGGAAGCACGGATAACCGATCACGGTCTCGCCCCACGGCGCGAGAATCACGTTCTTGTAGCCGGCGAACGTCTTGGCCATCCCCGTCCACGTCGCCGGTGAGTGATCCTCGTCTGGCGCCGCATCCTGGTAGGTGGCCGGGACCGGACCGGGCGCGGCCCACATCAGCGACAGCTCAGCGTACATCCCGTAGGAACGCAGCAAGCGCACAAAGGACACGATCGCGTTGATGTAATTCGCACCTGCGTCTGCGGACGGGACACCATTGATCCCAAGCCAGCAGTCCTCGTTGATCGGGACACGGACGATGTCGATGTTCCACGTCTGCATCGCCGCGATCGACGCCGCGTCGCTGGGGCCATCGAAGATCCCCCAGCCCTGGATGCAGGCGTACTCGGTACCGGAGCGGTTGACGCCATGGAGGTCGAGCACATCGCCCGCGTCATTCACGAGCTCGTTGCGACTGACCTTGATTCCGTCCGGTCCGCTGCCCGTCGCCGCCACTGGTGCGGTTGTGGCGGACGCGGCGGACGACCCGGAAGCGTCGGTAGCGGTGACCGTCACCTCGATCCGGTTGAGAAGATCGCCCGCATCGGTTACATAGTTGCTCGACGTGGCGCCAGCGATCGGGACGCAGTGCGATCCAGCCAGGTTGCAGTCGCTCCACTGGTAGCTGAAGCCCGTCGGGTCGCCCGACCACTGGCCGCTGCTGGCGGTCAGGGTATTGTCGTAGGCGGCCGTGCCGCCGATGACCGGCGAGCTCACCAACGTCGGCCCGGAGGGGTGGCTGGTGGTTGTCGTGCCCGTCCCGGTCGTCGTCGTGCCGGTCCCGGTCGTGGTCGTGCCGGTCCCGGTCGTGGTCGTGCCGGTCCCGGTCGTGGTCGTGCCGGTCCCGGTCGTCGTCGTGCCGGTCCCGGTCGTCGTCGTGCCCGTCCCGGTCGTCGTCGTGCCCGCCCCGGATGTCGGAGCCGACTTCGGCTCGCCGCTCGAGAGATGAGGTCGATGAGGAGCGATCCGCTTCGGCTTTGATCGGACGCTACGCGCCCCGGCGGCGTTCCGAGCCGTGACGATCACCGCAATCGTGTCGTGCGCCTCGCCGCTCGTGATCCGGAGGTGCGGCTTCGTCTGGCCCCTGATCGTTCGGCAGCGACTCCCATGATCGCTGCAGACGCGCCACTTGAACGCGAACCGGGAGGGTCGACTCGTCCACCGACCCCGCTTGGCGAACAGCTCGAAGCCTGGCGCGGGAGTGCCGGAAAGCGAAGGTCGGACGACGTCCCGGGGCGGAGCGACGTGCGCGGTGGAACCGTGATGCGTTCCAGCAAGCGCCTCGCTCGCGACCAGCGCGACGGCCAGCAGCACCCCCACCAACAGTATCCCGTATCTGAGCCCCGGTCCCCAGCGCATTCGTCCTCCATCGGTCGATCCGGCCCACGGCACGCAGGGCAGACAACACCCGGCGCGGCCGCCCACCGCGTCATCAACTACTTGCCATCCCGGCCGCCCTCCTAACGGACCGGGCCGTTTTGCAGCCCGGCGGCACGGGACTCTACCGAACTTGGCAGACCTCGAGCGATCCGCCGCCGAGCGCGGCGCCGAGCGGCCCCTTAGACGGCGCCCGCCGGGACCCTGGTGCGGTTGACGGCGACGCGCGCGATCGGCTGTGGACGCGGCGCCACAGCGGCCGGCTCAGGCGAATCCGCTGCGAGCAGGCGCCTGCTCGCTTCCATGAGGCCGATTATGCAGCCTGTAACCAGGGCGATTCGGGAGAAGTAGAACCCCTGGTCGAGGGCTCCCTGGATCGCCCAGCCGAGGATCGCAGACGCCCCCAACATCCCGACCAACGCAAATCCGGGCTCGAGGCTGCGCGCAAGCCGGCAGCCGGCGATCACGCAGAGGCCGATCAGCGACCAGATCGCGATCCCGCCGATGATGCCCATTCGCATCAGCACGTAGAGCACGCCGTTGTGCGGGATGTAGAGGATGTACGGGTCTCCCTTCGAGATGTTCACGATCGGCAGCGCGTAGTCGATCTTGACCCCGAAGCCTTCTCCCAGAATCTTCCCGTAGTGGGCGATGTTGTACTCGAGGTTCGCGTTCTCCTCAACGCGGTAGAGGTCGGACGAAGCATCGCGCGGGTCGGGCGAGAAGATCGACCTGACCGCGTCGGCTGGTCCCCCGACCGTGCCGGTGTCGTTCCAGTACGCCGGGAGATACACGGCGAGGGCGAGCACCGTGCAGATGAGGAACCGCTTGATCAACTGCCGGCGCTCGGGCCGCACCGACCAGGTGATCAGCAGCATCGCGATCAGGCCGATCCCCAGGATCTCGTACGCCGTCCGGCGATGGTTGGCCAGATCGACGAAGATCACCAGTGGCAATGACCAGGTCATCACCTTGCGCAGCCTGCATTTGACCGGGAGCAGCCACATGCCCAGCACGAGCAGCAGGTACAGGCTGAAGAAGTAGGCCTCCTCGTGGCCGAGGATCGTGTCCGGCTTCGGGTTCCAGTGACGCGTCTCGTACCAGATGTAGAGTCCCTGTAGCGTCTTGAACAGCTCGGTCAGCACGAACGCCCACAGCAGCATCCAGACCATCCGGCGACTGCGAATCAGGACTGCGGTCACGAAGTAGGCGCCGATCAGGTAGAAGAACGGCCTCATCTCCTGGAACTCCTCGCGCATCTGCGCACCATGCGATTTTCCGACCAGGAATCCGAGGATGACCGCGAACAGCAGCGCGAACATGGCCGCGCTGACGTGCGACTTCGGCCACCATCGACGCGGGCCCCAGATGTGGCTGCGCCGGATGTACACGATCAGCATGAAGATGACCAGCAAGTCCGCCGGCTCGAGATGCAGTGATCCGAGGCCCCGGTAGATCGGTAGGTTGCCCGTGAACGGGATGTTCATCGACAGCGTCGGCTGACCGGGCAACGAGTTCGAGCTGATCTTCCCGACCTGCTCGCCGATGATCGCGATCGACATGATCGCGATCGGACCCCACTCGGGCGCCCTCCAGAGCATCACCGGGACGAACACGATCACCAGCGCGAGGATGTCCTTGAGGCTCCCGCTGGAGCCGGCGACCGTCCCGAACAGGATCGCGCCGATCACGACCGGGACCCAGCGCATCAACTGCTCGCGCCAGCCGACGCGGCCGTCGTCGACCGTCCGCGTCGGGGCCGACTCCATCAAAGGCCTCCGTAGTGCTCGATCGCGTAACCGATCAGTACCGCCGTGGCGATCACCGCGATGCGATCCGCCTTCGCCCAGCGGCTTCGCCCAAGACCAACGACCAGGTAGACCGCCATCAGGACGTAGCCCCAGGAGCTCATCGGCTCAGCGGTTTGATTCGCGCCGACGCAAGCCTGTGAACGACCGGGCCAGCCGCCTCTCGACTTCGGACGCGTCACCATCGTCGATATCCGGCGGCGGTTCGACCGTCGACACCGGCCGTACCCTTCGCCCGTCGCCCGGCGCTACCAGCAAGCCGCTCGGCTCACGTCCGGACGCGAGCGATGACCGCGACCTGGGGGCGGGCTCCCACGCCCCGGACTCGGGCGTCTGCCACTGTCCGAGCCCGCCCGGGGTCATGAGCACGATCGCCAGCAGACTGATCACCATCCCGGCGAAGACGCCACCGACCACCCCCTCGACCTCCTTCTTCTTGCCACTCGTCGGGGCGGTCGGCAGGGTCGCCGGGTCGATCAGCGTCGAGATCGTTCCCTCGCTGTTGGTCGTGGCCGTTTGCGCGTTCCTCAGATTCGCGGTGGCCTGGGTGAGTTGCGTGCCGGCCGTGCTCACCGCCGCCAGCAGGGAGCTGTAGATCGTCCCCGCGGACGATGATGCACCTGGATGCGCCGCCAGGTAGCTGGACGCCTGCTGCCGAGCAGAGTTGAGCGCCTCCTGCGCGGCCGTCACCTGAGCCTGGTAGTAGTTGGCTTCGCTGGTCGAGTACTGCTGCGCGAAGTACTTGGTCGAGCTCTGCAGCTCTTTCACGAGTGTCGCCAGAACGCTCCGAGCGAGCTCGGGAGTCGGTCCCGTGTAGCCGATCTGGAGGATCTGCGGGCCGGTGACGGCCGACGTGATCTCCGAGCCGAGCTCCGACTCGAGCTGACTCTGCATCGACGGTGAGCCGCTGAGCCGCGACAGCAGCGCTGCCGGGCCGAAGCCGGAATGTTGGTTGGTCTCGAGGTAGCTGTCGAGCCCGGAGCCCTTGCCGACGGCATCAATGAAGCTCGCCGTCGTCAGGAGCTCATCGAGGACCGTCTGCTCGGCGGTCGACGGCGGCGTCGCCTGCGAGATCACCGGGTTAAGGGACGATCCGAGTGGAGCGGCGTTGTCGATCCACAAGCTGGCCGACGACTGATACGACTTCGGTGCTCCGAGCACTGACCAGCCGGCGACAACGATCGCGATCACGACCGGCAGCGAGAACAGGATCCGATGCCGTCTGAATGTCGCCTTGTAAGCCTCTGTTCTCGAGTAGGGCACTGCTCCACCTTCCGGATAATTGCTCACGAGTGCCCCCCGGACAGGATGACTAAGAGACCGGCCGAGCGGTTGCGCATATACTCAAGCAACGCCCTCGGTGTCCCAAACTAACGGCCGTGGGCTGTTTTTATGCATGAATTAATCCGTCTCGGGACTCGTCTACGCCGGGGCGGGGTCGCGCGTCAGCGACCTAGCACCTCGCCGTAGAGGCGCTCGAGCCAGGCCAGCTTCGCCGGCCACAGATACTGCTCGGCAACGCGCCGGCGGGCGGCGGCGCCGAGCGCAGCGCGGCGCTCTGGGTCCGTTGCGAGGATCCGGATGGCGTCAGCAAGGCCCACGGCGAACGTCTCCGACTCTACACACCGAACCCGGATTCCGGTCTCGTCATCGACAAGCGCCGCGGGGCCACCGTAGGCCGCGACGACGAGCGGAAGCCCGTAGCTCATCGCCTCGAGCACAACCCCGCCGGTCGGTTCGCGGAAGCTAGGGAAGACGAACGCGTCCGCTGCGCCGTAGAACCGCGCGACCTCGGTGTGCGGCACCCAGCCGTGGAAGCGAACACGCTCAGCCACCCCGAGCGTCCGCGCCTCAGCCTCGCAATCGGCGCGATCGTGCCCGTCGCCGACGACATCGAGCGTGACCCGGGGCAGGTCAGCGAGCCGTGCCAGCGCCCTGATCGCGTCGCGTGCGCCCTTGGTGCGGATCAACCGACCGACAAACAGCCCCCGCAGTTCGCCCTCCTCGCGCCGGGGCGGCTCGCGTGCTTCCGGAAGCTGATCAACGCCAAGCTCCGACATCACCTCGAAGCGTCGCAGGGGCACGTCCGCCAGCAGGTCGCGCACGTAGGGCGCCGCGCCGATCACCACGGAGGCGCTGGACAGCGAGCGGCGGAGAACCGGGTCGTGGCGGAACCGCCACTGGTCCAGAGCGCGAAGCTTGACGTACCACGGCTCGACGGCCAACTCCGATTCGAATCCAGGGGGGGTCGGCAGGCCTCCGCAACGCGGACCAAGCACGACGTTCGGGAAGAGCCCGGTGGCGGGAGACGGGTAGCGCAGCGCCACCGGGGTGATCTGGTGGACCAGATCGAACGTCTCACCGCGGCGAAGCGCGCCTCGCAGCCAGTTGCGGACCTGCCGGTAGAAGACCACGTAGTACGGCTGCATGAGGTTGTTGAGGTTCGCCGCCCGGCCGAGCAGTGGCAGCTCGTCCCACTCGATGAACCGCGCGCCCGGGATCTGGTCGCGGGCGGAGGCCCGCTCACGCTTACGGTACGTGAGGATCGTCACATCGTGGCGCTCGGCAAGACGGGAGGCCCACTGATACGCGACGGCGTTCTCGCTCACGTCCGTGCCGTCCAGGGCTGATGCGATCAGCAGCAGCCGGTAGCGGGCAGGCGAGGCTCGCAGTCCGGATGGCCGCCGCGTGGCGCTCGGCGCCTGCTCAGTCATGCCCGGCGGTCATTCGAACAGCGCGTAATTCGCGCCGAGGCGGTACTCGAGGATCGACGGGTCCCGCGATCCGATCTCGCGGGCGGGGACGCCGCCGACGATCGTCAGCGGCGGCACGTCGCGCGTGACGACGGCGCCCGCCGCGACCACGGCTCCGCGACCAAGTGTGACGCCGGGCAAGATCGTCGCCCGGGTGCCGATCCAAACGTGATCCTCGATCACGACACGGCGATTCAGGACCTCGAAGCTCGGCGAATCGATGCCGTGGGTCGCGGTCAGGATCATGACCTCGGGGGAGATGCTCACGTCGGCGCCGATGTCGAGGCCCCCGCGCAGGTCGAGGGTGCAGCTTCGGTTGATCCACGTCCGAGCGCCCACGGAAGCCCCCGTCCGGCGCGTCCTGCGGAGGCCGTACAACCACATGTAGCAGCCGAGGTGGATTCGGGCTTCGGGGTCGAGCCGCAGTCCCACGACGCGGGTGTACCAGCCATGACGCACGGTGAAGCTCGGGAACCGTGCGATCACATAGTTGGTGATGTAGTTGATGAACCGAAACGCGAAAGTCGAGGCGGGAAGCAGTGAGGGATGCCGCTCAGACGGGAGCGGCGCGACGGGCTTCACGTCCTGCCCGACGGGGTCGTTCCGGCGCTCCACAGTGCTAGACACGAGCAGCAGCCACTCCCGATCGACGGCGTCCCACGAGGCGGCCGGCCAGCCCGGGGACGCGAGAGCGCGCGATCGCAAGCTCGGCGGGCGTGACCACACGGAGCACAAGCGAGAGGACGACCATCACGCCGACGCCCGCCGCAACTGCCACCAGCTGCCCCAGCCCGACGAGTAGATAGCCGGTCGCGAGCATTCCCGCCGACGAGACGGCAGCGGCGAGGCATCTGCGGATCATCGCGGCGGTGAAGAGGTCGCGACCGATCATCGTCAGGGCGACCAGATCCATGATCAGCTCCGTCAGCGTGAGGCTCGCCGCCGCCCCAATGGCGCCGTTGTGCAGACGGTTCTGAGCGACGCGGATGAGGACCAGATTGAACAGTGGATTGACGATCGCCGCCCCGAGCATGACGAACGTCCACTCGAACGCGCGCTTCAACGCGACGAGGACCGCGTACAGGATGATGTTCAGGTAGATCCACGGCAGGCATGCGGCGAGCACGATCAGAACCGGTACCGCGTGCGCGTACTGGGCGCCGTAGAACGTATGCACGACCAAGGGGGCGCACAGCGCGGTTCCGGCCGCGATCGGGATCCCGGTGCAGAGCGTGATCTCGAACGGGATGTGCGCCTCCGCCATCAGCTGCCCGCGGCCCCGTTCGGCCGCCCTGACCAACCGCGGCAGCCATGCCGTGGAGATGAGCACCGGGATGAACAGCA
>Ga0302178_10002618_pt1 | contig 14115 bp, 13 predicted proteins | sample I_Palsa_E1_3_FD_198790 | JGI IMG/M metagenome (GOLD analysis project Ga0302178, IMG submission 198790) | Peat permafrost microbial communities from Stordalen Mire near Abisko, Sweden - I_Palsa_E1_3 | ecosystem: Environmental > Terrestrial > Soil > Palsa > Peat permafrost | place: Sweden... | reverse complement strand
CGCAACCACGAACCCGACGACATAGGAGCCGGTCGAGTTGATCACCGCCGCGGCGATATAGGTCGTGATCATCAGCATCGCTCCCTGCGCGAAGTTGACGATTCGGGTCGCGCGCCAGATCAGCACGAGTGCGAGCGCAACCGCGGCATAGATCGCGCCCGTCGAGATGCCGTTGAGTGTGTAGTCGATGAAGTTGGTCACGTCGGATCAGAACCCCAGATAGGCGTGGCGAAGTTGTTCGTCGGCGGCGAGCTCCCGGGGCGGTCGGTCGGCGACCACCCGCCCGAGATTGAGCACGACGCCACGATCGGCGACGGACAGCGCGCTGCGGGCGTTCTGCTCCACCAGCAGCACCGCCAGGCCGCGCGTGTCGGCGAGCGAGCGGACGAGCCCCATGATGTGCGCCACGACGAGCGGCGCAAGCCCGAGCGACGGCTCGTCGAGCAGCAGCGCCCGGGGGCGGGCGACGAGCGCGCGCCCGATCGACAGCATCTGGCGCTCGCCCCCCGACAACCGGGAAGCCGGTTGCGTGCGCCGCTCGAGCAGCGGCGGGAACATCTCGTAGATCTCGCTCGGCGGGATCGCGTCGCGTTTGCGGTAGAGGCCACCGAGCCGCAGGTTCTCCTCGACCGTCAGCTCGGTGATGACCCCGCGGCCCTCGGGCACGTGCGCCATTCCGCGCCGGACGATCTCCTCAACTGGTCTGCGCGTAATGTCGGTGCCGTCGAACACGACGCTGCCCGCGGTCGGACGGACGAGGCCTGAAACGGTTCGCAGCAGCGTCGTCTTGCCCGCTCCGTTGGCGCCGAGTACGGCCGTGACCTGACCGGGCTCGACCGTCAGCGAGACGTCGTCGAGGGCGCGTACCGGTCCGTAGTCCGTGCGAAGAAGGTCAAGCCGAAGCATCGATCGCCCCCGTCGGTACCGATTCCTCGCGCTCGGCCTCGCGACCCAGGTAGGCGTCGACGACGCGCTCGTCGTTGCGCACGTTGTCCGGCGTGCCCGCACAGATCAGGCGGCCGAAGTCGAGCACGCAGATGCGGTCGCAGACCGCCATCACGAGATCCATGTGGTGCTCGACGAGCATCACGGCACACCGGCCGCTCAGCTCGCGGATCAGCGCGGCGAGCTCGCGCATGTCGTCGGCGCCGAGGCCACCGGCGGGCTCGTCGAGCAGCAGCAGCTCCGGCTCGGCGACGAGCGCCCGCGCAAGCGCGACTCGCTTCTGGATCGGAAATGGGAGCGAGGTTGGTCGGGAGGCGGCGACATCCGCGCAGCCCAGGCGCTCGAGCGCCGCGATCGCGCGCTCGCGGAGCCGGCGCTCGTCGCGATCGGAGCCGGGCAGACCGAGCAGCGCGCTCGGGAGTCGCGTGCGCCGGAACCGGTTGGCACCGATCATCACGTTCTCGAGGACCGTCAGCTCGCCGAACAGGCCAACGCCCTGGAGCGTTCGCGCGATTCCGTGTGATGCCAGCCGATCCGGCCGGATCGCCCGCAGCCGCTCGCCCTTCCACGAGATCGCGCCCGCGTCCGGAGAGACGAACCCGCAGATCACGTTGAACAGAGTCGTCTTGCCCGCGCCATTCGGTCCGATCACGCCGAGCACCTCGCCCGAGCGCACCTCGACCGAGACGCCCTCGAGCGCGATGACCCCGCCAAAGCTGACGCGGATCTGTTGAGCAGCGAGCAGCGGCACCCCTCCGCGTGCGGAGCCGTCTACCGGCACAGCAACCATCCCTCTCCTCTCTGCGACCGCAAAGATGCGGCGGGGCCTATCGTTGCACGCGCAGCACGCGAACCGCAAGCGGGCGGGCTGGAAGTCGGTTGAACACGGTCAGAAAGGTATGGCGGCGCCATCGCCCTGCCCATGTCCGCGCACCACAAGCTTGAGCCGGGGAGCGTTGTGACCATGAACCAGTGCACCGAGGCGCCGGCGTCACGTAACGCCGGGGCCGGCGCTGCGGCACCAGCAGCGCCACGCCGAGGCCTGGGCGGCGCGCTGACCGCACGTCTACGCCTCAGCCCGCCACCAGCAGCCAGCGCTGGGTGATCGCGAGTTGCCCGTCGACCCGCGAGGCCCGCAGCCCGGACGGCTCGCCGCCATCGGCCTCGGCCTCGAGGACTTGGCGAATCGTCGCACGTTCCGCCGCGGGTGTCTGAGCCCGGTCGAGCCATGGCTCCGCCGGCATCGTGTGCTCGCGCTCGTCGGTCAGCCGGGGTTCGCGGCCGCAGGTGCCCAGCAGTTGCACGAGCTCCTGCGCGGCGAGCGCGCGCGTGTGGCTGGGGTCGCGCAGGCGCTCTAGCTCGTCGTGCCGCGCCCCGCCCGCGATCATGTCGACCAGCGTGAGTGCCCCGGTTGGCCGGCAGACGCGGACCATCTCTGCGATCGCGCTGCCGGGGTCGTCCATGTGGTGCAACGCGAACCTGCTGACGACGACGTCGAATTGGCGGTCCGGGAACGGCAGGGCGGTCGCATCCCCCCGGACGAACGAGACGTCGCTGCGGCCCTCCTCGAGCACCGCGCGCAGGCCCGCCGCAAGCATCGCGTCGGTGAGGTCGACGATCAGCGCCGTGGCGCCGTCGTCGGAGGATAGGTACCTGCCGAGCTGGCCCGTACCGCCGGCAACGTCGAGGATTCTCGCTCCCGGAGGCACGAGCACCTGCGATCCGATCCACGACAGGATCGAGCGGTCGCCGAACAGCGAGCCGGGCGCCTCGAAGCCGGCGGCCTGGCGCGTGAACTCGCGGCGGACGGTGTCGCGCTGCTCGTCGTGATCGCCCGTGACAGCCACCGGTCGACATGGTAATCCTCGACACGGTATGCCTCGACAGACCATGCCTCGACACGGTATGATGCAACCGGTTGCACGATGGACAGAGAACGGATCAGCTCGATTGCCGACATCGCCCGTATGGCTGGCGTGTCGAAGTCGACCGTCTCGCGGGCGCTCAACGACAGCCCGCTGATCGGCGTGGAGACCAAGGAGCGGATTCGCTCGATCGCCAAGGAGCACGGCTTCGAGATCGACGTCCGCGCGCGCCGCCTGAGCCTCCAGAAGAGCGGCACGATCGCGCTCGTCGCCTACGTCTACAAAGCGGACAGCGTCATGCCCGACGCGTTCATGCTGGGAATGATGACCGGGATCTCAGCCGGGCTGGGCAAGAACGACTACGACCTGCTCCTGACCCACGTGAGTCCGACCGACGCCAGCTGGCCGCGACGTTATCTCGAGGCGGGCCGGGTCGATGGGTTCATCATGCTCGAGGCGGAGTGCACCCGGCGGCAGCTCGAAGCGCTGGTCGCGACACGGGCGCCGTTCGTCCTGTGGGGCCCGCCGTCGACGACCAACGCCTACCCCTCGGTCAGCGGCGACAGCCTGACCGGCGGGCGCGTGGCGACCGAGCATCTAGTCCGCATCGGTCGCCGCCGGATCGCGTTCATCGGAGGTCCGCCACGGGAGCTCGAGGTGCTGGATCGGCTGCGTGGCTACGAGACGGCCCTGCGAGATGCAGGACTTCCGGTCGACCCGCAGCTGATCGCCCACGGCGACTACTCCGAGCAGTCCGGCGCCACCGCGATGGCCGAACTGCTCGATCGGGCGGCTGACCTCGACGCGGTGTTCGTCAACAGCGACGTGATGGCGATCACCGCGATGGAGACCCTGCGCGAGCGTGGGCGCGAGATCCCGGCAGACGTCGCCGTCGTCGGCTACGACGACATCCCGCTCGCGCACCACGTCAACCCACCGCTCACGACGATCCGCCAGGACCCGATCCTCGCTGGCAGGTTGCTGGCGGAGACGTTGATCGAGCGCCTGCGAACGGGCGTGGTGACGAGCGTCTCGATCCCGGCGGAGCTGGTCGTACGCGGGTCCGCCTGATGCTCGCTACCGCTTCTATGCAACCGGTTGCACCAACTAATGGAGGTTCATCGCATGTTCATCCTGTCCACGACGCAACTGCAACTGCTCACCTGGCGGCCGGAGCCGCGGCCGATCTACGACGAAGCGGTCTTCATCAGGGCCGCTCGACAATGGTCGAGCGATGAGCCGCGGGGAGGCAAAGAATGTATCGCCGAGGCGGGACGGCGCCGCTCCCGGTACGTCGAGCGGCGCTGGCGCGCTGTTCGCTCTGGCCGCCGCGGCGACGTGCTTCATCACCGGTGAGAGCCTGCCCGTCGGGCTGCTGCCGCAGGTCGCCGCGAGCTTTCACAGCTCCCTGTCGGCCACCGGGCTGCTCGTCACCGTCTACGCGGCGGTTGTATTCCTCGCCTCAGCGCCGCTGACGCACCTCACGCGTGATGTGCCGCGCCGCATACTGCTCGCCGGCGCGCTCGCGGCTTTCGGGTTCGGGACGCTGGCGGCCGCGGCCGCGCCGACGTACGCGTGGATGCTCGCGGCACGCGTGGTGACGGCGCTTCCGCAGGCGCTGTTCTGGTCGGTCGCGCCGGTCGCGGCGGCGAGTCTGTTCGGTCCGGAGGCGCGCGGCCGTGCGGTCGCCGGCGTCTTCTCCGGAAGCGCCGTCGGCATCGTCGTGGGCGTGCCGGCGGAGACCTGGCTGGGTCAACAGGCCGGTTGGCGAGTCGCGTGGATCGTGCTCGCGGGGGTGGGGCTGCTGACGGGAGCCGCGATCGCGAAGCTGATCCCGACGAGCCGACCGGCGGACAGCCATTCCGCCACCGGAACCAACCCAGACCGGCGCCGTTACCGGATTCTCGTGGTCGCGACGATCCTCGCCGTCGCCGGCTTCTACACGACGTTCACCTACATCAGCGCCTACCTGACGAGGATCAGCGGCATCGGCCGCCACGACGTCGCGCTGGTGCTGCTCGCAAGCGGGACCGCGTCGACAGCCGGGCTTGCGGCCGGAGGGGTGCTGTACGCGCGACGTCCGGTGTTCGCGCTGGTCTCACCCGCCGGGTTGATGGCGGTTGCGCTGCTCGGGCTGTGGGCGCTCGGAACCGGTGGCGCCGTCGCGACGGGATGCCAGGCGCTCGATGGGTTCGGGCTCGGGACAATGATCGTGGCCGTACAGACCGCCGTGCTCACGTACGCGCCAGGCCGCACCGACATCGCCACCGCCTGGTTCTCGGCCGCATTCAACGTGGGGATCGCCGCCGGTCCACTGATCGGTGGGCTGGCGCTCACGAACCTCGGCCTGCGCAGCACCGCGCTGGCGGGCGCGGTGCTGGCAACTGCAGCCCTGCTCGCCGCGCTCAACCTGCGCTCCGGCCGGATCGGGCCGCCGGCGAGCCCGGAGCCGGTCTGAACGGATCCCTACTCGAGTACGAGCGGCGTCTCGCCGAGCGCCACCGGCGCCTCGACGCGGCCGCGCTGAGCCCTGACCGCATTCATCAGAGCCGGGATGATCGCGACGGCGACCAGTACCAGCGCCCACACGAAGGTCGACGCGAAGGCGTGGGCGAGCGGTCCGGCGATCTCGTTGTGCAGGCGGGCGGGCAGGTGCTGGAGCGTCGCCAGTCCGCCGGAGCCTGAACCGCCGTGCTCGAGGCCGGCGATCGAGCTGAGGTTGCTGACGATCGCCGAGGCGAGGATCACCGACAGGATCGCGGTGCCGATCGATGCGCCCGACTGGCGGACGATGTTCAGCGCCGTGCTGGTCCGCGCGATCGCTGCCGGCGGCACCGCCCGCATCGCGGCGGTCATGTTCGGCATCATCGCCAGGCCCATGCCCAGCCCCTGGATGAAGCTGAACGAGCACAGCAGCACGTAGGAGGTGTGGGCGCCGACCAGGGCGAACGGCACCAGACTGAGGACCACGAGCGGAAGCCCGGCGACCGGAAGCCACTCGGCCGTGTAGCGGTCGGTGAGCTTCCCGGCGATCGGCATCGTCAACATCGCGCCGACCCCGCCCGGGGCCATCAGCAGACCGGCCGTCAGCGCCGAGTCGCCGCGCACCGCCTGGTAGTAGAGCGGGACCAGCAGCATCGAGCCGAACACCGTGATCGCGAACAGCAGGAATACCCCGGCGGCGGCGCCGGCCCGGGTGTGGGTGAACAGCCGGATGTCGATCAGCGGCGCGTTCGAGCGCCAGCTGTGGACGAAGAAGGTGGCGATCAGCGCGACGCCGAGCGCGGTCGGACCCCACGAGCGAACCGAGCCGAATCCGTAGCTCGAGGACTCGGCCAGGCCGAAGATGAACACGGCCAGGCCAGGCGAGAGCAGAACCATCCCGAGCCAGTCGAAGCGGTGGCTCGGCTGGGACTGATCGGAGTCGAGCACGATCTGGGCGAGGATGAATGCGACGATCCCGATCGGCACGTTGATGAAGAAGATCCAGCGCCAGGAGGCGTCGTCGACAAGCCACCCACCGAGGATCGGGCCGAGGATCGGCGCGATCAGCATCGGCACTCCGAGGACCCCCATCACGCGCCCCATCCGGTGCGGGCCCGCCTTCCTCGTCATGATCGTCATCACGGCGGGCATGATCATGCCGCCGCCGAAGCCCTGTAGGACACGGAAGAGGATCAGTGATCCGGCGCTCCACGCCAAGCCCGAGGCGATCGAGCCGAGCGTGAACAGCACCAGCGAGGTCATGTAGATCCGCTTGGTGCCGAACCGATCGGCGGCCCAGCCGGTGACCGGGATCACGGTCGCGAGCGCGAGCGTGTAACCCGTCACGACCCACTGGATCGTCGTCAGCGACGACCGGAAGACGACCGCGAGGTGGTCGATCGCCACGTTGACCACGGTCGTGTCGAGGATCGACATGACCGCGCCGAGAAGGACCACGCCGGCGACGACCAGGGTCTCGCGGTCCAGTCCGTCAGCGGCGTTCGGGGTGGATGCGGCGGCTGTCGGCTCGGCCATACGTGGAAATCGTAGCGGACCGATGAGTCCGCTTCGCTGGCGAGCGCCGCGCCTCAGCGATCGAGGCCCGCAGCGGCGATGATCTGCTCGGCGATCCCCCCGGGACCGTCTGCCGAGGCATCGATGCTCAGCGTCGCAACGGACTCGAACAAGCGACCGCGCGCCTGCAGCTGCGAGGTGAGGAACGTGAGCGGGTCATCACCGTAGGCCGGCCGGTGTGGCTGGCGCGCGAACCGGTCCGCCAGCTGCTGCGGGCTGGCCCGGAGCCACACCGTGAACACCGCCGCCCCGCCGAGCGCGGCTCGGCAGCGCCCGACATCGACGACGCTCGCGGCCGCGCATACGACCGCACGAGGCTCGCCCGCCAGCGCGGTCAGCAGCTGCTCGGCCTCGAGGGCGTGCAGCTCGTCCGCGCCCACCGTCCGCTTGAGCTCGGCGGCCGTCTGTCCGGTGAGCGCCGCGATCTCCTCGTCGCTGTCGCGCAGTCGCCAGCCCAGGCGCCGGGCGAGCGCCCGGCCGACGGTCGTCTTGCCGACGCCCATCAGCCCCAGCAGTACGACGTAAGCGATCAATCGCCGCTAGCTCTCGTACTCGGGAGTCCATTGTGCGGCTGCGACGCGCGCCTGCAGCTCGGCGTCGGACGCCGGCGGCGCGACCCCGTCTCGAACCGCAGCGGTCGCGACCGCGGATGCGACGTGCCGGGCGCAGGAGCGCAGCTCGCCGACCGGCGGCAGCACCAATCCGTCCGGGTCGCGCTGCGCCGGCGACAGCTCGCCGAGCGCGCTCGCCGCCGCCTGCATCATCGCGTCGGTGACGCGGCGCGCCCGAGCGGCGACCAGCCCGAGCCCGACCGCGGGAAAGATGAACACGTTGTTGCACTGCGCCACGCCCGGGAACGGAGAGCCGGTGGCGATCAGGGCGCGCCCACCCGTCCATCGGTCCAGATCGGCGGGATCGGCCTCCGAGTGCGACGTCGGATTGGACAGCGGGAAGATGATCGGTCGCGCCACCTTCCCGGCCATCGCGCGCACGATCGCCTCGGTGAACGCGCCGCCGACCGTCGACAGTCCGATCAGGATCGTCGCCTCGACGTTCTCGATCACCTCGGCGAGTCCGAGCGCGCCGTCGCCGGTCCGCGGCCACCCCGCGGCCGCATCCGCCGGCTGGGCGAAGCGGCGCTGCCCGGGGGTCAGCTCGGAACGGTCACCGGTCAGCAGGCCGTCCTTGTCGACCACGTAGAAGCGCCTCCCGGCGTCGCTGTCGGCCAGCCCGTCGGCCACCATCTGCGCCCGCAGCATCTCGACGACCCCAATCCCCGCTGAGCCGGCGCCCAACATCACGACCGTCTGGTCGCGCAGGCGCGAGCCGCTCGCCTTGACGGCGCCCGTGAGTGCGCCGATCGCCACGGCAGCCGTGCCCTGAATGTCGTCGTTGAACGTCAGCAGACGGTCGCGGTAACGCTCGAGGATCGGAAGCGCGTGCACGCTCGCGAAGTCCTCCCACTGCAGCAGCGTCCCGGGCAGCTCCTGCTCGACCGCGGAGACGAAGCGCTCGATGAAATCGAAGTAGTCGTCGCCGACGACGCGCTCGTGGCGCCAGCCGAGGTACTCGCGGTCGCCCAGCAGGTCCTGGTTGTTGGTGCCGACGTCGAGCACGATCGGCAGCGTCCGCGCCGGATGGATGCCGCCGATCGCGCTGTATAGCGACAGCTTGCCGATCGGGATCCCGAGCCCGCCGACGCCCTGATCTCCGAGCCCGAGGATCCGCTCGCCATCTGTCACGACGATCACGTCGACGTCGACCCGGGGCCGGTTGCGAAGCAACTCGGGCAGGCGGTCGCATTGCGGATATGAGAGGAACAGGCCGCGCGCGCGCCGGTAGATGTGGCTGAACTGCATGCACGCCTGCCCGACCGTCGGCGTGTAGACGATCGGCAGCAGCTCCTCGACGTGGTCGACCAGCAGGCGGTAGAAGAGCACCTCGTTGGTGTCCTGCAACTGGCGCACGTAGATGTGCTTGCCGAGGTCGTCTGTGTAGCGGCTGAACGCGCCGTATGCGCGGGCGACCTGCTGATCGAGCGTCTCGACCGCCGTCGGCAGCAGCCCGTCGAGCCCGAGCGCCCGCCGCTGTTCGAGCGTGAAGGCGGTTCCCCTGTTCGCCAGCGGGTTGCCGAGCACGACCAGCGCGTTGTGCGGTTGGGTCGCTTCGCTTGTGGTCATGCGCCCTCCACAGATCGTCGTTCAGGCGAGCAGTCGGCGGACGGCCGCAGCGATCGCCTCGGCGTCGATCTGACTCAGTTCGCGGCGGAAGTCCGCGCCGTGCCCGCCGGTTTCGCCGTGGCGCTGGCGCGCCGCCGCCGCCTGATTGCTCATGTCGTCTCCGGTGTCGAGGGTGCCCTGGGAGTTCGGCCTACACAGATCGTATTGTTGCGGCCCGTGTCCGGCTCGTCGCCGGCGACGTCAATACCGCGGGTCGGGCTCGCGCATCGTCGGAGGAACGTCGGACCGCGGGACGGTCTGCGGTCTGCGATCCCCGGCCATCGCGATCGAGACGAGCGAGATCAAGAATCCGACCCCGCCGACGATCATCAGGATCACGCCGATGGTGTGCAGGTTGAAGCCGTGCGTGCTGACGCTCACGGCAAAGCGCAGGATTGCGCCAACAGCGATCAGTAACAGTGAGGTGCCGAGTCCCATTTTCGCCTCCTAACGTCATCGATGGTCCCGACGTCTGCTTCCCGATCGTGCACTCGTTCAATCGGCGGCACTTGGTCCCGTTTCGTGACGGAAAGCAACACTTTCGGGGACCAAGCCGGAGGCACACCGAAACTGATACGCAGCTCAGAGCGTCAGATCGTGGTGGTCGCCGCGCCGGGCCGCCCGCCCGGAGAGCCGAGTGACTCGACGGCGCGTCGTAGGTAGCGCAGCGCGCGCCAGCGGGCGCCCGGCCCCAGGAACCGCGCCAGCTCGCGGCCGTCGCTCAGCTGTACCGACCAGCCGTAGCGGATCGGCCTCAGCATCATCGAGAGTGCTCTTGTCACGCTGACATCACCTCTACGTAGCGTAGTGACCACGCTAGTTCGGCAACTGGTGTCGACGTCAGGCCACGTCGCCGGCGGTCATGACCCCGCCTCGAAGGCCGGCTCCAGCGACGGCCGCGGCGCCGACCCGTGCTCGGCCTCGATCGCGAGCCGCGGGAGCCTGCGGTCCAGCCAGCGCGGCAGCGCCCAGGTGGTCTTGCCGAGGAGCTGCAGGACAGCAGGCAGCAACACCATCCTGACCACGAGCGCGTCGAGGAACACGGCACTCGCCATGGCGAGGCCGAACATCGCGAGTACACGGTCGCCGCTGATCGCGAACGCCCCGAACACGGCGACCATCACCGCCGCCGCCGCGGTGATCACGCGGCCAGTACTGGCGAGCCCCTCGCGCACCGCCGCGCTGGCGTCGCGGCGCGCGTGCCACTCCTCGTGCACACGCGAGATCAGGAACACCTCGTAGTCCATCGACAGCCCGAACACGATCGCGAACGCGAGCACCGGGATGAACGCATCGATCGGTCCCGCCTGGGTTCCGAACAGCCCGGCAAGCCACCCCCGCTCGAACACGGCCTGGATGATCCCGAGCGACGCTGCGATCGACAGCAGGTTCATCAGCGCCGCCTGCACGGGGATCACGAGCGAGCGGAAGACGACCACGAGCAGGAGCGCCGCCAGCGCGATCACGACCGCGATGAACAGCGGCAGCTTCTGCGCCAGCACATGCGAGAAGTCGATCTGCGCCGCGGTCGCGCCGCCGACGTAGACCCGGGCGCCACTGCTCCGCTCGATCGGCGGGATCACCGCGTCACGCAGCCGCGACACGAGGCTTGACGTCTGCGCGCTCTGCGGGGCGCTGACCGGATAGGCGACGATCGCGGCCGCGGTGCCGGCGGCGTTGAGTCGCGGCGCCGCAACCGACGCGACGCCCGGGGTGCGCCCAACTGCGCCCGCGATCTGCGCGAGCGCGGCCGAGTCGTGGGGACGCGGAAGCGCGACCGCCAGCTCCAGCGGACCATTGAAGCCTGGGCCGAAGCCCTTGGCGAGCAGATCGAAAGCGTGTCTCGTCGTCTGGCTCGTCGGGTCGTTGCCGGCGTCGCTAGAGGCGAGTCGAAGTCCGAGCGCGGGCGCCGCCAGCGCGAGCATCAGCGCGGTCGCCGCGAGCGCCGTGGCGGCCGGACGTCGCTGGATCCGCTGGACCCAGCGCAGCCAGAACGCCGGCCGCGCCCCCGGCGCGTCCCGGCGCGCCTGGCGCCGTCCGACCCGGCCGATGCGAGGTCCGCTGATCTTGAGCAATGCCGGCAGCAACGTGAGCGAGGCGCTCAGCACCAGCACGACACCGATGGCCGCAGCCACGGCCGCGCCGTCGAGCAGGTTCACGCCGAGCGCGAACATCCCGAGCAGGGCGATCACAACAGTCGCGCCGGCGAACAGGACCGCCCGGCCCGAGGTGTTGAGTGCGTCCTCGACCGCCCGCGACACGTCTCCACCGCCTGAGCGGTAGTTCTCGCGGAAGCGCGTCACGATGAACAGCGCGTAATCGACGCCCACGCCCAGGCCGATCATCAGCGCCAGCTCCGAGGCGAAGCTCGGCATGCCGATGACGTGGCTGGCGAGCGTGATCACGCCGATCCCGGCGCCGAGCCCGAGTAATGCGGTCGCGATTGGCAGACCCATCGCGCTGAACGAACCGAAGCTGATCAGCAGGATCAAGATCGCGGCGGCAATCCCGACGACCGTCGCGAACCCGAGCGATGCCTGCTGGGCCTGCTCGATCGCCTGGCCACCGAGCTGGACCTCCAGGGACGCCGATCGCGCCGCCTCGGCGGTCGAGATCACCCGGTCGACGGCGGCCGTCGGGAGCGCGCTCGCGTTCTCGTCGAAGTCGACCGTCGCAAACGCGATCGTGCCGTCGCGGGAGATCGCGTGCTGCCCGGGACCGAAGGGGCTAATGACGGCGGTCACGTGCGGCACGCGAGCGACCCGGGCGAGCACCGCGTCGATGGTCGCGCGGTCCGACGCCGCGCGCAGCGTGCCCGCTCGGGCGTGGAAGACGATCTGATCCGCGTCACCGGACTGCGCCGGGAAGCGGCTCTGCAGGAGGTCGAGCGCGTGCTGGGTGCCGGTTCCCGGGAGCGTAAAGTCGCTCGCAGTCTTCTTCCCAACCGACGCCGACACGGCGAGAATGCCGATCGCCGCGACGATCCACGCAATCACTACGGTCCGGCTATGGGCCATCGTCCAGCGCGCGATGCTCTGCATTTGTGACCTAACTTTCACGGATGGCAATTCTGCAAGCCGTGCATTTATATAACGACTGAACCGCCAAGTCAACAGTCCTTGCAAAATTGCCTTCTTTGCAGAGGACCTGTAACTTTCGATACATGAAGACGTCCGATGTGGACACCACCCCCGTCAGGATGGGGCTGCGCGAACGCAAGAAGCAGCACACCCGCGAGACGATCGCCCGGGCCGCGCTGCGGCTGTTTGCCGAGCGCGGCTACGACGAGACGACGCTGGCCGACATCGCCGCCGCCGCCGACGTGGCGCCGCGGACGATCTTCGCCTACTTCACGAGCAAGGAAGACATCATCCTGTGCGAGGAGTCGAGCTTCCTCGGCCGGTTGAAAGTGGCGCTCGACGCGCGTCCACCGGGCACGACGACGGTCGACGCGCTGCGGGGGTTCCTGTCCTCGCTACAGCCCCCGGACGAGGACGGGCGGCTGCGCAAGCAGATCATGCTCGCGAGTCCGGCGCTGCAGATGAAGATGCGCGCACACCACGGGGAGATCGAGCCGCTGCTGGCGGCGTCGATCGCGAAGGATCTTGGCGCCGAGCCCGGTGACATCCGCGCGATCCTGGCCGCCGCGTCGGTGACCGCCGCGTTCACGTCGGTCCGTGACCGCTTCCTGGAGGCCGACGCCGCGGCCACCCCGGTGACGCACGAACAGGGGCTCGCGATCCTCGACGAGGTGCTCGAATTCCTGCGCGGCGGCCTCGACGCGCTGCGCCGCCGCACGTAACAGGCGTGGGCGCCTCGGTGCGGGCGCGTTCGACCTTCAGGAGCGGCGGCGCATCGCCAGCGCCGCGATGTCGTCACGCCCGGGACCGGGCGAGAAGCGCCGGAGCTCCTGCTCGAGGCGCGCCAGCACCGTTTGAGGCGAGGCACCGGCGAGCTCGCTGAGCAGCTGGCGGAGGCGCACGACGCCGAACCGATCGTGCCTGCCGGGCGCGTCGGTGACGCCGTCCGTGTAGATCAGCAGCAGCTCGCCCTCGGCGATCGGGATCGGCTCGTCGTGCCTGGCGTCGGCGTCCGGAAAGGCGCCGAGCATCCGGTCCGGCCGCGGCGCCTCGCGCAGCGCCCCGTCGGGGCCGACCAGGATCGCCGGCGGGTGGCCGGCCGAGCTGCCGACGACGTGATCCGCGTCGAGGCAGAGACACATCGCCGTGGCCATCGCGCCCCCATCCTGCTGTAGGAGGACCTCGTCGAGCCGCGTGAGGATCATCGCCGGCTCGGGCTCTGACCGGCACGCGACCCGCGCCCCGTGGCGCATCAGCGCCGTCACCGACGCGGCGGCGACGCCCTTGCCGGCGACGTCGCCGATGATCGCGAACCAGGTTCCCTCGTGCTCGATCAGCTCGTAGAAGTCGCCACCGATGTCGATCCGCAACTCCGACTCGGTCGGGGCGTAGAGCGAGGCGATCTCCCAGCCCGGCACCTCCGGCAGGGCGCTCGGGAGGAGCGCGCGCTGGAGCGTCTCGGCGACGTCCGAGAGCTTGCCATACAGCCGCGCGTTCTCGACCGCAGCGGCCGATCGGCGGCCGAGCTGCTCGGCGATCTCGACGTCGTCCGGACGCAGAGCTCTGCCGCCCAGGTTCGTGCCGAGCGTCATCACCCCAATCGCGCGTCCGCGGACGCCGAGCGCCACGATCACGACCGATCTCAGACCGAGCTCGGCGAGAAGCTCGCGGTGGTGCTCGGTGCGCGCGATTGCATCGAGCCCGTCTGGGTCGATCTCCCGGAACAGCTCGGAGGTGCCGGTCGCGAGCACCCGCGCGGCGCGGTGATCGGGATCGAGCGCGACCGACCCGATCGTGCCGAGCCGCTCGACCAGCTCGCGCCGGGCCGGGTCGCGATGGGCCGCCGCGACGCGGGTCAGCCTCCCCCAGTCGTCGAGCAGGTCAACGCCGCAGTAGTCGGCCAGCGCGGGGACGGCGACCTCGACGACGTTGCGGAGCGTCTGGTCG
>Ga0302178_10002616_pt1 | contig 14122 bp, 12 predicted proteins | sample I_Palsa_E1_3_FD_198790 | JGI IMG/M metagenome (GOLD analysis project Ga0302178, IMG submission 198790) | Peat permafrost microbial communities from Stordalen Mire near Abisko, Sweden - I_Palsa_E1_3 | ecosystem: Environmental > Terrestrial > Soil > Palsa > Peat permafrost | place: Sweden... | reverse complement strand
CGAATCGCAGCACCACGCTGGTTCCCCCGTACTCGCGGTACAGTTCCGCGCCCAGCACGCCGACCCAGAAATCCCGCGACCGTGCCGGGTCGGTGACCACCAGGATGTGCGTGACCGCCACGTCGGCCCCGAGCGGGCTCGATGGCTCCTGCCGGTTCACCGTGATCCTCCCGCATGTGCGACATCGCCTGGCCGTCACCAGTGCGGCGGACAGTTTACCCACGGGGGCTAGGGGCGTTCGCGTGGGTCACCAGCGGTGGTCAGTTCGGCGAGTTTGGCCTTGACTCGGTCGATGATCACCGAGCCGTCAGTGTCGTCGAGTCGTTCGCGTTCTGGACGCGCTCGGGACTAGTCGCCAGAGTCAGGAACCGGCGCCAGGCCTCCGCTGCCTCATGCGGACGGCCGAGTGCGGTCAGCACGTCGCCGTGGGAGAGGAGCAGCTGGAGCTCGACGCGGGTCTCCCCTTTTCGTCTGAGGAGCACGAGGGCCCTCGCTGCTTCGTCGGCCGATTCCTCCAGCCGATCGGCACCGGCGAGGGCCATCGACCGGGCGGCCAGCACCTGCGGCTCAAGATAGACGAGGCCCGGAACGGCAGCGGTGATAGCGGCACACTCGGCGAACGCAGCCAGGGCGTCGTCGAACCTGCCGCCCAGCTGCAACCCCAGGCCGAGCGCGTGCAGGGAAGTGGCCAGGATCGGCTGGTCGCCCAGCTGGCGGGCGATGGCAACCGACCGGCCGAAGAGCTCGATCCGGTCGGCGGGGTCCATCACGAGGGTCAGGGCCATGCCCCGGTAGACGTTCGCCAGCATGAGCATGAGCGCCGACCGGTGGTCGCCCAGGCTGGCGGCGAGGCGGCAGACTTGATGGAGGACGCGTCGCTCCTGGGTGTACCAGCGGGAACGCCGGGTTGGCCGAGGCTCGCGCCGCCACGATGGCGAGGGCCAGGGGAAGGGCCGCCGCACGCCCGCCCCAGACGGATCATGGTCTCGCGGTCGTGCCCGACCCGGCTCGCGGACAGCCGCTGGCTGAAGAAGTCGATGACCTCCTTGTCGTCGAAGGGTTCGACCTGCTGGTAGTCGTGGGCGTTGTCGAGAACGACCAGGACCTGTTTCGCGGCGAGGATGCTGCGCTTAATGGGCGGTGCGGTGGCGTCAAACCCGCGCAGGTTCAGGTATAGCTGACCGTCCGGGTACTCGTGCGCCAGGTCATTGGCGTAGCGAAGCGCGAGGGTCGTCTTGCCCACGCCGGCCATCCCGGTGATGAGGAAGGACCGGGATCGGCCTCGGGACTCCTCGTGCAAGGCCGCCAGCAGAACCTGGCGTCCGGCGAACCCCGGGAGCGGTGACGGCAGCTGTGCTGGCGGGATCGTCGCCACCCGGGCCGGGCCGGCCGCCTCCGCTGACCGCAGCGGCTGGACGCTACCACGCAAGGCGTCCGCCTGCGCGTCCTCCAGCGCTGCGCTCGGCGAGCTGCCGAGCTCCTCCTTGAGTGCGGCCCGGATCCCCGCGTAGACCGCGAGGGCCTCCGCAGGGCGGCCGGTGCGCGTCAGTGCCGTCATCAACTGGGCCTCCTTCGCCGGCGACCTCCCGCGCGAGGAGGCGCAGTTCATGGCCGACTCCTAGGTGCCGTGGGGCGTCAACGCGCTCGCCGGCGCTGTCTCCGAGCCGGCCTGGCGCAGCAAGCCGAGCTGGTACCTGATCGCCACCGACGACCGGATGATCCCGCCGCCGGCGCAGCGCGCCATGGCCGAGCGTGCGGGCGCCACCGTCGCCGAGGCGCCGGGCAGCCACTCCATCTACCTGTCCCAGCCCCAGGCCGTAGCCGACCTGATTCGACAGGCCGCAGGCGCTGCGCGCTAACCCGTTCCAACCCAACAGGCGGCATCCGGCCAGGCGTCCGGCGCTGGCCGGATGCCGCCGACCTAGCCACCAGGCAGTCACCCAGGCTTGACGGGGGAGCGGAGCCTTACGCGATGACGGTGCCGGCGTCACCAGATAGCAGTAGTTGCGGGACCTGGCCGAAGGCGTACGTGGCATCGGCGGTTAGCGTGAACGTCCAGATCACGTCGTAGCGGTCATCTGGCCAGGACTTCGGGATGATGGTGCCGCTGACCAGCGGCAGCGCGGACGCGAGCGCCGGGATGTGGCTGTGCTCCCAGCAGATCAGCACGGCGCCGGGGCCGCGGTTCAGCACGGCGGTGGTGAGCTGTGGCTCCTGTCCCTTGGCGAAGTCGGTCGTTATCTCGACGCCGAGCCGGTCAGACATCTCACGGATCGTCTGATAGGTCCGGTGGTCAGCGGTCTTGCCCGGGTGTCCGTACGAAGGCGAGATCAGCATCCGAGGAACCTGGAGTCCTGCTCTGAGCGGCCCGTGCGCGGGATCGAAGAGTCCCGCCAGGACGCTGGATCGCTGCCAGCCGCGCGGCAGTAGCGAGTGCTCGTTCTGACTGCCCCGGTAATCTACGCCGGAGTGCGCGGCGGAATGCCCGGGCGCGAGGTCCTGGGGCTTCTCGCCGTGGCGGATGATGTAGACGGCTTCCGGCGGCGCGAATTGATGGCTCATCAGAATCGCGGCGTGGAGACCCCGGCCTTCAGGCCGGGGAGGAAACGCCGCTTCACCTCCCCGTAAACGTCAGCAGTATCCGATAGTGTGTTCGCATGTCCCGGTACCGGCTCAACCCTACCCCCGCGCAGGAAGCGGTGCTGCGGGACCACTGCGGCCCTCCACTGGTGTCAACGGCGACTGCAATTCAAGCGCCGCCGACACGCTGGAAGGGGCATTGTCCGGCCCCTGCTCTGCGGCAGCGTGCGGTCTAGCGTTGCCAGAGCGCCACAGACGCCGTGGGTCGAACCAGTGCACGCCGAACCTCTGCTATGAGCCCTGTCCGATGGACGGCAAATTCACAGCTTACCGCTGCGCTGTGGGCGCCGGCTGCCACCGGATCCCGGCCGAAACGTACCGGTGAGTTTCGGCGGATCGGGCCGTCTGAGTAGGTAGCGTCCCGCTCAACCGGAGGAGCATGCATGCGCAAGGTGGTGTTGTACGAGCTGTTGTCCCTCGATGGCGTAGCCGAGGACCCGGACAAGTTCGTCATCGACTGGGATAAGGCGATGGATGCCAACCTCGCCGCTGTCATCGCCACCCAGGACGCGGTCATTCTCGGCCGTCGCAGCTATGACGAGTGGTCTGAGTTCTGGCCAGGCAGCGAGATCCAGCCGTTCGCCACGTTCATCAACGGCGTCGCAAAGTACGTCGCATCTTCCACATCGCTGGGGCGGCAGTGGCGCAATGCGACAGCGATCGAAGGCGGGCTGGTCCAGTTCGTGCAGAACCTCAAGAGTTCGTCCGGCGGTGACATCGGCGTCCACGCCAGCATCTCGGTCGCCCAGGCGCTGCTCGCAGCGGACGCCATCGACGAAGTACGGCTCGTCGTCGCACCGGCGATCGCTGGCCGTGGGCGACGACTCTTGGACGGGCTGCCGCCGATTCGCCTCGAATCGCTCCGTAGTGCGACGTCGCCCAGGGGTTACCTGCTGGCCGACTATCGCATCTCGCGGTGACTCGGCTCGCCCGGCGCTCACAGGCAGGCCATTCGCCGGCTCAAACTCGAACTCAGGCGGCGCCGGCTGTCGCTGTTGGTGGACCTGGTTGCAGAGCGGGGTCATGCGCGACAGCGCTCGCTCGACGTCATCGGACCGGCAGTCTCGGTCGCGTCGGGGCACCGACCGCGACGGCATGCCGCTTGGACTTCACGATCCACGTGCCGAGGCCCGGCGGACCGAGGCACTGCTCAGCCCGTCAGCGGCCGGTGGCGGGCACGAGGCCGCCGGGCAGCGGGACGCCGTCAACCGCGCAGTCGCACGCGATAAACCAGGTGACGTCGGTGATCATCCCCGTGACAATGGCCGGCATGGAAGAGGTCGAGGTCGTCGTTGCCCATTCCGAGCGCGCGACCCTGCGGGTCGGTGACGTGTTCCTGAAGATCGACGCTGATCAGGCGCGGGCCGACGTCGAGGTCGAGGCGATGGCCCTGGCGCCGATCCCGACGCCGGAGATCCTGTGGCGCAAGCCGCCCGTGCTCGCGATCGCCGCCCTCCCCGGGACGGCACTCGGCCGCCTCGGCGAGCCGTCGAAGGCGTCGCCGGCGGCGTGGGCCGCGGCCGGTGCCGCAGTGCGGATGCTGCACGACGCGCCGCTGCCGCCATGGCCCGGTCAGAGCCTGGACGAGCTCGCATCGCGCCTCGCCGGCGAGTGCGAGTGGCTCGTCGCCAACGACGTCCTTCCCGCCGGCCTGGTCACGCGCAACCGCCGGCTCGCCGAGACCGCGCTCCGGCCGTGGACACCGGTCTTCACGCACGGCGACCTGCAGGTCGACCACGTCTTCGTCGCCGGTGACGAGATCACCGGCGTGATCGACTGGTCCGAGGCGTCCCAGGGCGACGCGCTCTTTGACCTCGCCATCCTCACGCTCGGACACCAGGAGCACCTTGGCGACGTTGTGGCCGGCTACGGCACCGACGTCGACCGCGACCTCATCCACGCATGGCGGTCGTTGCGATGCTTGACTAACGTCCGCTGGCTGGCCGAGCACGGCTACGGCTCGCCGGACGAGTTCCCCGAGGTCGCCGTGCTGAGATCCCGGCTGTGAGGCTGCACGAGCCCGACGGCTACGCGTGCCGTTCTGCCGCATCGAGCGGGCCATCTCCTGAAGCTCTGGGCATGATCACTCCGGCTGGGTTGGCATCATAGAGGCAAATGAGCAAGTCGCCTTCCCCGCCGCTTCCCTGTGACGGTTACCCAGCTGCCGGTTACCCGTTGCCAGATCTGCCATGGCACCGTCGCGTACCGGCCCGGCAGCCTGAGTGAGGTCCTGACCGGGCACTACCGCCGGGCCCATCCTGAAGCGCTCGGCCTCCCTTCCCAGTAGCCTCCGCAGGTTGCCCGCATTACCCCGCAGGTACTGTCACGGCGCCGATTGCCCCCGGACGACTTGCGCGAGTGGGGCGGGAGAGCGCCATCGGTCACGGAGTGTGGCCACCCTTCGCAGGGCCTGACGCTAGAACCGCCGTTCGGTACTGGAATGGTCCCTTGGGTCCGGCATGCTGGCGCAGCGCAGATCGGGTTTGATCTGCGCGAAGCGGATCCCATCGCAGATACGGCCGTCAGCTATGCCGAATCGGCGCTGTGCAGCGCATCTTCGGTCGTCAGCTCTGTCCAGGTTCCTGCCGGCCTGGCCGGGGAGCCGCGCGGAAGACGGCGCTGCAATTCCTGGCCTTGACGGTCAGGCCGCGGGGCTGGGGCCCGGCACGCTGTAATCGGCGGGATCACGCCGATTTCGTTCAGTGGCGAAAGGAAAGTGGTCAAAGGCGACTCCGGCCGCATCCTCTGGCCGGGCATGGGCTGCCGGGACAGCCGCAATAGAGGAGTGCGCAGCCGGGCGCGGCGGTCCGGGCCTGGGATCTGGTGGTGTCAGGCCATCGGGTCGGCGAAGGCGCGGGTGACGGCGGCGGTCCGGCTGGAGACCTGCAGCAGGCGGTAGATGTTTTCCAGGTGGGTGCGCACGGTTCCCTCGGATATGCCCAGGCGGCGGGCGATCTGGGCGTTGGTGTGCCCGGCGGCGACCAGGTGCAGCAGTTCCCGCTGCCGGGCGGTGAGCTGGGGGGCTGGGTGGCGGCGGCGCTCGGCGTCGAGGTAAGCCTGGTGCAGGTGCGGGCGCAGCACGGTGAGCAGGTCACGTTCGCGGTCGGAGAAATCCGGGCCGGGTCCGCGGATGAAGACCAGCCGCAGCGTCCGCCCGGGCCCGGCGGTCCACCCGGGTCCAGCGGGCAGGCACAGCATCAGCTCATGCTCGTTCCCGTAGGGTTTGCAGCAGTCCTGGTACATGCCGGTGTTGTGCCATTGCCTGGCCGAGTAGAAATCCGAGATCAGCACGTGGCGGCGCAGGTCGCCGGTGTGCTCAGGGTAGCTGCAGGGGCTGTTCCAGTAGTGGGACCAGAACGACGCCTCGTCGAACCCGGGGTCGTGGGCTTCGGCCGGCACTGTCTGCCCGAACCAGTCCGCCTGCCGGCTGCTGTCGGTGCCCGAGAAGACCACGAGATCGCCGCCTACCAGTCCCAGCAGGTCACCGAGCAAGGACGGCATCACCCCTTCGGCCGGGGGCTCGCCGCGGTCATCGCTGACGATCCCGGCCAGGGTGCGCAGGTCCCGTCCGCTGGCTGTTACCGGGCCTTTCATCGCGCCGTCTCCTCCCCGGACCAGGTTACTCCGGTTGCGGCCGCCAGGACATCCGCAGAACGTCGGATGGCGGACACGGACGGGATCTGGACACCCTGGCTGGTGAGCGGCCCGCGACCGCGGCCGGAGCAGGCGGGGGATATGGACGAGATCAGCCAGGACCCGAAGCTGGTCGTCCGCTGTCCCCGCGGGCGCTGGCTCGACGTCGCGGTGGCGGTGGCCCTGATCGCCGCGGCTGTCATCGCGGTGATGACCGGCCGGGGCAGCCGGCCTGCCGCCTCTCCCGCGGGCAGGCCCGGCACGGCGGCGGCCCCGGCGCTGCTGCCATCATCTGTGCGGGCACGGATCCCGCTGCCGTTCGGCCAGCCCGGCGATGTGACCATGCTCGGCTCCACGGCCTGGATCTCGGACTGGTCCGCCAGCCAGATCGCCGGCGTCGACCTGGCCGCCGGGCAGGTCACCAGGACGGTGCGGGTCGGCGACTGGCAGGATGAACCGATCAGCATGACATCGGGCGCCGGGTCGCTCTGGGTCCTGGACTTCTCCGGCCCGCTGCTGCGCATCGACCCGGCCAGCGGCGCCATCACCGGGCGTTTCCCGGTCCGCGGGCTGGGCGCTGATGTCGCCTACGGTAACGGCTTCATCTGGATGATTACCGACGAGCCCGCCGCAGACGGCGACCAGGAGTACCTGGACAAGATCGACCCGTCCCGCGACGTGATCGTGAAGGCGGCCCCGATCCCCGGCGCGGGAACGGCATGCGCCGCGTCCCCCGGGCCGCGAGGCATCTGGATCGCCTGCGCCGCCGTCGACCGCATCACCTTGATCAACCAGCGCTCGCTCAAGCCGGTACAGAGCCTGCGAGTCCGCAGCGGCGGATACACCCCGCAGATCGTCCCCGGCCGCAACGCCGTGTGGGTGCTCACCCCGTCCGGGCTGGCACAGGCAGATCCGGCCACCGCCAGGATCACCGCCATCATCCACGTCAGCTACGTCCCCAGCGCCATGTCAGCCCCGGCCCTCATCATGGACTCGGCCGGGCGCCTGTGGATCACCGGCTCCCTGCTGACCGTCGTGGTCCCAGGCACCCTGACCGCATATCCGGTTGCGCACACACCGGGCTTGATCAGCGCGGCGGCGGACGGCCCGGCCATCTGGGCCGACACCGGTCCCACCCTCATCATGCTCCAGGTCAAAACTCCCGCTGCGGCTCAGCACACCTTACAAAACGCGCGCTGTAACCGCCGTTATGGCGTCGATCCTGACGACTGACGAGGTGGCTTCTCCCAGCACAGATCGGGGTATTGGGTGCACCACGACGCGCGCGCTCATGCCGAAAGAGCGAGTCGTCCACGTGTATTTTCATTCACTAACTTGCATAATCTTTTGTGCTTCAGCTTCACTGTGGTAGTTCGGCGGCATTTGGCTACGCAGCCTCTTCAAGCATCCGTTGCCAGCAGCTGATAGGGGTTGCGCGCGGTCGGACTTACTAGGACTCTTGGTTTGTGGAGGGGTATCTGCAAGGAGCGAGGGGCAGGCGTGAGGGCGTGTTCGTGTCATACGCACGCCGCGATGGCGAGGCGCAGGCTCGTAAGCTCGCGCTCGCGCTACGCAAGGAGGGGCTTACGGTCTGGCTGGATCGGCTTGACATGAGCGGCGGAAGCAGTTGGAGAATCCAGCTCGCCGAGGCTATAAGAAATTCGCGGTTTCTCGTGCTTATCTTGACTCAGGGCGCGCTTACTTCTGAGGTGGCAGAGTGGGAATGGCGGGTCGCGCGCCGAGAGGGCGTTAGCGTTCTGCCGGTGAAAGGCACGCCGGAACTCGATTTCGCGGCCATCCCACGGTGGATGCGTGAGCTGCACTGGTACAGCCTGGATCAGGAATGGGAAAACTTCCGCGCAGTGGTGAACGGTCCGGGCCTGGCGGAACGTGTCCCGTTCATGGCCATCAATCTTCCCCGAGGGTACGTGCGACGCCATCGCGAGTTTGGCGCAGTGAAAGACTTGCTACTTGCTGACGGCGGCTCCGGGGATCCGGTGCAGGTGGCGGTGCACGGACCCGCCGGATTCGGAAAGTCTACGCTAGCACTGTCGCTATGCCACGATGAGGACGTCACCACCCGATTCCACGACGGCATTTTGTGGGTGTCGCTAGGCCGGCATCCCGATGTCTTCCGGGAACTCGAGTTCGTGCATCGGGCGCTCACCGGTGTGAATACCGGGGCGATAGACGTGCGGGAGGCAGCAAGGGGTATCGGCCAGCGCTTGGCGCGACGCCGCTGTCTTCTGGTTGTGGATGACGTGTGGCGGACCTCTGACCTGGACGCGTTCCTCCTTCTGCGCACGGCCATGCTGGTCACCACCCGTCAGTTCGACGTGGCTCGTGCGGCCGCCGGGCCGGAGTGCCGGGTGCTCGTGGACAAGATGGCGCCAGAGGAGGCCGTCCGGGTGCTGACGGCTGATCTCGGGCCGGTGACCAGCGGAGATCAGTACCTGGAGCTGTCGCGACGCCTCGGGGAATGGGCCCTGCTGCTGAATCTGGCCCGCGGCGCATTGCAAACCCAGGTTGCTCGTGGCGCGAGCCCCGACCGCGCGTTGGCAACGGTTAACCAGGCCATTGACCGGCGCCAGGCAATTGCCTTCGACGCTGCGTATCCCGGCAGCCGGAATGACGCTGCGGTCGATTCCTTGAGCCTGAGCCTGGAGATGATCAGCGATGCGGATACGTCCCGATGGGCGGATCTCGCGGTCTTCCCGGAAGACACCGCGATCCCGCTCAGGACCCTGGCGCAATTGTGGGGGACGGACGAATTCGAGGCAGAGGAGACATCCGGGCGGCTGGCCGACTCGTCACTTCTCCTGCTAGACCTCGCCACCGGCACCATTCAGGTCCATGACGTCCTGCTCGAGGCCGCGCAACGCCGCGCCGATGACATGACGACCCTGCACCAGCGGCTAATCGCGGCGTGGGGAGATCCGCGGTCGCTTTCCGACGATGACACCTACGCCTGGACCTGGGTCACGCACCACCTCATCGCCGTGGGACAGGCCGGGAGGTTGCGGACGCCCCTGCTCGACCCGGAATGGTTGAGGCGCCGACTAAGAGCCACCAACGTCGATACCCTCCTCGCCGATTTCGATCTCCAGCCAGAGGACGAGGTGCTGCGGGCCGTCCGCGACGCACTCCACATGTCTGCGCGCATCATCGCCGGGGATGATGCCGAACTGCCCGGCCAGCTCCGCGGTCGGCTGCTGGCCACTGGCCTGCCCGAACTGCAGCACTTCCTGGATCTCGCGGGCCAGTCTCCCAGTCCCTGCCTCGTTCCGCTGCGCGCGAGCCTGGACCCGCCAACGTCAGCCAGATCCCGCCCGGCGGACAGGCATCCGGTCGCGGTGACAGGGCTAGTCGCGGCCGATCGAGGACGCCTGGTGGCTTCCGGATCGGACGACGGAACCATCAAAGTCTGGGATCCGGCGTCAGGAGCACTTCTGCGAACCATCAAGGACGACCAGCACCGACACTCCCGAGGCTACCCGCTGATGGCTGGTTTCGCCGACCGGCCGCAGGCCCTGTCTGCGTCCGGCGGCATGCTGAACCTCTGGGACCTAGATACAGGTGCACTAGTCGGCACCATCGGCGAACCAGGCGGGCCGTCCATCTACGCCCTCGCCGTGACCGAGCAAAACGGACGCCAGGCGATCTTCGCCCAGGACGAGGAACTGCGGATCTGGGACGTAGAGGCTGGCAGTCAGCGCACGTTCGGCACCGCCCCATGGCCTACCCCTATCCTCCTGGCGGTGGCCGCAGACGGGCTGGTCGTGTGCGGAAGCGCGCGGATGGGGGGAATGGACGACAAAAGTCTCAATACCTTTGAGGAGATCATCGAGTTCAATGCGCTGCAGGTATGGGATCTCCGCACCGGGCGGATGCTTAGGACGCTGGAGGGAAATCCGTGTGGCATCAACGCTCTGGTAACTACCCCTGATGGCCATCACGTGATCTCCGGCACCAATTTCGGTCTTTATGTATTCCAGGACGACTCACTCAGGATGTGGGACGTGCGATCGGGCAAACTCGAACGCAGCTTCAAGGGTCATTCCAGGACCGGAGCGCTCGCTGTCACACCCGATCAGCAGATACTGGTGTCCGGTGGCGCGTTCCTCTTCGGGCGTGTGGGCTTCGACTTCAGCCTCAAAATCCAGGCGCTCAAGACCGGCGAGTTGATCGCTGCCATCCCGAAGCACACAGGCCCAGTAGTGGGCCTGGCCACGACACGAGACAGCCACTGGGCGGTATCCGCAGCCGGGGCCTGGGACGACATGGCGCAAAAGCCCCGGCGGTCCTTCCGGGAAGGTTCCGGCGAAGACGCCACGGTCAGGGTCTGGGATCTAGAAAAAGGGACCCTCATCGCTACCTTCCACGGCGAAGACGCAGGCACCTGCCTGATTCTGGCGAACGATCAAACAATCGTGGCCGGATCACGAAATGGTGCCGTGCACTTCCTCCGGTTCAATCGGTGAAGATACGATAACCCGGCATATTTGCTCATAGGGTCCGGAGATCCCAGGGCAACTGCCGCTGGACGACCGCGCTAGGCTAGAGGATCCCTGTGTAACACTTGCCGTCTGCCTGCCGCGACATGAGATAGAGAACCGACCGCCCAGCGCGGCTGACCCAGTTGACCCACCTGCGGTCGACGGTCTGCATGACTATGTATCACGGTCCTGCATTTAGAATGTCCGCTTCTGCGATGAGGGCGCTGCTTGCCGTCAGTGCAAGCCAGAGCCGGACCTTCTGTGCGCGGCGCGTGGTCCATCGGCACCGCTTCTGGCCGGAGACAGAGTCGGCGATCAGCTTACTGAGGTAAAGACGATCCTCGTGGCGCTGCGTAATCAGTCCTCGTTCGGAGCAACGCGCACACTGCCGCCGCTATGCGCGGCAAGCGCATGGTGCTGGACGATCGCGAATGCCGCGCGGAAAGGGAGATTCTGCGTTGGGGAAAGGTCTTGACCCTGCCCTAAGGGCAGGCCGGATCCTGGCAGGGTCAGTACGCAGGATCAGGAGAGGGTGTGTCATGGACGTTCGGATGCGTGAGGTACCGGCACAGGTCGTTGTCACCGAGCAGCGGATGGTCAACCAGCAGTCGTTGGAGCGGTGGCTTCCGGAGGCGATGGCGCGGGTGCATAAGACTGCGGGGAGCATGGCGGCCGGGACGGCGGAGCAGCCGTATTTGCTGCGGGACCATGTCGGCGACGAGCCGGTTTTCATCGTGATCTACGAGGGCAACCCGAACGAGGGCGAGACGGCGGTCGAGTGCTGTACCCCCCTGCATGCGGACGGCGCAGCGCCAGATGGTGCGGCTACGCGGACGATTCCGGCGCACCGGGAAGCGTACGTACGCGTCCTGAAGCGGACCGTGCAGTCCGGCGCGGTTGGTGACGTCTACGTGGCGATCGAGAACTGGATCGAGGGCCAGGGCCTGGAGATTGCCGCCGCCCCGCGGGAAACGTACTGGACCGATTTCTACTTCGCCGCGGCAGATGACGAGGTATTCGACGTGGCGTTCCCGGTGCGGTAGACATCTTGTGTGGGCGGTCCGGCAGCGGAGATGACGATCGGAGAGTTCTCCCGCCGGTCCCAGCTGTCGCTGAAGGCTCTGCGGTTGTATGAGCGCCTGGGGTTGCTGCGGCCCGTAGCTGTTGACCAGCGGAACGGCTACCGCAGATATCACGAGAGTCAGCTCTACACCGCGCGCCTGATCGTCATGCTGCGCCTGCTGGACATGCCGTTGCCAGAGGTTGGCAGGGTGGTGTCCGCGTCGCAGGCCGAAGCCGCGGAAATCATCGACGCGCACTGGGCTTTGACGGAAAGGCGGTTCACCGCCCAGCGGCAGGTCCTGGCCACCCTCAGGCCAGGCGTAGCCGCGTCGGAGATGCCCGCCCCGGAGCTGCCCGTCCACGAGCGGGACGTGGCGCAGCAGATAGTGCTTACCGAGCAGCGGCACGTTTACATCGGTCAGCTGACCTGGACCCGGGAAGCTGCCGCCCGGCTCACCGCTCATGCTGCGCGGTGCGGCGGCGTAGCGGGCGGGCATTTCGTGATCTTCCACGGCATGGTCACCGCCGACAGCGACGGCCCGGTCGAAGTGTGCGTCCCGGTCAGGCATCCACCCCAGGACCCGGCCGAGCTGGCCTGGCGGGTCGAGCCCGCGCACCGGGAAGCCTTTATCTCGGTAACCAGGACACATTTCGAGATTCCCGCGATCTGGTCGATCTACGACCGGCTGGCGCGCTGGGTAGCCGCTCCCGGCCGCAGGCGCGCCGGAGCACCCAGAGAGGTGTACCGGCCAGAGGCCGAACCGCTCTTCGCGCCGGCCGGCCAGCAGATCTGCAATGTCGCCATCCCGTTCGCTGCATCCCATCAGCTGGGCAGTAGCCCAAGCGATCTCCTGGAACAGGCCGGCAGACCGGCGTCCCGTCCCGGGTAGTCGCCGGCACGCGCTCAGTGACCTGCTTACGCATGCCCACCGACGCCAGCGCCGGCGTCGTCGAGATGCTGCGGCTGTTCACAAACCCGGGAGACCGAGTCGTCATCAACCCGCCGGTGTACTCACCGTTCTTCGACTGGCTGCAAGAAGCCCGCACCGAACTGCAGTCGGTGCCGCTGGGCGACCGGCAGCTCGACCTGCCGGCCCTGGACCGGGCGTTCGCCACCAAGCCGGCCGCCTACGTGCTGTGCAACCCGCACAACCCGGTCGGCCGGGTACACACGTACGAGGAGCTGGCCGCGGTCGTCGAACGTGCTACCCGGCACGGGGTGCCGGTGATCAGCGACGAGATCCACGCCCCGCTGGCGCTGCCCGGCGCGACCTACACGCCGTTCCTGACGGTGCCCGGCGCAGGTCAGATCGGCGTCTCGGTGGTATCCCCCAGTAAGGCCTTCAACCTCGCCGGCCTCAAGTGCGCCACCGTCGTCACCGCGTCGTCGCGGATGCGAGACGTGGTGGCCAAGCTGCCTCGCGACCTCCGCTGGCGCAGCGGGCACTTCGGCGTCATCGCCTCGATCGCCGCCTACAACGAGGGCGACGAGTGGCTGGACCGGCTGCTGGCCACCCTCGACGACCGCCGCACGCTGCTGACCGAGCTGATCCGCGGCCGGCTGCCCTCGGTGAGCTGGCGGCCGCCGCAGGCGACGTACCTGGCCTGGCTCGACTGCCACAGCCTGGGCAGCGGAACCGAGCCGAGCGACCGGTTCCTGGCCGCCGGAGTGGCATTGGAAGACGGATTGCGGTTTGGTGAGCCCAGTGGCTACGTGCGGCTGAACTTCGGCACCAGCACCGAGGTGCTGGAGCTGGCCGTCGACAGGATGGCGAGTGCTCTCTAATGGCTGGTCTCGAGGCGCGCTAGGAGCCGTTCGGTGACCTGCCAGAGTAGGCGGGTCAGAAACCGCGACAGCAGCTCTTCGGCGGCTGGGAGCCGGGCTCTTCTTCGATCTGCCTCGTCGGCCGTTATGCGGGTGGCTCGAACGTGACGGCCGCGATGCCATTGAGACGGTGGGTTTCGCGCAGCGTGAGCAGGCGCTCCGCCTCGGCAGCGAGGGCGTGGACGCTTTATAGGCCGCGTCGAGCAATTTCACCCGCCGTGCCGCGAGTGCCACGTCGGCTTGGTACATCTGCTCCGTGGCTGAGATCATTAAGGTCGGGGTCCCAACTGGACCGACCTCTGACAGCGACGACGGGGAATCCGCGATCTTGCTCAGGTTAGTGATGCGGTTCGTGCCAGGTTTCTCCCGCAGCGCCGGAGCCGGGAACTGAGCGGCAGCGGCCGTTGGGCCCGTAGACCGCAGTCCCGCGGCGGGATACCGTTAGCTGCACCGGACGTCTGGCCCC
>Ga0302178_10002615_pt1 | contig 14124 bp, 14 predicted proteins | sample I_Palsa_E1_3_FD_198790 | JGI IMG/M metagenome (GOLD analysis project Ga0302178, IMG submission 198790) | Peat permafrost microbial communities from Stordalen Mire near Abisko, Sweden - I_Palsa_E1_3 | ecosystem: Environmental > Terrestrial > Soil > Palsa > Peat permafrost | place: Sweden... | reverse complement strand
CGGGAATCTGGAGCGCCAGTTGGCCGTCGAGCCGCTCGACATCATTCCGGCACTGTTTGGACCAGATGCGGCAGTTGAACAGGTGAGAGCCGTTCTTTCCCGGGTATTCCCGAAAATCGTGCTGATTGACCGTCCTCAAAAGTTTGTGTCGGTATGGACCGTGACGACGTGCGAAGGTGCGGTTGTAGCGAACCTGTCCGGGACGACGCCGGTAATTGAGGAGGAAGCCGATTATGTCGTTCGGGTCGAGACCGGTCCTACGCGGCCTACACCCTGGCGGGTGTTGGTCGAGGGTAGCAGAAGAAAGGAGAACGATTGATTGCGCGGGGCTTTCACGCCCCGCTTCTTTTCGGCACGTCTACTTCTTGCGGCGACGTGCTTACAGATTGTTCGCATATCTGTGCAGGTTTTGAGGATCCGATGCGCACTCACAGCTACAGGTGATGAGGTGCTGGGTATCCGGTACCGGCCATCAGTGATGCGTTCGGCACGATCCACCTACGGTGCCTCGACGGTTGTCGGAGTTTATGTGATGGCCCGCAGGTACCGGTGGCCCTGATGACACCCGATATGCTCATTAAGGGGCGCGGGCATTTGGGTGCGCTCGGGTCTTCCTGCCAATTCCGCGTCTCCGACGGTCCCCCCGCTTCCGCATTTCGGGGGGCTTCGTCAAAGGGCAGAAAACAGCTCGACATGCGACACCAGCGACCTCTAGAAGCTGCCGGATCGCGATGATAACGCGGGTTATCGCCGCTCAGATACAGCATTAAACGCAATGCTGATACTACGACTTATCAGCATTGAAAACGATGCGACCTGTTTGCTTTGCTTCGCTTTGAGCGAGCCTGCGGGCTCGCGGCGCCCAATCCATGTTTGCGCGAAAGCGCGCCGATCATCGAGGCATGGGACCTGACCCGTATCCTGGATGGACGCCCTTCGCAAAGCGGCACCGTGCTCAAACCACTCGAATGGCAGTTCCGGTCAATGGGGGAGGGTATGAAAGTCAGAGCTATCTCCCCCTTCATTTGCGGACACTGGCCCTTGTATCGGCTGGACGACGTCGCCGGATGGCCCCTGGTGTGATGACGCTGTGCCCCGACGGGTAGCCGGCGTGCGCGCAACCGGATCAATGCGATGCGCGACCTGGACGCCGGACAGCATGCAGGGCGCACACGCAGAAGGCGCGGACCAGCAGCGGGCGGTTCATGAGACGTACCCGACGGTGCGCGCGGGCGCGCCGGGGGCGACCACATTTCCCCGCCGATGCGTCGCCGGAGTGGGCTGCGCCTACCTCTTCATCAAGCCCATGCCGCTGACCCGGACGATCGACAGCACTAGGATGCGACCCGGTGTGCATGCCCGGTTTAACGGCGGCGTCATGCACCGCTCACGCCTGTGACCTGCGTTCAGTGCCTGTAATCGCCGATCAGTCCGGCCGCCGGCCAATTGCGCAAAGATGCGGGGATCGGGTAGGGTGGCGACATTCACAACCACGGAGAGGAAATAGCGATGAACAAGCAGGAACTGGTGGACGCGGTCGCCGCGAAGACGGGCGACAGCAAGGCGGCAACCGGCGAGGCACTCGACACTGTGATCGCGGCGATCACCGGCGAAGTGACGAAGGGCGGCACGGTGCAACTGGTCGGGTTCGGGTCGTTTTCGACGGGCGCGCGCGCCGCGCGGGTCGGTCGCAATCCGGCAACCGGCGCCGAGATCCAGATCCCGGCTGCGAAGACGGTGAAGTTCACGGCGGGCAAGGCGTTCAAGGACGCCGTGAACGGCGCCTGAGACCGGACGCAAGCCGTCGGCCGGATTTCTGCCGACGGCGCGGCGGCCGGCAGGGTAGTCGCTACAGGTGCCGGCGGCAGCAGCGGCACGGCGTGATCGGGCGAGGCCTGGACCTCGGCCAGTCGGCCTGGTAGCATCAGGGCGAGATGCCGCGACGTACTGCGGCCCCTGCGATTCGCTGCATGTCTAGATAGATAGCCGTATGGAAAAGAAACGATCGCGGATGAGGCGGGAAGCCTTGTGTCCACCCATCGGTGCGCTGTTGCGCTATCGGACGCGCATCGTGCGCGTTGTCGCGGAAGCGCGTGGGCAGCGCGCGATGATCGAATCGCTCGACACCGCAGGCAGGACCTTCGTGAGCACGGTGAAGTGGGTCAGCCTGTGCGAGCTGGGCAATCAGCTTTTCTGAAGCTGGCTCTCTTCGTGGGTGGTTGGTCGGTCATTCCGGGATGCCTGCGGATCAAATACCTCGACTCTCCAGCTTCGACGTGCCCCATCGTGCTCATCCCACTGGATGCGGAAATTTGCTGCTCTTATACTGGCGCTGACATCGGGAAGGAAAGAGTATGCGGCGCGTGATTGTTCGGCGGTCTTCAGTTCACGGCAAAGGCGTGTTCGCCATGCATGCGCTCGCGGCGGGCGAGCGCGTGCTTGAGTACAAAGGTGAAATCACCTCGTGGCGAAGTGCGGTGCGCCGTCACCGGCGTGAAGGCGTCGAAGGACATACGTTTCTGTTCGGACTGTCGGATGGGCGGGTGATCGACGGGAGCCGCGGTGGCAATAGTGCGCGCTGGCTCAATCACGCGTGCGCGCCCAACTGCGAGACCATCGAGGACGCCGGGCGCATCTTCATCCACACGCTCCGGCCGATCGGGGCCGGTGAAGAACTGTTTATTGAGTATCTGCTGGCCGCCGACGATTCGCTGGATGAAGAGGTTCGGGCGCAGTACGCATGCCGGTGCGCCACGGCGGACTGTCGTCACTCGATGCTGGCTGACGTGGCGTGAACAGCGGTGCGGGAGAGCCCGTTGGCAGCATCACGATCCCGAAAAGCGCCGAGGGCTCGAAGCGGGAGAATGATGGATTTGTCCGGCTCGGCATGGATGTGGTTTTCCATCCCGATGTGCTGAAGCCACCGATGCCAAAGGGAAATGTGTCCGACGGTGCGCCTGGCGCAAGCACGAGGAAACAGATGTCGCTGGAGCTTGACGATTGGTGGTGACGTCGGTGCCAGCGCGCATGTCGACAGCGATGAGGGGGGCCTTATGCAGAAGCGGAAGTTCGCGCGAAAGAGAACAGGGGGAGTGAGTCTTCCGGAACTGCTGGACCAGCTTGAACTGGCATTGGCGGGGACGCCCGCGCGCACGACCGTCTGTCGGGCGCTGTCGGATCTGAACCGGCGGCTAGGTTCGGCTAGCGGGAAGACTGTTGCACGGCCCGGTCGATCCCAGTCCCCGCGACGTCGGCACCAAACCGCCGTCGAATCTTTGCCACTGTTTTCGTGAGCGCTTCTGGCAAAGGTCAAAAAAAACGCGTAACCGCCTGCTCCAGAAGGCGGCAGGTCGGCTCGCCGTCGCGATGAAATTTTTATGTGGATTTCTAGCGGATTGGGCGCGTAACGGCGCGGTCAGCATGCGCACTTGTAACCACGATCTCGGCTCCCATGACCTCATCGCCGGGTTCGTGAACGGCCGCTGTCAGGCAGGCACGACCGCCTCTTGTCGACCCTCAACAGCCGCTCAAGTACGTAAGATGTCCGTCCGATTTCGTCCAGCAAACGGCCATCCACCTTCCAGCAACTCGTGCCATTTGCAGCGTTGATGCATCTCAGGTGCCAGTCCGGCTGCACGCCTATCACAATCAGGCGCACTGCCTGGACGCGACGCAAGAGCATCCACCAGCCCTCCCGTTCGCCTTTTTGGCGGGCATGCGAAACTGATTGCGTCAACATCCTCCATCCTGACACTTTTGAAAAATGTTTTCGCACGAAGACTTGCAGTTCTGCCATTCGCTTGTTCAACATCCAAGTCCGATATTTTCCGTCGACTGCACGGGAGAGGAAGTCAGAACTGTTGAGAAAGGGGGCAAGTCATGATCGCAATTCAAACCCCACGTCGCTGTCCCAGATGCGGCCAGACGAAAATCGCGGAACTGGATTTCCATCGGAAGGGGCTTGGCTACGCATCTTATTGCCGGCCCTGTGTAACTTTATGCCAGGCTGAATGGCGAGCCGGGAACCGCGAGCGGACCAATATGACCGCGCGGCGTAGTTATGAGAAAAACCCGGATGCGAAACGGCGCTACGCCAGGGAGAACAAGGAGAAATTCAATGCGGCAAAAAGGGAGCGCACCCGCCGCAGATACGAAGAAAAAAGACTTACCAATCCCGATCTGCCCGTTCGTTTTCGCAACGGCACAGCCAAACTGAACGAAACCAAGGTGTTATCGATACGCCAGCGATTGGCGGCCGGAGAATCAGTTGCTTCGCTGGCGCATGCATTCGGAGTGCATGTCGTGACCATCTATGCAATCAAAAAAGGTGAAGCCTGGAAAGACGTTATCTGACGAGTGCGGCGGCACAAGGGGCATTACCTTGAGAACATCACGAATCAGAGACACTCCGTTGGGAGCGCCGCCACGCTGTCGCTACGGCCACACATGACGAGGCGGCCAGGGCCAGAATGAATTGATCAGCTACGGAGTTTTGTAAGCAGGTCCGCCACGCCGGCACGCGTGGCAATTTCCCAGATATATCCTCGAGAATAATCGACACCCACCCGCCGATGAAGTACGGTGCGCAATCGGCCGTTCGTCCAGTGATCAGCGTCTATGCCGTGTATTCTCGGCGACTCCTTGACCGTTGCGGCAACCCACGCCAGCGTTTCATCATTGATCGTCAGGCGCTTCTTCTCCGTGCGCAGCTTCGGCGGTCGCATCCTGTGGTCCAAGCCTAGCTTCCCGACGAGGGTCCTGACATGCCCGGCAGAGTGGTAGATCCCGAATTGCTCCTTGATCAGCTTTTGAACATCGCCGTTTCTCCAGAGTTCGGTTTCATAGCCGTGGGCCATGGGGCTGCCCTCCAATGTCGCCCGTAACCACTTAAGGGCCTCGGGGCCAAGTGTGGCACTGCGCCCGGATGCCTTGAGATGCTCAACAGCCTCAACGCCATTAGCAACTACCATTGATCTGTATTTTGCAATGGTGCGCACGCTGATGTTGAGCGCTTTCGAGACGTGCTCGACGCTGTCCCCATCCAGCAGCATTTTCGCAGCAATCTTCCGGCGCGCGGCATAGACGTCGCTCTGTGGTTTATGAGCGGTAGCAGACGACGCCTTTTCTGAAGTCGAATAGGTGAGTCGATAGGCGAGGCCGTAACCCCGAACGAGGTAGCCAACATGCGAAGGTGAAAACTGGACGCCGAAACGCCGAAAGATCAGTTCGCGCAGTTGGCTTATGGTCCAGGTCGGCCCTGGATAGCCGTGAAGCCCCGGCGAGTGCTTGATTGCGCTAACGAGCCAGCTTTGCGACGCATCATCCAGTCGCGAGGGCCCTCCGTGGATACGAAGGCGCGCAACAGCATCAGCTCCGCTCCTTTCAACCAGGTCCTTGTACTTGCTCACGGTCCGAAGACTCAGTCGAGCCTTCCTGGACACTTCGCTAATACCCTCACCATTTAACAGCAGCTTGGCGGCAAGAGCCCTACGTTCTGCGAGAGGGATATCGTCTTTCTGTTTGCCCATCGTCGTGCGCGCAAATGAAATGGTTGTTATGTCGCATTGCGGTCACCATATTTATACACGATTCAATACAAATTTCACGAAGGGCGACTTGAAAACTCGGCGGCTAGACGTGCGATCGAAAGCTTGTCGAAATATCATGAAAGCCCGGCGTCGGGCCAGCTGCGCGGCAAAACCACCTTATCAGCGGATTTTTGGAACGGCTGTTTGCCGAATGCGTTTCGGTCGTTCGATGTCTTTAGGCGGGCGTCTCTTCGTGGCCGACTGCGGTGGTTCGAAAATCTTCGCCCGATTAACTTGAGCTGCCCCTTTCATCTGAAGTGGAAACGAACCGCCTTCAGATATGTGAAGCCCCCCACTTTGCAAGGACCTCTGTCGAGTAGTTCACACCGCAGCGAACAATTTGTCCAAAGCCTGGATGTCGAATTCCGTTCAGCGCCGCTTGCGATACGCTGCCTGAGTGGCTGGTGCATACGGCAACTTCATCCTCCGCTTCGGTGCGGTCGCCGTCTCCGAAACTGATACAAGGCGACCAAGTGTCGCGGCGGCGCCGGGAGTGCATGACTGTAGCCACGCTGTGACGACGCCATCACGCATCCAGCCCCTGACGAAGCTCGCGCTCAAGGCGAGACAATTGTTGGTGTCCGTTAATTCTGCTAGCGATGTCCACCGCATTTGCTAATGGGAGATGAGCCGCAGGGCCCGCCAGGCATGGCGACGAGGCAAGATTGCCAGTTGTGTCATCCGTTGCGTTCCGGCAACGGGCGAGCAGGAGGATGTTCGTTAATTCTGCTAGCGCGTTCGGCGTGTTCTCTAATTCGGCTAATGTGGCTGCCGATCGGCGCGACAGGTCCGCGAGCCACAGGCGGCGGCAAGCAATATTGACGAAGGTCATTTATTTCGATATTCGGGCGGTGCCAACCTTTGAGGTGAACGAAAACGCCATACAGGTCGGGACTTGTGCTTTATGTCGGAGTCTTTATCAAGTGTGTGACTGAACGTCGACAACCGAAGTGTCGTGCTGCGCCTAGTTAGTCGTTCCGGGCAGTGCGTTCATGTTCCGATGGAAAAGCCACGCTAGCAGAGTTAACGGACGCCATTAGCGCCCTTATGGGCACCGCTAGCAGAATTAGCGATCTTCAACAGCAGCCACCGACAGAGTTGCTGGTCGATCGAGTGGTGCCGGTTGCACACGGCGGTCTGCGCCATCTGCGTGATCAATGCCTGGGTATAGCGCAGCAACAGGCGTTGCACCGCACCCGCACGACGGAATTCCTCTTTCAGGACGCCGGCATCCAGTCGATACGCGCGTCCGGCGCTTTGGACAACCGCCCGGTTCGGCATGGTTTCACCGCCCATGAAGAGCGCGATACCGATAATCCCTTCGTTTCCCACGATGGCAATTTCAGCGGATGCGCCGCTCTCTAACACGTAGAGCAGCGACACGATGGATGTCGATGGGAAATAGACATGATCGAGACGGTCGCCAGCCTCGTAGATGACGTGTCCCAATGACAGGTCCACTGGCACCAGATGCGGCGCGACACGAGCCCACTCCGCCTCGTCCAGCACCGCGAGCAGATAATTACCGTTTCGATGATCTTCCTTCAACATTTACCACATCCCTCGCGGACGGTCGGGAAACCGTATGCCTTCACCAACCTGTTCCAGTGCAGTGCGTGACACATCGATACGGATATCTGCAGCCGTGCTGCATGGTACGTCAAGCATATCGTCGTAAGTCTCCTTTCATGCCAACACGTTTTCGCGTGCTCCGTATCCAACGTCCGCCACCGGGCGTGAAACGCCTCCGCACCGGGAGTTCGATCAGTGGCGATGTAATAGGCGCTACACTGGCGCTCCAGCAGTCTTGAGCGGTGTGCCATGAATGATTCCAATAAGACCTCTACAGCGCCAAGGCTGGTCGTCGCTCCCCGAATAGTCGCGATCGGCGCGTCGGCCGGCGGCCTCCATGCGTTAAGCCTGTTTTTCAGGGCGGCGTCCGAAATTCCGGACGACGTTGCCTTCGTGATCGTGGTGCACCTGGCTCCGGGTTCCGAGAGTCACCTCCCGGGGTTGCTGGCCAAGGACACGCATTTGCCTGTGTCAGCCATCGAGGATGGCGCAATGCTGCGCGCGGGGCACGTCTATGTCATCCCGCCGAAAGTGTCCGTTGTCATCGAGCAAGGCACGTTCCGGTTGCGGGCCGCCGTCGATCGCCCAGCAATCCCCATGCCGATTGACGCATTATTTACATCGCTGGCCGCCGACCAGCACGACCGCGCCATCGGGATTGTGCTTACCGGCGCGAACGCGGACGGCTCAGCAGGTCTTAGAGCGATCAAGGCCGAAGGCGGTATGGTGATGGCGCAAATGCCGGAAACGGCCGAACACAGCACAATGCCCAGCCACGCAATTTCAACGGGTCTGGTGGACTATGTACTCCCGGTCGAAGACATGCCGGCTGCGCTGTTTGAATACATCAGACGTTCCACGGGCGGGATGCCTCAAGCAGCCATTGATCCACCGCAGCCGGTTGATCTTGAACCGGTGCTCAGGGCGCTTGCGGCTGCCGGATCAGATTTCAGGGGCTACAAACGGGGGACGCTTCAACGTCGCATTGCCCGTCGCATGGCGGTCAACCGGGTCGACAGCCTGCGCGCGTATTGCGACGTCCTGAAAGCCTCAGTCGAGGAGGCTCAGGCGCTTAGCCTGGACATGATGATTGGTGTGACGGAGTTCTTCCGCGACCCCGATGCATGGACCGCGCTGTCCGAACGCGTGCTGAGCGTACTGCTGGAGGAGCCGCAGAGCGAGCAGCCGATTCGTGTATGGGTGCCGGGATGCGCAACAGGCGAAGAAGCCTATTCGATGGCCATGCTGCTGACCGAGGAGATCGAGAAGCGCCGGGCGACGCGACCGTTCATGATCCTTGCCTCTGACGTGAACCGCGTTGCGCTGGGACGCGCACGTCAGGGCATCTATTCAGCCAGCGTCGCGTCACCAGTGGGTGAGGCGCGGCTCGATCGGTTCTTTCAACCTCACAACGACGGATTCCAGATCCGGCAGGAACTTCGCGAAACGGTTCTATTTACTCCGCAGAACCTGATTGCTGACCCGCCGTTTTCGCGGGTCGATCTGATCAGTTGCCGGAACCTGCTGATCTACCTCGAACCGGAAGCACAGCAGCGGGTGTTCGAGTTGTTCCACTTCGCACTCAATCCGAAGCGCTATCTGTTTCTGGGGCGCTCGGAAAGTACCGATCCCGATTCCACCCAGTTTCAGGAAGTCTCGAGAGCCTGGCGTATCTACCAGCGCAGTCCGATCCTGGCGGCGGCACCCACTGCCTATCGGTTTTCCGCAAGAACAGCGCGCCATGAAGAATTCCCGCCGGCGAGCCGTGTCGGTGTCCGCAGCAAGGGTTACGCGGAACTGGTCAACGCCACGCTGCTGGAAGAGCACCATGCTGCCTCGGTGCTGATCAATTCTGCTCACCAGGTGCTCTACGTGAGCGGCTCGACTGACGAATACCTGACGCAGCCGGCAGGTGAGCCGACGGGCAACATTCTCGACATGGCGCGCGATGGACTGCGCCTCAAACTGCGGATCGTATTGCGCCGGGCAATCCAGGATCATGCTGACTCGCCGGTCAGCGAAATCGTCGCTGACGGTGGTGCACCTGCGGTAAAAATCACGGTGACGCGACCGTTCGACACGACGCATGCCGGCAGGGCATTGCTTGTCATCTTTGCCAGGTTGCCGACGGCCGACCGGCCTACGTCGACGGTGCCCTCCGGCGCGGATTCCGATCTGTGGCACCTCGAGAGCGAGCTTCGCACCACGCAGGTGGAGCTCGGCAGCACGATCGAGGAACTGGAAGAGAGCAATAGCGAACTGAGGGTATCGAACGAAGAAATCCTTTCGATGAATGAGGAGCTGCGCTCTGCAAACGAAGAGCTCGAAACGTCCAAAGAGGAACTGCAGGCGCTCAATGAGCAGTTGAATGTCGTCAATTCTCAACTTGAGCAGAAGGTTCATCAAATGGAGGTCCTCAATGAGGACGTCACAAATCTGCTTGCCAGCACGGAAATCGCGACACTGCTTCTCGACAGGCAGGGGCTGATTAAACGGTTTACCCCGAGCGCGGCGAGGATCTTAGGACTGGCGCCGCCTGACATCGGACGCAAGATCGTAGAGGTCCTCGGCAACCCGCTCGGCGACGCGTTGCCGGCAGAGGTCGATCGGATACTCACGGGCGGGGACCTGCAGGTCGAGAAGGAGATAGAAACCGCGACTGCAGAATGGTATGTTCGCCGCATCACGCCGTATATCGCGATTCGCGAAGCACCACCTGCAGGCGTCGTGGTGACGTGGACCGACATTACGCACGTCAAGCTGTCCGACGAACGCGCCCGACGCCTTGCCGCAGTGGTTCAGGATTCAAACGACGCGGTGACGGTATTCGACCTCAAAGGCCGCTTTCTCGCCTGGAACAAGGCTGCGAGCGCGATGTACGGCTTCAGCGAGACCGAAGCGCTGCGCATGACTGTTTCCGATCTGGTGCCACGGGGTGCCAGGCAAGATCACCTCGACTTCGTCCACCATGCTGAGCATAACGAGGCACTGCACTCCTACGAGACACAGCGAGTAACGAAGGGCGGCCGCGTGGTCGACATATGGCTTACGCTGTCGATTCTGTCGGACAGCGGGGGCAATGCGATTGCCGTGGCATCGACCGAGCGCGATCTCGTCAACCGCAGCGTGAGCAATGCTCACCTTCGCGAGCGTGCCGAACAGCTGGCGGTCGCCGACCGACGGAAAAACGAATTTCTGGCGACGCTCGGCCATGAACTGCGCAATCCGCTTGCTGCGCTGGTCTCAGCCGGAAATCTGCTCGCGTCGGAAACGGTCGCAGTCACACAGAAGGACTGGGCTGCCGGTGTCATCCAGCGGCAAGGTCGCGCAATGATGCACCTCGTGAACGACATGCTCGATATCAGCCGGATAACGAGTGGCAATATCGAGTTGAATCGACAGACGGTTTTGCTGAAAACAATTGTCCAGAGCGCCATTGAAGTTTGCCAGCCAATCTTCGACGAGCGCCGTCATACGCTGTCCGTCTCGCTGCCGGAAGAATCCATTTGGCTAAACGCGGACCCGACGCGCCTGTCGCAGGTCATCGAGAATATCTTGATCAATGCGGCGAAATACACCGCGCCTGGCGGGGCCGTACAATTGCGGGCGACAAGAACGGCCAATCGGATTTCGCTCAGCATCAAGGACAACGGGAGAGGCATTCCGTCCACGATGCTCGGGAGTCTTTTCGAGATGTTTGTCCAGGGCCCCGTATCCGATAGCCAGCGCCAGAGTGGCCTGGGTGTCGGCCTGTCCGTGGTGCGCAGGCTCGTTGAGTTACACGGCGGCTCGGTCCGGGCCATTAGCGATGGCAGGACCGGCAGTGAGTTCGTCGTCAATCTGCCGCTCGTTCCGGGAGCCGTCTTCGGGGAGCAGGTCAATTCGCAGCCAGAACCGGTTGCCGTGCGACCGAAGCGGATTCTTATCATTGACGACAACGCCGACGCGAGTGAGGCCCTCGCAATGCTTCTGGCGAATGAAGGCCACGAGGTCGAGACCTGCCTGGATGGTGTTTCGGGAATCAGTGCGGCGGCAACTTTCAGCCCCGACGTCGTACTTCTCGATATCGGCCTCCCGGACATGGATGGTTACGAGGTATCGAGAAGGTTACGCGAATCCGGGTCCAACCGGAACGTGATCCTGGTGGCGGTCACCGGATATGGACTGCCGTCGGATCACCTCAGATCGGCTGAGGCCGGGTTCGACCATCATCTGACCAAGCCGGTCGACTATGAAGCCTTGATCCGGTTATTTGGCGCGATGCCAGGGAAATCGCGCGCGCTATAGCAATAGGTAAACGCTGGCTCGCCCGCAGCCGATTTCGTGGAAATTGAACGAGTGCGCGACGCACGCGGAAAACCGGATGCGGCAAATCAGTCTGCACAAATACTGCGGACACGCGACTATGAGCGTCCTCAATTGGCCGAGGCTTTGACACTCCAAGTAAGTATCTGACAGGCCGCGATGGGTCGCTATGCAAATCTCTGCATAACGACCCCTATGCGCAGGTCGCAACTATGCACACATGCCACGAGATCCACGGTACCGGCCCAGATCCGGTGAGGATTCGGACCGATACCATCTGCGCATAGTTATAGCGTCCGCAGGAACTGCATGAGTGAGTCTGGCGCCTTGAACCGGCGCATGGTGGTAGCGGGCGGTTCAAGTCGTGCAAGCGCCTTCTCTTTCATTGCGAGGTCAGCTTCGACGTAGCGGTGAGTGGTGTTGGTGCTCTCGTGGCCAAGCCAAAGCGCGATGACGTTGAAGGACACGCCGGACTGCAGCAGATGCATTGCCACGGTGTGGCGCACGGTGTGAGGCGAAACGTGTTTCTTCAACAGGCTGGGCTCTTGGGCGGATGCCCGGTTAACAGCGAGTGTCAGACGCTGTGCGACGTTTGACCTGGACATCGCCTGCCCATCGCGATTGGGCAGCAATGCCGCCTCGTCATGGAGTGTCGGATTCAGGCGTAGCCAGGCGCGGATTTCTTGCGCAGTAGTCTTCCACAAAGGTACTGACCGCTGCTTTCGACCCTTGCCGCGAAGGTGGACGCAGGGGGCACCGTCGAGCACGATATCCATCACACGCACGCCGATGATCTCCGAGACCCGTGCACCGGTGTTGTAGAGCAACGCCAACAGCAAGTGGTCACGCTGCGAGGACCACGTGTTGCCCGGCTGTCCCAGCAGCGCAACCATCTCGTCGCGTGTGAGGAACTCCAGCATTGGACGCTCAAAGCGCTTCATAGGGACTGCCAATGCTCGTTCGACGACGTGAAGCGAGGTCACGTCACGCCGGCCGGCGAACTTCAGGAATGCGCGCAAAGCAGTCAGCCTCAGGTTGCGGCTACGAATCGCGTTGTGTCGATCGTGCTCCAGATGGTCCAGGAACGCCAGAATCATCTCGGGCTGGATGTCGGTCAGCCGTAAGGCGGTCGGCGCCTTGCCCAGCTTATGGCTGGCGAAGTCCAGGAACAGCGTCAGTGCATCGCGGTAGCAGGCCACTGTGCGCGGACTGAGCGCACGCTGCGCGACGAGATACTCGGTGAAGAACTGCTGGACCAGCGCGGCGAACGATGGCGGTTTCGGTATGGTGGCATTACGCATCGGAAGCCTCCGCCTGCGACGCGAATGACTCGAAGCGCCTTGCGGCCAACGACATCAACTGCGGCACCGCCGAGAGGTACCAGTAGGTGTTGGTGACCATCGCGTGCCCAACGTAGGTCGATAGTGACAGCATGGACTGGTCGATGTCGATACCCTGCGCTTGCCACAGGACGACGCGGCGCACTATAAAGGTATGCCTCAGATCGTGGATTCGCGGGGCATGGTGAGTGCCACGGTTACGCCAGTTCAGTTGCTTGCGCAGGCCGACGAAGACACGTTCCACGTGGCGTCTGTCCAGAGGCAAACCCCTTCGTCGCCCACGCGTGGCGACGAAGAACGGGGCATCGGTTTGCGCAGACACGCCGGCAACGTCACGCACCCAGCGATAGCGACGTAGTGCTTCAACCGTGCTCGGGTGCATCGGTACCTGACGCGACTTGGCGAACTTGGTCCGTTCAATGGTGAGCACGCCGCGTTTCAGGTCAACGTCGGAGTTGTGCAGTGCCAGCGCTTCCGAGATGCGCAGGCCAGTACTCGCAAGCAGACCGAACAGCGTTTCATAGACGGCACCCCGCAAGCCAGGGGCCGGACCCAACCGCCGCGCCGCGGCCAGCAGATCGACAATCTCACGTTCACTGTAGATGTGCGGAGCCTGCCGCTCCGGTAGCCGACCGAAGATCGCATCGTCGGGGACTTCGGTACGCGGCTCGAATTGCTGCAACCAACGCATGAAGGAACGCAACTGCTTCAGCCTGCGAGCCCAGGTGCATGGGTCTGTACTGGCGTGGCTGTCGCATCGGGCCCATTCGGCCATGACTTCCACGGTCAATGGTCCTCGATAACCAACGGCCTGAATATAATGCGCGAAGCTGCGTAGAGCGTAGACCGAAGTGTTCATGGCAAAGCCCAGTTGGCGACGCTCGTTCAGGTAGCGCTCAACGAGCCGTTGTAGGGAGGCGGCGGTGCTCATGTTGGGCTCCCTGGCCACGGCAAGGCGACCTCGACCAGCTTCCGGCTGTCGAGCTTCGCGTAGATCAGCGTGGTGTTCAGCGAGCGGTGACGCAGGACGTCGGCGACCTCCTTGAGGGAAGATCCGCCTGCCAGTAGCCGATTGGCCATCGTGTGCCGAAGCAGGTGCGAGCGCGTGTAGGGCAACCCAGCCCTCTTGAAGGCCTGACGAATGGTCTTGCGTATGCAGTCCGGACCGACTGGCTGATCGCGTGGTGCGACTTGGCGCACGAAGACTGCACGGTTGCGCGTCTTGGGGCGTTCGTACTTCAGGTAAGCTGCGATCGCCTTTGCAGTGGCCGCCGGTAATGGCAATACGTCGGCGCGGCGACCCTTTGTATGACGCAGCA
>Ga0302178_10002609_pt1 | contig 14139 bp, 12 predicted proteins | sample I_Palsa_E1_3_FD_198790 | JGI IMG/M metagenome (GOLD analysis project Ga0302178, IMG submission 198790) | Peat permafrost microbial communities from Stordalen Mire near Abisko, Sweden - I_Palsa_E1_3 | ecosystem: Environmental > Terrestrial > Soil > Palsa > Peat permafrost | place: Sweden... | reverse complement strand
CGCCCGCCGCCGAACTCCACGGCAACCTGGCCCAGGGTGCTCGCAGCCGTAACCTGGCGGCGTTCGGATCCGGCGAGGTGCGCGTCCTGGTGGCGACCGACATCGCGGCCCGCGGCATCCATGTGGACGGTATCGACCTGGTGATTCACGCCGATCCGCCGACCGAGTACAAGGCCTACGTGCACCGGTCTGGCCGGACTGCGCGCAACGGCGCCGACGGCGCGGTGGTCACCGTGCAGACCGCGGCGCAGGCGGCCGAGGTCCGCATCCTGATGCGCAAGGCGGGCGTAACGCCGCAGACCGCGACCACCGGTCCAGGTTCGCCCGTGCTGCGCTCGATCGCGGGCCCTCCGGTCCGGCACATCGCTCCGGTGACCAAGCTGGCCGTGGTCCCGGCCGCGGACAGCGCCCGGGCCACCGGCGGCGGCGCCGCGGCCGCGTCCGGCAGCTTCCGCGGGCGGGGACGGCGCCGCTGAGGCGGCGTGGGGAATTAAAGCGCAAAAGCAGGGTAGTATCGAAAACGTTGCTCCGGACCTTGGCAGCGGTTACGCCCGAGAAATAGCGGGCTGCCGGCGGGATCCGGAGTTTTTCATTGCCACCAGCGTTACGTTTCGTCAGCGAAAGGCCGGCCCCGCGGCAGATACTCCCGCCGCGACGCGCATTTTCCCGGCTTGGCCGTTGCATCGTTCCCGGCAGCTCCGGCCGCGCCCAGAAACGGAACGATCGCGATGACTGACCTGCTCACTGTCGACTACGAAGGCACCGAGCCGTTCCCCGGCGGCGACGCGCCGCCGCGCACCTTCGAAGGCGGGGTCCGGGTCGCGGTGACCGCGGCGATCGTCCTCGTGCCGTTCGGCGGGCTGGCGGTGGCGGTATGGCTCGCCTGGGGCCACGCCCTGAATCTCACCGACATCCTGCTCGCGGTAGCGTTCTACCTGGTCACCGGGCTCGGGGTGACGATCGGCTTCCACCGGCTGCTCACCCACCGCAGCTTCACCGCGGCGCCGGCGCTGCGGGTCGCGCTGGCCATCGCCGGGTCGATGAGCTTCGAGGGCGACGTCATCGGCTGGGTCGCGATCCACCGCCGTCATCATGCGTTTTCCGACCGGCCCGGCGACCCGCATTCGCCTTACCGGTACGGAACCAGCCTGTCCGGGCAACTGCGCGGTCTCGCCCACGCGCACGTGGGCTGGCTGCTGCGCGACGACCCCACTCCAGTCGAGCGCTATGCCCCCGACCTGGCGACCGACCCGGCCCTGCGGAAGATCTCGGCGGCGTTCCCGGCCTGGTGCGTCCTGTCGCTCGGGCTGCCGTTCGCCCTGGGCTGGGCCATCGGCGGTAGCTGGCACGCCGCGCTGGCCGCCCTGCTGTGGGCCGGACTGGTCCGCGTCACCTTGCTGCAGCACGTCACCTGGAGCGTCAACTCGCTGTGCCACGTGATCGGCACCCGCCCCTTCACCACTCGCCGCCACGACCGCGCCACCAACTTGTGGCCGCTGGCTCTGCTCTCCCTCGGCGAGAGCTGGCACAACATGCACCATTCCGATCCCAGCTGCGCCAGGCATGGCGCCGATCCCCGGCAGATCGATATCTCCGCCGGCGTCATTCGCATCTTCGAGCGCTTCGGCTGGGCGACCGGCGTGCACTGGCCGGCCCCCGCCCGCCTGGACTCCCGCCGTCGCGATCAGGTTCAGCCCCAGCCGCGGCCGGTCCTCCAAGACAGCGTGGCGCGGACCTCGGCAGTGTCCCGCCTACCGGTGAACGCCGAGTTATTTCGTCATTCTGACGGCGGGGAAATACAAGCGCCCCGCCGGGAAATACCAGAAGGATCATCATGAAAGCCCTGATCGTCGTCATTGTCGTCGTCATCGTGCTATTCCTGCTGGCGCTGGCCTTGTCGGCGCGGATCGTGAAGCAGTACGAGCAGGGGGTGCTGTTCCGGCTGGGCCGGGTGCAGGGTCCGCGGTCTCCGGGGTTCCGGCTCATCATCCCGTTCATTGACGTGCTGCACCGCGTGTCGCTGCGGATCGTCACGATGCCGATCCAGTCCCAGGGCATCATCACCCGCGACAACGTCAGCGTCGATGTGTCGGCGGTGGCCTATTTCCGGGTGGTCGACGCGGTGAAGTCGGTCGTTGCGATCGAGAACGTGGGCGCGGCCATCGACCAGATCGCCCAGACCACCCTGCGCAAGGTCGTCGGCCAGCACACCCTGGACCAGACCCTGTCCGAGACCGACAAGATCAACCTGGACATCCGCAAGATCCTCGACGTCACTACCGTCGACTGGGGCGTCGAGGTGACCTTGGTGGAACTGAAGGACATCCAGCTGCCCGACACGATGAAACGCGCGATGGCCCGCCAGGCCGAGGCCGAGCGCGAGAAGCGCGCCAAGATAATCAACGCCGAGGGCGAGTCCCTGGCCGCCGCCGCGCTGGGCGAGGCCTCCGACATCATGATGGCCCACCCGCTCGCCCTGCAGCTACGCAACCTGCAAAGCCTGGTCGAGATCGGCGTGGACAAGAACACCACCGTGGTGTTCCCCGCCCCGCTGATGACCACCATCGCCGAACTCGGCTCCTTCCTGGCCCGTGAGCAGGCCGCCGCCACCCCGCCGCCGCTCACCGCCGCCGCAACCATCCCGCCGCCGCAACCCGCTGCCGCCAACGGAACGGCCGTCAGCTAGCCGCACGGTCCGGGAGCGGATTGCCTCTGCTGCCGATTCGTGCGAGAGTAGCTTTACTTAGCGAGCCTGGATCCGTCCGGACCATGTGCGCCCTTGCCGCTAGCGGTTTCCGCGTTGAAGGCGGCGAGACTCATGATGGATTCTGCTGTCAGGCGGCGCAGCGGGAACACGGCGCAACCTGAGCAACGATGCGATGCGATCCGGCCCGTGCTGTGCATCTACTGTCGCACGGACAAGTTTGTGTACTGGCCGCCCGCGATCAGGCCGTCCTCGCCTGACTGTCCCGGCTGCCAGCAGCGGATAACCGAGCCCGCCGCGACTTGACCGCTGGAACAGTGCAATCTTCCCCACCGCGACCGGTCCGGGCCCGCCCGCACCGGATGTCCCGGCTGGTGCGATGGCTGGCCGGGCGGAACACGCTGCGGCGGCCGGTTGACCGGATCGAGGGCGCGGTCCTGGTGGCGTTGACCGCCGCCTTCCTCGTGGCCATGGCCGCGGCGTCCGTGCTTGGCGTGCACACGTATCAGTCGCAGCGCGCGGCCGCGGCTGGCCTGCGCCCGGTGGTGGCCGTGCTCAGTCAGGCTGGGCCGTTGGTTTACGGGAGCACGGCCCAACTCGGGCTTGCTAAGGCGCGCTGGCCCGGCGCGGGCCGCGAGCAATCCGGCGTGCTAACCACCGCGATGGCGCCCGGCATCATCGGGGCGGCGGCGGGCGCCCGGGTACCGGTCTGGCTGGATCGCTCGGGTCAGCCGGCCGGGCCTCCCGGCGGCCACGTCGGCATGATCGTCGACGCGCTGGCCGCGAGCGCCGCGGTGGCCGCGGTGGCCGGGATAACGTTGCTCATCTGCTATGGGCTGTGCCGGCTCGTGCTCGACCGGCGGCGGCTGGCGGCCTGGGAATCCGCGTGGTCCCTGACCGGGCCGCGATGGACCACCCGTCGCTGACCCGCGCAACTCCTTAAGGATCGCCTCGGCTAAGCAGATCGTCGATCGCTGCCGCGCGCGCCTTCATCTGCTCGGCCCGCTGTTCGGCAGACAGCGTGAAGCCGGTGCCCGGCGTGCCGCGGCGGATGCCTGGCGTGCCCCGGCGGATGCCGGGCGCCCGGTAACGGATGAGCCGCCGCTGCCTGGCCGTCGGCCCGTGGCCAGTCAGCACGTGGCGCCAAGCCGAGTGGCACCACCACCCGGTAACCGCGGTCGACACCGGATTGACCGCTGCGTTTACCCGACGCCGGATCCGATTCATCCTGCCTCCTGCCTGAGCGCGGGCCCGTCTGCATTCCATGGTCCGCCCGTCACGACGAAGATGCGAACCAGCGCGGCGATCATCGGCCCCAGGGCGCCGGGCACGAGCTAAGCCAGGCCCCGCTGCCTGCGTCCCTGCCCCCCTGCCTGCCCCCCCTGCCCCCCTGCCTGCGCCCCTGCCCCCGCCCCTGCGCGGCCCCGCCTGCCGGTATGTGGAGTTTGATATTCTCCTGCAGACGCTGTAGGTTTACTTCGTAGGTCTACTATGTAGACATTTGCGCAGGTGCTGACTGGCCCGCCATCGGGCGGTTGCCTCCACCACGCAGCCAAGGGAGATGACCATTACATGACCGTGACCCTGGATCGCGACGTCGAAGCCTTCATCGGCTCCCCGCGACAGCTGTTCATCAACGGGCAATGGTGCGACGCGGCGTCGGGCAAGACGTTCGAGACCCCCAACCCCGCGACCGGGGAGACGCTCGCCCGGGTCGCCGAGGGCGATGCCGAGGACATCAACCGGGCTGTGCGGGCCGCGCGCCGCGCGTTCGACGAGGGCCCGTGGAGCCGGATGAGCCCGTCGGAGCGCGGCCGGATCATCTGGCGGATCGGCGACCTGATCCTCGAGCACGCCGACGAGCTGGCCCAGCTCGAGTCGCTGGACAACGGCAAGCCGGTCGGCGTGGCGCAGGCGGCGGACGTGCCGCTGGCCGCGGACCTGTTCCACTACATGGCCGGTTGGGCGACCAAGCTCGAGGGCAACACGATCGACCTCTCGGTGCCCTACATGCCGGGGGCGAACTTCCACTCCTACACGCTGCGCGAGCCGCTCGGCGTCGTCGGGCAGATCATCCCGTGGAACTTCCCGCTGCTGATGGCCGCGTGGAAACTGGGCCCGGCGCTGACCACGGGCAACTGCGTGGTGCTCAAGCCCGCTGAGCAGACCCCGCTGACCGCGCTGCGGCTGGCCGAGCTCATCGCCGAGGCTGGCATGCCGGCCGGTGTGGTGAACGTGGTACCCGGCTTCGGCGAGACAGCCGGAGCGGCGCTGACCGCTCATATGGACGTGGACAAGGTCGCGTTCACCGGTTCTACTGCGGTGGGCAAGCTGATCGTCGCGGCGTCCGCCGCCAGCAACCTGAAGAAGCTCACCCTGGAACTGGGCGGCAAGAGCCCCAACATCATCTTCGACGACGCAGGCCCCGAGGCTATCGAGGGCGCCGCGCACGCGATCTTCTTCAACCACGGACAGTGCTGCGTGGCCGGATCACGGCTGTACGTGCAGCAAAGCCGGTTCGACGAGGTCGTCGACGGCGTGGCCGAGATCGCCAAGTCGATCAAGATGGGACCGGGCATCGAACCGGGCACCCAGATGGGCCCGCTGGTCTCCGAAGAGCAGCTGCGCCTGGTGACCGGCTATATGGAATCCGGCGAGGCAGAGGGCGCCACCGCCCTGGCCGGCGGCGGCCGGTACGGCGAGCGCGGCTACTTCGTCGAACCCACCGTGCTGACCAATACCCGCCCGGACATGAAGGTCGTCCGCGAGGAGATCTTCGGGCCCGTCCTGGTCGCCGCTCCGTTCAGCGACCTGGACGAGATCGCCGCGGTCGCGAACGACTCCGAGTTCGGTCTGGGAGCCGGTATCTGGACCCAGGACATCAGAAAGGCCCATGCGATGGCCAAGAAGCTGCGGGCGGGCACCGTCTGGATCAACTGCTACAACGTGTTCGACGCGGCCCTGCCGTTCGGCGGATACAAGCAATCAGGCTGGGGCCGCGAGATGGGCCACGAGGCGCTCAACGCCTACACCGAGGTGAAGGCCGTCACGACCCAGCTGTAAATAATTCTGAACGGGCCGTGCTGACAGCTTTCGTACGCTGTCACCACGGCCCGTTCGGTCGTTCCATGGTCTGGCCGCCGCGACGGCGGGACCGTGTGGTCCGCCGGTTACGCCTCCTGCGGGTCCAGCGCCTCCAGGGTCTCCTCGTCCCGCGGCTCGGCCTCAGGAACCGACTCGCCGGGGCTCCACTTCCTGAGCTCGACCTGCGGGATCAGCCAGCTGGCGAGGAAGGCAAGCGCGGCGATCGGCACGGCCACGATGAAGACCGTCTGGATCGACTCGGCGTATCCGCTCACGAAGGCCGTGTGGACCGCCGCGGGCAGGTGCGACAGCAGGGCCGGGGTGGCGTCCGCGCTGGAGAACCCGGCCGGCAGGTGCACGCCGTGCAGGTGCCTGGCCAGGTTACCCACCAGGACGTTGGCGAAGATGGCGCCGAAGATCGCCGTCCCGAACGAGCCGCCGATGGACCGGAAGAACGTCGCGCCCGAGGTGGCGACGCCCAGCTCACCGTGCGGCACAGCATTCTGCACGATGATGACCAGCACCTGCATGACACCGCCGATGCCCATCCCGAGCACCAGCATGTACAGCGAGTCAAGCAGGGCCGGGGTGTGCACGCCCATGAGCGAGAGCAGGTACAGCCCGAGGGTCATCATCGCGGTGCCGGCGATGGGCCAGAACCGGTACCTGCCGGTCTTGCTGATGATCTGCCCGGATCCGATCGAGACGATGAGCAGCCCGGCCATCAGCGGCAGCAGCTGCACGCCGGAAAGCGTCGGCGAGATCCCCCGGACGACCTGGAAGAACGCCGGCAGGTAGGTGATCGCGCCGAACATCGCGAACCCCACGATGAAGCCGACCAGGCTGGTCACCCAGAACGCGCGCAGCCTGAACAGGTGCAGCGGCAGCACCGGCTCGGCAGCTCGGCGCTCGACGGCCACGAAAACGCCGACGAGCACCACGCCGGCCGCCCCCAGGGCCCAGATCGGGGCCGAGTTCCAGGCGTAGGTGGTGCCGCCCAGGCTGGTCAGCAGGATGAACGAGGTCGCGGCGAGGGCCAGGACGGCGGTGCCGACGTAGTCGATGGTGTGGTGAATCCGGCTGAGCGTGCCCGGCACCTGGCTGGCCACCACGATCAGCGCGACGACCCCGATCGGTATGTTGATGTAGAAGATCCAGCGCCAGGTCAGGTCGTCCACGAAGACGCCGCCGAGCAGGGGGCCGATAATGCTGGCCACGCCGAAGACGGCGCCGAACAGGCCCACGTAACGGCCGCGCTCGCGGGGCGAGACGATATCGCCGACGATCGCCTGGGCGCCGACCATCAGGCCGCCGCTGCCCAGGCCCTGGATCGCGCGGAACGCGATCAGCTCGAACATGGACTGGCTGAGCCCGGCCAGTATCGAACCGATCAGGAAGATCACGATCGCGGCCTGGAAGAAGATCTTCCGGCCGTACTGGTCGCCGAGCTTGCCCCACAGCGGGGTCGAGACCGTGGCGGCCAGCAGGTAGGCGGTGATCACCCAGGCGATGTGCGAGCCGCCCGACAGGTCGCCGACGATGGTCGGCAGCGCGGTGGACACGATCGTCTGGTCCAGCGCCGCCAGCGACATCCCCAGCATCAGCGCGCCGATGATGAGCAGGATCGCGCGGCGAGACAGGTCCGGCCTCGCGCCGTTACCGTTGGCGCTCACCGCCGCCGCTCCGCCGCCGGCGTACTCCGGCGGGGTTCCCCCGGCGGAGGAGCTAGACATGCTCATCTGTAGTCGTCCTTTCGGTTTCGAAGTTCTGGGTGACAGCTTGCTGTCCCGCGTCCGGCGGGGCGGCTGGCGGTGCCCCGTCCGGCGGGGTGGCTGGCGGGGCTCCGTCCGGCGGGGCCCCGTCCGACGGACTGGCTGGCGGTGCTCCGGTTGACCGGGCGGCTGGCGGGGCCCGGTCCGGCGGGGCTTGCGGAGGCCCGGTCGCCAAGTCGCGCAGCGCGCCGTTCTCGGGGAACCCGTCAGCGAGTGCCCGGAAGGCGGCGTCGGCCAACTGCTCGAGCGGCACGGTGCCGCCGGCCCCGGCCCAGAACGACATGGTCGCCCGCAGCACGGCGGTGGCCGCGCTGGCCAGCAGCGTGGGGTAGGGGTCGCGGTCGGGGTCGGTGCCGAGCCGTTCGGCCAGGGCGCTGGCGAAGCTGGCCTCGACCTGGGCCATGTGCGAGGCCTGCGCCGCCCGCAGCTGCGGATCGGCCTGCGCGGCCTTCACCTGGGCGGCCCAGCGGGCCGGGTCGCCGCCGAGCTCGGCGAGCTCGGCGGCCAGCTGGCGGGCCCGGTCGGTCAGGACCGCGCGCAGCACCTCCAGGGCGCTGTGGCCCGGCAGGTCATGGACCAGCCTGGCCCGCACCTCCTCGGCCCGGCCCGGGTCGGCGCCGAACAGCACCGCTTCCTTGGACGGGAAGTAGTTGAAGAAGGTGCGCGGCGAGACGTCGGCGGCCGCCGCGATGTCCTCGACGGTGACGTGCGAGAAGCCCCGCTCCGCGATCAGCTCGAGGGCGACCCGGCGGATGCCGCGGCGGGTGGCCAGCTTCTTCCGCTCCCGCAGCGACGAGTGCGGTGCCAGGAGCCGGGAGGTTTCAGATGCCAGTGTCATGATGCATCCAGTATAACATTGCAGGGAGCGCAACTTTGCGGTCAGATTATCGATGCACTGGCTGCAACAAAAGCGCTAGCGCGCGTGTTCCCGCGCACCGCCCTAGACTTGTACTAGCCATCACGCTACTATAAGTAGTCAAATAATTACTTAAAGTAGTAAGGTCGCGGGAACATCGCCGTACGGTCTCATGCACCGCTCAAGCGGGCTGTCCGCTGCCCCGGACGGACGTTCAGCGGCCTGTCCGGCCTCCCGGACGGACGTTCAGCGGCCTGTCCGGTCTCCGGCCGCGACATCCACTGGCTGGTCTGGGCGGGCGCCGCCCCCGCCATCCGTCCCGGAAACCGTCAAACCACCTTTAATATCCTCCAAAGCGGCACATTTGGTGGCAGCCACCCGTGATCGAGCCGGCACGATGGAACCCCGTGCCGGCCATAGGCGGCACAAGGGTTCACCGTGCCGGCCCCGTGCGGCAGGTTCTCATCGATCCGGTGGCGGCGCGGCCACGGTGGCCGGCCCGGCGGGCGGCTGCCGCGGTTCCTGGCGGGGCTGGCAGGGCTGTCGGGGCAGGAGGGGTCGGAGGGAATGAGCCGGGCAGGTCAGCCGCCTCGATCGGCAGAAAAACCGGGCAGAGGCAGCGTCCTCGCGTCACGCGATTTATTTGCCGTGAATTTGAGCAGTGAGTACGGTCGCAGGGTGGCAAGCGATTCGGGTGGCAGCAACAGATCATCAGGCCCTTGGTATGCGTCGGAGCCCTCGACCGCGGCTTTTCCCGCCGTGGGGTCGGACCCTCAATACCCCCAATACCCCCAGGACCCCCAGGACCCCCAAGACCCCCACGGCCCGGGCGGGCGCTGGGGGCCGCCGGGGCCGTCGGGGCCGGTTGGGCCGTCGGGTAGGGGCCGGCGAGGAAAGCGACCGCGGAAGCGGCGCAAGGTCATCATCGTGCTGTCCGCGGCGGCGCTGGTCGTGGTGGCCGGGATCGCCGCGGTCGTCGTCACGGTAGTCGGCTCCGGCCGCAACCCGAACGCGACGGGCTTTGTGCCGACCGGAAGCTCATCCACCCAAGATGCCGGCCAGATCACCACTGCGTTCCTCCAGGCGTGGCAGACCGGTGACCTCGGGCAGGCCGCCCGCTACACCAATCACCCCGCCGTCGCCCAGGCCGCGCTGGCCACCTACAGCAAAGACCTCGGCCTGAAGAAGCTGACGGCTACGGCCCAGGCCGACACCATCACGCCGACGGGCACGTCATCGACGCCGCATGAATCGGCCGGGTACGCGATCAGCGCCACGGTGACGGCCCCGGACGGCGCCAAGACGCTGGCCGGCGTCTGGAAGTACAGCGCATCGCTGGTCGCCTACCAGCAGCCGAACTCATCGGTTTGGTACATCGCCTGGGCTCCCGATGTCCTCGCGCCGAACCTCACCGCGTCGACCCATCTGGCCGCGGTCACGGTGGTTCCCCAGGTCGCCTCGGTCAACGACGCCAGCGGGAACGCCCTCACCTCGTACGGCGACGCCGGGCTGACGAGGATCGCGGGACTGCTGCAGAGCAAGGCCCCACCGGGACAGGGAAGTCCTGGCCTGTACGTCGAGATCCAGACCGCCTCGAACCATCTGGTGCCGAACAGCCAGGCGGTCGTCATCCCGCCGAACAACATAGCGAGCCTGAACACCACGATCAATCCGCAGGCTGAGGCCGCCGCGCGCGCCGCCGTCGCCGCGCACGGCAGCAGTTCGATGGTCGTCATCCAGCCCTCCACCGGCCAGATCCTGGCCATCGCCAACAATGACGGCTACCACGACTTCGCCCTCACCGCCGACGTCGCACCGGGCTCGACGATGAAGGTGATTACCTCCACTGCCCTGATCAACGCCGGAGTGCTCACCGCGTCCAGCGACGTCGCCTGCCCCGAGGCGTACACGGTGCAGGGGATCACCTACCACAATGACGACAACGAGTCCGAGCCGGCCTCAACCCCGTTCATCACCGACTTCGCCCAGTCCTGCAACAACGCCTTCACCACGCAGTGGCCGCACCTGTCCGGTGCCCTAGCTGGCACCGCCAAGGACTACTACGGCCTGGACCAGCCGTGGGACATCGGCATTGCCGGCGCGTCGGCCAGCTACTTCAACGCCCCGGCCAGCGCTAGCGGCTCCGAGCTAGCCGAGGAGGCGTTCGGCCAAGGGGAGCTGACCGCATCCCCGCTGGCGATGGCCTCGGTGGCGGCCACCGTGGACGCCGGGGCCTTCAAGCAGCCGATCCTGCTGCCCGGCACCAAGCAGGTCACCGCGACCGCGCTTCCGGCCAGCACCGATGCGCAGCTGAAGGAGATGATGCAGGCCGTGGTCACCAGCGGGACCGGCGCGCCGATCGGGTTCGGACCGGGCGTCTACGCCAAGACCGGGACCGCGGACGTCCAGGGCGAGGAGCAGCCCAACAGCTGGCTCATCGCCTTCGACCCGTCCCAAAACGTCGCGGTCGCCTGCCTGGTCCTCAACTCCGGCTACGGCGCCCAGGTCGCCGGCCCGGAGGTCAAGGCCTTCCTGGGTCGGTACTAGCCGATCCCAGCTACGCGTAGCGCGCGCATTAGTCGGCCACCTCCGGACGGGACAGGCGCACCTCCTCGATGTCGAGCCGTCTCTGGACCTCGCGCAGCACGGTGTCATCGATGCGGCGCTGGTCGCGCAGCCTGATCAGGGTGGCGCGCTTATGAGCAAGCACGGCCAGGCGCAGCGCCGCGTACTGCTGGTCGTACCGCAGGGCTGGCTCATCATCGGCGCCGGCCTCACTGGCGTGCAGGACACGTAGGCGCTTTGCGTACTCGCGGGCTACCCGGTCGGCGATCTCAGGGTCGGTGCCGAGCTCAGCGGCGATCTGCGGTATCGCGGCCTGGGCTTCCCACAATGACCCCGGCGGTCACGAAGATGATCAGGTCGCGGCCGGGGAAGGGCCCGCCGGACGTGACGGTCTCCGGCACGGCGAGCGCGACCGCGAGCGATACCGCGCCCCGGAACCCGGCGACGCCGCTGACCACCCGGGCGCGGGCGCCGACCCGGCGCAGCCGCTGCTGCGGGCGGCGGTCCAGCGCCCGGATCAGGTACGGCACGGTGAACAGCCAGGCGAACCGGGTCCCGACAACTGCCAACGATACGGCGCCCACCATCACCAGCGCGCGGGCCAGGTCGGCGCTGGTCAGGCCCCGTGCCGCCGACTGCAGCTCCAGCCCTACCAGGACGAACAGCGCGCCGTTGAGCAGGTACACCGACAACGACCAGAACGCCTCCGTCTGCTGTCGCGTGCCGGCGTGCCCAATCCGCGGGCCGGCGTGGCTCATGATGAGCCCGCACACCACCACGGCGAGCACACCCGAGGCGTGGATTTCCTCGGCGAACAAGTACGCCGTGAAGGGGACCAGGATGATGGCGACGTTCTCGGCGAACGGGTCGTCCAGCCGGCGGCGCACGCCGATGGCGAGCCACGCGGTCATCGCTCCGGCCACGGCCCCGCCGCCGTACCCGAGGACGAACAGCCAGCCAATGTGCGGTACGGCCAGACGTTCCTGGCCGGCCGTGACGCCGACGGCCACGCTGTAGACGACCAGGGCAGTTCCGTCGTTCACCAGGCTCTCGGCGCGCAGCACGGTGATCGTGCGGCGCGGCAGTGACCGGGCCAGAATTCCTACCGATGTCGCGTCCGTCGGTGCCACGGCCGCTCCGAGCACCCAGGCCGGTCCCCATCCAAGCCCAAAGGCGTGCGCCACCACAGCCACCGCCCAGGCGGTGACGATCACCAGCGCGGTGCTGTTCAGGACGATGCTACGAAGGTTGCTGCGGATCTCCCGCAGCGAGATGGTCAGGCTCTCCCAGTACAGCAGCGCGGGGAGGAACAGGAGCAGTACCACCTCAGGCGGCAGGTGCACCCCGCGCAGCGCGGGCACCAAGCCCAGCAGCGCGCCGCAGGCGAGCATGAGCACCGGCGGGGCGACCCGGAACTCGCGCGCCAGAACGTCACAGGCCAGCACCGTCACCCCGAGCACCACGACGAGTTCGAGACCGAGCAAGGTGTCCATCCCAGGTACAGCCGACTACCACCATCATGCCCGCGCGGGCTTACCAGGCAAGGTGCAGCAACTCGTCCAACTCCGGTCGTCCCCCCGCGCCTCGCAGGGCGGACTCAGTGCCTGCAGGCGGGCCCGTTCTCGTGTCCGCCCGGCCTATGCGGCCACGAATCGTGTGAGGCTCCGCGATGCGACGATGGTCGGCAGTGCGGACGCTCCAGCCTCCGTCGCGCGCCAGTCGCGGTACGCCTGATCATGTTCGATGGACTCCCACTTCTCGATCACCAGCAGATGGGCCTGGTCCGCAGTGTCCACAAGGACGTCGACTCCGAGACAACCGGGGAACGCGCGGGTGGCGACCAGCACGTTCTCGACTGTCTCCTTGGCGTCGGCGACTGATTCCGGTTTGATCCGCAGATCCAGCAGCGCGGTGACGATAGCCATGAGGACTCCTCACTGATTGATGATGTTGTTCCTGGAGCGCACTGCAGGGTGCATAGTTGCTGCTTGCCAAGCAATCTACAACCGGGAAACCCAACCCTTGTTCCTGCGGCCCGGGTGGTGCTGGTGGTGCTAGTGGCCATGGCGGCGGGGGTAGCCGGTGCGGGGCTCCGGCTGGCGGCCCTGATCATCGGTCATCGTTGCCCACTGGGCCCGAAGACGCTTGTCACCGTCTGCCAGCTACTGGATCCCGGCGCGGACGGATGTGATGCGCTGCGTGTTGAAGCCGAGCCAGTGCATCCGGCCCGCGTAGCGCGCGTGCTCAACCTTGAGGCAGCGGTCCATGATCACCGTCACGCCGCCCTCCTCAGCGATCCGCGCGCCCTCTTCGTTGATCACCCCGAACTGGCACCAGAGGGTGCCGGCTCCGATCGCCACCGCGTCCCGCGCGATCCCCGGTAGCGCGTCCGGCGCGCGGAAGACGTTCACGATGTCCACCGGCTCGGGTATGTCCAGCAGGCTCGGGTAGCACTTCTGTCCGAGGATCTCCGTTTCCCGGGGATTCACCGGGATCACGCGGTAGCCGTGCCGCCTGAGGTAGTAGCCGACAAAGTAGCTGGCCCGCAACTCGTTGTTCGAAAGGCCCACGATCGCGATCGTCTTGGCGGAGTGGAGCACGCGCTGGATCGTCAACGGATCCTGGTACCGCGCGAGATCGCTCATGAGGCTGTTACCTTCTTTCCGGCTGTCGCGGCGACGAGCGCGAAACCCTGCCGCAGATCCCAGATCAGGTCCTCGACCGACTCGGTGCCGACCGACAGCCGCACCGTCCCCGGCCCGACGCCGGCCGCCCGCAGCTCGTCGTCGCCCAGCTGGCGGTGCGTCGTGCTGGCGGGGTGGATGATCAGGCTCTTCGCGTCGCCGACGTTCGCCAGGTGGGACCAGAGCGTCACGCCCCGGATAAAGTCCTGCCCGCCGGCCCGGCCGCCGGCGCAGTCGAAGGAGAACACCGCGCCGGCACCGTGCGGCAGGTATTTCCGCACTAGCGGCCGGTACCTGCTCGAAGGCAGGCCGGGGTAGGTCACATTCGACGCGAGTTCATGGGACTCGAGGAACGCCGCGACCTTCATCGCGTTATCGACGTGGCGTTCCATCCGCAGCGACAGCGTCTCAAGCCCCTGCAGGAACAGGAAGGCGTTGAACGGCGAGAGCGCCGCGCCCAGGTCGCGCAGGGTC